>Ga0153958_1000013_pt1 | contig 36973 bp, 36 predicted proteins | sample TSFL042MetaG_FD_104719 | JGI IMG/M metagenome (GOLD analysis project Ga0153958, IMG submission 104719) | Attine ant fungus gardens microbial communities from Florida, USA - TSFL042 MetaG | ecosystem: Host-associated > Fungi > Mycelium > Unclassified | place: USA: Florida, Wekiwa Springs... | reverse complement strand
GGACTTATAGTCTGAGGATTAGACCTCAGACTTAACAACATCTTTTGTCACTTGTCTAACTTTGCATTTTTGAACTCTTTAAAGTATCAAAGCACCCATCACAAATAGTAAGTGACCATTTGTAATATATAGCAAGAATAAAGGAGGAGTTCAGTGATAGAGTTGAGGAAGAGAGCAGAGGAGTATTGTGGCAAAGGAGTACTGGAGAAAACATGCCTATTAGAATTAGGGTGGTGCACAGAGGAAGTAATAGTAATGTATGTGCAGTGTAAAAGGTATGGAGAGAAGGGATGTCATATAAAAGAAAATAGAAGGCAGGAAGTGATCAAGAATAGGCAAAGATAGTGTAGATATCAGAGGAAGGAAGGGAAGAAAGTGGTGCATAGGCAGGAGACCCAAAAAGCACAGTAAGAGAGGGAAGTAGTCAAAAGAAGGTTAGGAGAACCTTCAAAATACTAAGAGAAGTGTAGTTGAATATCAGGATGGAGAAAATAGATATGCATGAAGGTGTAATGGTAAAAGTGCTCTTGGATAGCAGTGTGACAGGGATGTTCATAGAAAAGAGGACAGCAGCAAAACATAGGTTTAGGCTATAGAAACTAGAGAGACCGATAGACATCAGAAATGTGGATAGAACAAATAATAGTGGAGAGACCATCATGCACCAAGTGGAATACAATGTATATTACAAAGGCCATATAAAGAGAATGAGAATGGATGTATATGACCTAGGAAAGACAAAAGTAATTCTGGAAATGCCATGGCTAGTGGCATATAATCTGGAGATAAACTGGGAAACAGAAGAGGTTAAAATGATGAGATGTCTGTTCTTATGTGATAGAAGAAGTCCAAAGAAAGAGAAAGTCAAAAGGGTAGTAACCCTAGAGGAAGAGAAAATTGTCAGATAGGTAATAGATAATAAAGAGGACTGGAGAAAGAAAGAAGAAATAGAGGAGGACCACAGGAAAATTAAGGAAGTGGTCCCAGAAAGATTTTTGAAGTGGAAAAAGGTATTTGGGAAGATAGAGTCAGAGAAGATGCTGACCAGAAAAACTTGGGATTATGCTATAGATCTCAAGAAGATGTTCAAACTGCAAAAGAGAAGGATTTATCCATTATCAAAAAATGAAAGGGAAAAAGTCCAAAAATTTGTGGAAGATCAATTGAGGAAAAGGTATATCAAACCCTCAAAATCACCTCAAATGTCACTAGTGTTTTTCATAGGCAAGAAAGATGGTAGTAAGAGGATAGTGATAGACTACCATAACCTGAATAATCAAGCAATAAAGAATAACTATTCACTTTTATTAATTACAGAGTTAATTGACAATATAGGGAGTATGAAAGTATTCACTAAAATGGATCTCAGGTAGGGGTTCAACAACATGAGGATAAAAGAAAGAGAAGAGTGGAAGGGAGCATTTACAATGCACATAAGTTCTTTTGAGCCAACAGTAATGTTCTTTGGGATAATGAACTTGCCAGCTACATTCCAGGTAATAATGAACAAAATATTAAGGGATTTGATAAATAAAGGAAAAGTCATAGTATTTGTAGACAATGCATTGGTAGGAACAAAAACAGAGGAAGGGCATAACAAAATTGTGGAGGAAATACTGAAGAGACTAGAGGAGAATAACTTATATGTCAAACTAGAGAAATGTGTATAAAAGACAAGAAAGATAGGATTCCTGGGAGTTGTTATTGGACCTAATGGAATAGAAATAGAGACTAAAAAGGTAGAGAGAGTACTCAGTTGGCCAGAACCCAAGAACATGAAAGATATTAGAAAATTCTTAGACCTCACAAATTATTATAGGAGGTTTATTAAGGATTTTGCTCAAGTAGTGAGACCAATAAATATGCTAATGAAAAAAATAAGAAATAGCAGTGGGAAGAGAAACAACAGAAGGCATTCAACGAGCTGAAGCAAGTTTTTACAATAAAGCTAGTATTAGCAGCACTGGACTTAGACAAAGAATTGAAAGTAGAAGACGATGCATCAAACTACACTACTGGAGGAGTACTGTCAATGAAGTGCTTAGATGAAAAGTGGAGACTAGTCGCTTTTATTTTCAAGTCTCTTAGTGATACAGAACAAAACTACGAGATATATAACAAGGAGATATTAGCAGTCATTAGATACCTGGGGGCATGAAGGCATTTTCTGAAAGGAGTAACAGAAAAGTTTGAGATCTGGACAGATCATAAAATCTCAAATACTTTATGAAGGCACAAAAATTAAATCAAAGGCAAGCAAGATAGGCATTATATCTATCTAGATTTAGTTTTATGCTAAAGCATGTTCTGGGAAGTAAAATGGGAAAAGCAAACAGTCTAAGCAGGAGACTAGACTGGGAAGTTGAAGTAGAAAAGGATAATGAGAACAAGATGTTAGTAAAACCAGAGTGGTTAGAAGTGAGAAGAATGGAGGCAGTAGAAATAATAGTAGACAGGATAGATCTACTAGAAGAAGTAAGGAAGTCAAAAGTAAAAGATGATGAAATAGTAAAAGCAGTAGAAGAGATGAAAAGAGCAGGAGTGAAAGTATGAAGAGACAAAGAGTGAAAGTATGAAGAGACAAAGAGTGAAAAGAAGTTGATGGTGTTATGTACAAAGAAGGAAAAGTCTATCTACCAAAAGATAATAAGCTTAGAGCAGAAATAATTAGGCTATATCATGATATGCTAATAGGAGGACATTGGAAGACAGTGGAGTTGATCACTCAAAACTTTTGGTAACCAGAAGTAACAAAGGAAGTGAAGCAGTATATAGAAGAATGCAACACCTATCAGCAAAACAAAAATTGCACAGAGCAACTAGCTAGCAAATTAATGCCTAATTTCATTCTAGAAAAACCTTGGATATACATATCAGCAGATTTCATCACTAAATTGCTGTTAGCTCAGGGATACAACTTGATCTTAGTAGTAGTCAATAGACTAACCAAAATAGTATATTTCATATCTACTATAGAGAAAATGTCAGCAGAAGGATTGGCGAGGTTATTCAAAGACAATGTATGAAAATTGCATAGGTTACTGGAGAGTATTATTTTAGATAGAGGACCCCAGTTTATGGCAGGATTAATGTAAGAACTGAATGGAATATTGGGGATCAAAAGTAAATTGTTGATGGTGTTACGCTACTAGCAAATTTTCTATGGAAAATAACATTTAATACACTTTATAATAATGGATTCTCAATTAAAATTTGCTCTAGAACCCTTTCTATATTCTTAGAACATAACATTATATGATGAGTACATTGAGCAGGTAATAATCAACCTAGAGCTCGTGTTAAGACCTCAAGAAGCAATTAAGATAAACTGGCATTGGGTTACTAAGAGAATTACTGAGGAACTATGCTCTAGATCTACTTTTGAATAGACCAACTTAGAAAGATGATAGACTTGTACTCTAGGACTAGTGCTACTCAGATGAAGAACTTAGACTAATAGACTTTGTGCTTGTAAATAAGCATTGATGGCATCAAATCAATTATATTTAGATAAATGATCTCTAGGAAATGACTTGGAGATACTAGATATTTATTAAGACTTGCTAACTACTTAACAGGTAATCAATGAAGTCCAAATTACAAAGCAGCATCAAGAGCATAATAGGGGAAGACAGAAGAATATTCTAGAAGGAAGTGGCAAGGAAGATGCATTATCTTTGATAGGAAAGACTTGGTGAGAGAACACGTTATCATAAAGAAAGGAGGGGGCTGCATCATCAGTGGGATTTTGGGAGGTCTTAGGACAGAAAAGGAGACAATGGAATCCTAAAAGTAGTAATAGTTTCTCTTTTATATTTTATTTCTTGAGTTTCAGGGCTTTGTAATATTTTAATATAGTACCCAGAGTGCAGTTAGATTAGAGAGGAACCTTTTGACTCCTACCCCTATCTACACTACCTCTGGAATTGTGAATGTAGATCTATTGAGAGTAAGAAGACTAGGACTAGTGAGGTGTCTTGAGAAGAACATAGAATATACCCAGAACTTGATCTAAGGAGAAGATACAGATGCAACTTGGGTAGACTTTGGAGAGGATAGCAGGCTAGGAAAGCTTGGCTAGATGCACACTTGGATTGCATCACACCTGTAAGGTTCAGTGTTGGGGGTGCAAACAAGGGGACAACTAAGTGTGAAGGATCCATGAGTGATCAACTAACTGTATTTTCCAGAGGAGCTTTTGTTATGGTGTATAAAAATTGACACCTTAGGGAGGCTATGTGACAATAATCTAGAGAGATCTTATGATCCTTTCACAACCACCAACATATATTTTACTGGAGCTGCATATAATTCTTATTTCTCTAATTATTTATAAACCTTCAACTTTGATAATCTCCCCTCAGACCTTTAGCATACAATTGGGAGCTGGCATATTATTGTTTTGTTTGTCCCAGTGTGCAATTCCCTTTTGCATCCTTTCAATGGCGTTTTACCTACAACAAAGAATATTGGGGAAGATTAGAGAGGAATTAGAAACAATGGAAAGGAAAAAGATCAAAGGAAAGAAAAATAGAAATGATCATAGAAGAAAAAGAAATCAAGAAAGAAAAATTAGAAGTAAGAGAATGAATAGAAGAAAATGACAACAAGATGGGCAATATAGTTGACCTATACTACGAGTTGTAGGAAAATTCCTCAGAACAAGGAAACTTAAGAGAGAGATAGTGTCATAACTTGGCAAAATAGCTAAGTCATTATTTAATATTTCTTTTCTTTTCTTTATTACTAGGAGAGTGTGGGAAAGTATCATATGACAGTCACAGAGTCACAAAATATGTGACTACTGTCACAGAATGGTCATGTCATATGGAGTTACAAGTCATAGTCACAGCATATGACAAAGAAGTCAGTTGATGAGTAACATGGAGACCATGGGAAATAAGGAGTATAGCCACATAGTAATTGTATATATAGTGTAGTAAATCCAATGGAAACTCTATTGAGTTCTCTTTGTTAAATGCTAATAAAGAGCAGTTGGCTTTATTCTGGCTTAGAAGTTGGCTCACTGATAAGAGAGAGTATAGGAAAGTGTCACATCACATAAATAGGATGTCACAGGTGATGTCACATGATGGGTCACATAATGAGTATGGAAAAATAGTGCACAGACCATGTAGTAGTTGTATAAGTAGTATACAAGAATTAAATGAGAACTCTATTGAGTTTTTTTTGTTAGCTTAGACTTGGAGTGGGTTTAAGTCATTATAGCTAGAGCCTTATAGACATAGCATAAGTAAAATCAACCCTTAATTCTGTACCTTGAGATATTAACCCAATATCTTAACAACAATATCATTGACTCATAAGCAATCTACTTAAAGAAAAGCATGCCTATCACAAAAGGTCACTTACTATTTGTGATGGGTGCTTTGATACTTTAAAGAGTTCAAAAATGTGAAGTTAGACAAATGACAAAAGAAGTTGTTAAGTCTGAGGTCTAATCCTTAGACTAGGAGTCCTTATATACAAAAAAGTAATAGTCTATGCACTAGGACAGATCATCACATGCTACTACCTATTGTTCTATGTATGGTAGTGCCTTTGTACTTAATATAGTGATAACTTAACCATATGGAGGCTGTTCTTTGTTCTAAGAAAAGGACAGATGACTATCTATAAATAATTAATAAAGTCTATGTACAAATATTGAGGCCTTTATATCTCCACTAATATTAATTGCCTTGAGGTTGTTTTAGGCTTATTCTGAGTGTTATGAAGAAGGCTTCTGCTGAGCCTAGAACCAAAATGTCAATCATGACAGTTTCTAAGATAATAGCAATTTAATAAATGGTAACATAGTAGTTACCAGTTGATCTGCTTAATATCTTGGCCAATATTGATCACCTCAAGACGTGACTGGCATCAATCGAAAGGTTTTTTTGAGGGCTTTCCGTAGCCATTAAGACTGTGAGAATCATTGAAGAATTGATAGAGATATGATCAAATAAAGTTTATGACAATGCCCTTGCTTTATTAAGGGTACAAATGAAAGGAAAATAAGAAAGAGAATGCTGGGGATATAAGAAGTTTTGGTACCTAGCCTGTAGCTACAGGAACAAGAAAGGGAAAAAGGGGAAATCAACTTCCCAAAATAAGTTTGAGATATTAGCAAGTAGAGTAATAAGAAGGGAAGAAGATGAAGGATATATTAGATAACAAGAAATAAAAGAAGAAAAATCAAGTGTTTCAGATATTAGGGAATAGGACACTGCAAGTAAAAGTGCCCAAACATTGAGGTGGAAAAGAGGAGATAGGAGGAGAAGACAATGTGTGTGGTTAGACCATAAAAGGTACAGTAAGAAAGGAGACCAGTATGTTCCACATGGGAAAAGGCATACTCCTACTTGAAAGGGGATGGGTAATAGAGGAGGTAATAACAATATATATGGATTGTGGGGGGTATGAAAGCAAGAGAGTCTAAACCTATGAAAATTGAGAACAAGGATTTCTCTTTAAAAGACAAGTAAAGAATATGTGGTGTAATTCTTGCCAAGAAGCATAGAACTGGAGAGAGGAGGAAATAAAAAGAGATGAAGTGACAAGAGTATAATATATAAAATGTAGAAAGAGAGATACTATTAGAGGAAAAGTGTTGAAACAAGAGAAATAAGAAATGAGGTGCCCAGAATATAGGATAGGGAAAAAGAAGCTATGGGGAGTGGTAGTGTGTTTCATAGAGAGAAAAGTGCAGCAGAGCAGTACATGGGTAAAGACTCTGAAAGATATAGTGATAGAGGTAGTTAGCCAAAGAGATGTTAAAAGGACATTTAAAATACTAAGAGAAGTGTGGCTCAATATTGGAATTGAGAAAATGGACACACAGGGGGGAGTTATAGTTAAAGCATTGCTAGATAGTAGAGCTACAGGGATATTCATAGGTAAGAAGACAGCAGAGAAGCATAGTTTCAAATTGCAGGAACTAGAGAGGCTGCTCATAGTAAGAAACATAGATAGAACTAGGAATAGTAGGGAAAATATTATATACTAGATAAAAGTCAATGTGTTCTATAAAAACTATATAAAAAGGATAAGAATAGATGTGTGCAACCTGGGTAAGACAAGTATATTAGGTATACCATGGCTACAAGTATAAGACTCTAGCCATAATAACTTAAGTCTACTCCAAGTTAGAGTTGACAAGGAGAACTCGATAGAGTTCTCATTTGATTTTCTACACTACTTATACATTTTACTACTATGGCTATGCAACATCTTCCCATGGTCCTCATATTATTCCTGTTATATATTTATCTCCTCACATGTTGTGATGTGACCAAATGTGACCAATGTCACACTTTTTGTGACTATGTAACTGTCACATGATGCTTTCCCATGCTCTACCTTAGTAATGATCTAACTAAATAAAAGAAAAGAAAAATAGAAAATGACTTAGCTATTTTGCCAAGTCATAACAACAAGTGCATAACTTGGAGATAAACTAGGAGATAGAAGAAGTAAAGATGTCTAGATGCCTACCTTTATGTAGAAGAAATATGGCAGTTAAAGAAGATATAGAGCAAAGAAAGAAAATGAAGAAGAAAATCAGAAATGTGAACAAAGCAAATAAAGACAAATGAAAATGGATGATAGAGGAAAAATTTGATAAGGAAGTTAAGCTAGACAAAGAGAAAGTGAGGAAGATGATGCCACAGAAATTCTATAAGTAGCTTAAAGTATTTGAGAAGGTGAAATCAGAGAGAATGCCAGTAAGAAAACCTTGGGATTATGTAATAAACCTAAGGGAAGATTACATGCCAAAGAAAAGAAGAACTTATCTGATGTTGAGAGAGAAAAAGAAGAATTTGTGAAAGAACAGTTAAAAAAAGGATACATAAAACCTTTAAAGTCACTACAGACTTTGCTGGTATTCTTTGTGGGAAAAAGAATAGAAATAAAAGAATGATACAAGATTATAGGTATCTGAACAAAGGGACAATTAAGGATAACTATCTCTACCTTTGATATCTGACCTAATAGATACTATGGGAACTAGGAAAGTATTTATAAAGATGGCTCTACACTGGAGGTACAACAATATATGAATTAAAAAGAGAGATGAGTGAAAAGCAGCATTCACAATGCATCTAGGGGTTTATAAACCTACTATTATGTTCTTTAGTCTTACAAACTCACCAGCAACCTTTCAGGCAATAATGAATGACATTTTAAGAGACTTAATAAATACAAGAGATATGGTAGTATTTATAACCAATGTTTTAGTTGAAATAGAAGATAAGAAAAGACATAATAAAATAGTAAAAGAGGTATTGAGAAGAATGGAAGCAAATGATCTATATATATAAAACCTGAGAAATGTATATGAAAGGTTAAATGTTATGACTTGGCTAAACAACTAAGTCATTATTTATATTTCTTTTCTTTTACTTTTACTTTTGAACTTATTACATAGGAAAAAGTACAGGAAAGTATCACATCACAAGTGTTACACCAAGTCACAGTCACATGATGAGTATGAGAAAGTAGTGCACAGACCATCTAGTAGTTATATAAGTAGTGTACAGAATCCAATAGGAACTCCATTGAGTTCTTCTTATCAACTCAGACTTGGAGTGGGCTTAAGTTATCTTGGCTAGAGTCTTACATTAAAGAGATCGACTTTATCACAAATGGTCACTTACTGATTTGTGATTATAAATGCTAGAGCTTAAAAGGGCTTAGAAGTAAAGTTTAGATAGTGACAAAAGATATTGTTAAGTCTAAGATCTAATCCTTAGATAGAAAGTTCTTATATATAGAATTGTAATAGTCTGTGCACTAGTACAGATCATCATATGCTACTACCTATTGTTTCACATATGGTAATACCTTTATACTGGAAATATATCATAACTTAGCAAGGTAGCTAAGTTATTATTTATATTTTTTCCTTTTTCTTTTGAACTTACTACACAAGAGGAAGTATAAGAAAGAGATTGTGGGAAAGTGTCACATCACAAGTATGTCACATAGTCATAGTCACATGATAGAAATTTATGATGTCACATGATGGGTCACATGATGAGTGTGGGAAAGTAGGGCACAGACTAGTAGTTGTATAAGTAGGATAGAAAATCTAACAGGAACTTTATTGAGTTTTCCTTGTTAACTTAGACTCAGAGTGGGCTTAAGTCATCTTGGCTAGAGTCTTATACTAGAACTCGATTTCACTTCACAAGCACTGTCTACCTTGGACCTTGCTTATCTTTATTCTTATTTCTTATTGACCCTTAGCCAGTGATCATCATGATCATCAGCCACCTCCATATATAGCCAGGCCCTTGGCTTAAGGGAACTTTGTAGTTAGTTAGAGACTGCAGGTGAAGACATAGTACAAAACCCAGGTATTATGCTCAAGACCTGACCTTGCAATTGGGGAGTGTTTAGTAGCTACTTGTACTCTTCTTAGTATAAATCTTATGCTGTGCTTCATTGTGAGTGGTACATGCAGAGGAGTGATAGTTACTTCTAGAAGGCCATCTAGAGTAGGAATCTCCCCTGAGGAGTGATTGTCTAACCATATTACTAGGACAGTAGTTAGTAGAGCAGTAGGTGTCTAGTTGGATGAAGATCTTGTGCCCTAACAGACATAGTTGTAATTAGTGAGATCAATCATTAATTCCATACTCTAAGATATCAGCACAATGTCTCAAATTTAATATAACTCACTCATAAGCAACCTGCTCAAAGAAAAGCATGCCCTTGCTTCATTAAGAACAAAGTTAGAAGGAAAGAAAAAAAGAGAATATTGGAGTTGTAAAGAGTTCAGACACTTGATGTCATGACTTAGCAAAATAGCTAAGTCATTTTCTATTTTCCTTTTTGTTTTGTTTTGTTTTATTTAGTTAGATCATTACTAAGGTGAAGTGTGGGAAAGCATCATGTTGAAAGGGGCAAAAGAGATGTTTACTGTAACAAGCAAGTAAAAGAGGTAGTGACAGTTCTCAATTGCATGCTAAAGGGTTTATGGAGAGTAGGGGTATCAGAAAGAAATTAAAAAGTAGAAGCACAGCTTATCTGTAATATAAAAATAGATGAAATGATTGGGAACCCAATCTAGATCTGTCTCATATGGTGTTTCTAAGGTATTCACTTTTACACACCGTAACAAGCTTACTAGTAGAATAGTCAGTAAACTACTTATGGGCCTTATTATACTCAATCAAGCTCTCATCCACATCCCCACACCAAACCTTATGGGTATGATACAATCTGAGTTGATGATTAGCTAGGCTTTTCAGACCTGTTACTCCATAGAAGGTTGTCCAAGTGATTGCTGTGTCTTGTCTCAAGAAAAAGTAGAATATATGGTAGGAAATATTCACTAACTCAACCTCTTACCAAGATCACCTCTTACACACTTAAGAGAATTGCATTTACAACCTCAAGAGCTTCTGAGATGAAGACAAGAGCCAAGGAGGCTCTTCCTATCAATCTCTACTCTGAGAAATATATTAGAATATTACAAATGTTAGAGACTCAATTAAAAAGAAATAGAAAAGGAAACTCTTTATTCTACCACTCTCTCACACATCTCTCCTCTATAACACTACCATGTGGCTACAACAGCTATCATCTCTCTATTCTCTATATCTCCAAATATGACCATGTAGTCCTGCTTTACCTCTATACTCTACTTCTGCCCGTTGTTCCCTGAATCCCAAACTGACTTCCTTTTATTCCGAATACAGTCTAGAAACACATGACAGTATATCTAAGCAGCAGTGATACAATTGTCATCTAGCAGTATATCTGTTTCTTAACTGAGTCCAGTAGTGATAGGATCACTAGTCACTAATAGACTTTTGATCTGTTGTCTTGGTGTTATATTAGTCTAAGTCTGCTCTAGATTGAAATTATCTTATATTCCTAAGCCTTTGATTTCTAGAGTTTCAATATTGATAGTCTGTATCTGAAAAACCTAATGCTAGCTTATCAGTCTTATCTTCTGAGGTATATGCTATTCTAGCATGTGGTAGCTTGGCCACTACCTAATAGAAGTACCCAATCTTGGGTCTAGATTATGTCTAGGACTTGTAGGAGATCTCTAGAGTAGGTTCCAATAGTGAAATCCAGGATTATAATTTGTATCCCATGCTACATTTTCACAGAAAATTCTCTAGTGGCATAACAACATGACAGTCACATAATCACATTTGGTCACAGTCACAGTCACAACATGTGATGAGGTAGACACATAATGGGAATAACATGAGGACTATGGGAGGATGTTGTATAGCTATCATAGTAAAATGTATAAGTAGTATACAAAATCAAATGGGAACTCTATCAAGTTCTCCTTGTCAACTTGGACTTGAAGTAGATTTAAGTCATCTTTAGCCACAACTGCAGGAAAGAAAAGGAGAAAAGAGAGAAACTGGTTCCCTAGAATAAATTTGAAATGCTAGCAAGTAAAATGATGAAGTATGGGATGGAACTAAGAAGACAGGAGACAAAAGAGAAAGGCTGGGTAGTTAAATGTTTCAAGTGTGGAGAGAAGGGGCACAAGTATAGGGAATATCCCAAGTAGAAAAAGGAAAAGGAGACGAGAGAGAAAAAAGTGGCACATATAGCAATACTATAAAAGGTACAGCAAAAGGAGTAGAAGAGAAGTCTGGTATACATCCTATGACAGAAGGCATAAGAGCATTGTGGGGAAGGCATACCTAATGAGGTGTGCCTATTAAAATTGGGATAGTACACCAAGGAAGTAGTAGTATTCTACTTGGTATTATTGCAGTATGAAAAGTGACCAGACCAGGGCTTGAACCCAGACCCTTCTGGAACTGCACCAGATGCTCTACCATTGAGCTATCAGGTCCTCCAGGATATTGTAATGTAACCTGATTCCCCATTCTGTCAGGTATGTGAACAATACAAAAGGTAAGGATGTTATGTAGAGGAGAATAAAAGGCAAGGAGTGATCTCTAGGAGGCAGTTAGAAGAGTTGAAGTAGTGTGAATATATAGAGGTAAAAGCAGTGTACCCTATTAAGGAAAATATACAGCAAGGTAGCATACAACTAGGAGAGTTGGAAGGTGCAGCAAAAGAGAAGGATAGCTAAAGGAAAGTCAGGAAAAGCTTTAAGATATTGAGAGAAGTGTGATTGAATATTGGAGTAAATAGGTTGATATCCATGAAGGAGTAACAGTCAAAGTGCTCTTGGATAGTGGTGCAACAGAGATGTTTGTGGATAAAGAAACAACAGCAAAACATAGATTTATGCTACAAAAGTTAAAAAGACCAATAATGGTTAGAAATGTGGATGGAACAAATAACAGTGAAGGAACCATTACACATCAAGTAAAAGCAAATGTGTATTATAAAGGACATGTAAAAAGAATAAGAATGGATGTGTGTAATTTGAAGAAAACAAAAGTAATACTGGGAATACCATGATTACAGGCACACAACCTAGAAATAAATTGGGAAACTGGGAAAGTAAAGATAATGAGGTGCCCACCACTATGTAACAAAATAGAACAAAACTAAGAAGAGAAAAAAGCCAAAAAAGAAAAAAGAATAGTAATCTTAGAGGAAGAGAAAATTATCAGATAGGCAATAAATGATAAAGAAGATTGGGAAAAGAAAGAAGAAATGGAAAAGAATCACATAAAAATAGAGGAGTTGGTCTCAAGAAGGTTTTTAAAGTAGAGAAAAGTGTTTGGAAAGGTAGAATCAGAGAGAATACCAACAAGAAAAATTTGGGATTATGCAATAGATCTCAAGAAGACGTTCAAACCATAAAAAGAGAGAATCTACCCTCTATCCAAAAACAAAAGAGAAGAAGTTTAGAACTTTGTAAAGAATCAATTAAGAAAGGAGTACATTAGACCATCAAAGTCCCCTCAGATATCATCAGTTTTCTTTGTGGGTAAAAAGGATGGCAACAAGAAGATAATAATAGACTACCATAATCTAAACAACTAGACAGTGAAAAACAATTATCCACTCCCATCAATTACAGACTTAATCAATAATATGGGAAGTAAGAAAATATTCACTAAAATAGATCTGAGGTAGAGGTTCAATAATGTGAGGATTAAGGAAGGGAATGAGTGGAAGGGAGCATTTACAATGCATATGGGCTCCTTCAAGCCAACTGTAATGTTCTTTGGAATGACAAACTTGCTAGCCATATTTTAGGTGATAATAAATGAAATTTTAAGGGACTTAATCAATGAAGGAAAAGTCACAGCATTTGTAAATGATATATTAGTGGGGACAGAAACTGAGGAAGGACATGATAAAATCATAGAGGAAATATTAAGGAGGTTAGAGGAAAATGACTTATATGTCAAGCCAGAAAAGTGTATGTAGAAAGTAAGGAAAATAGGATTCCTAGGGGTCATTATAGGACCCAATAGGATAGAAATGGAGAAAGAAAAAGTAGATGAAGTACTTAGTTGGCCAGAGCCCAAAAATATAAAAGATATCAGGAAGTTCTTAGGCCTTGCAAATTATTATAGGAGGTTTATCAAAGATTTTGCTCAAGTAGCAAGGCCAATGAACACATTAACAAGAAGGGACATAAAGTGGCAATGGGGAACAGAGCAATAGTGAGTATTTGATAAGCTTAAATAGGTCTTTATGACAAAACTAGTATTAGCAGCACCAAACTTAGACAAAGAGTTTAAGGTTAAAGCAGATGCTTTAAATTACATAACTGAAGGAGTACTCTCAATAAAGTTCTCAGATGAGATGTGGAGACCAGTTGCTTTTATTTCAAAATCTCTAAGTGATACTGAGAGAAACTATGAGATATATAATAAAGAAATACTAGTAATAATCAGATGTTTAGAAGTGTGGAGACACTTCCTGGAAGGAGCAGTGGTTAAGTTTGAGATCTAAACAGATTACAAGAATCTTGAATACTTTATCAAAGCACAGAAATTAAATTGGAGACAAGCAAGATAGACTTTATACCTATCTAGGTTCAATTTTATGCTGAAGCATGTTCTAGGGAGTAAGATGGGAAAAGTGGACAGTTTGAGTAAAAGGCCAAATTAGGAAGTTGGAGTGGAAAAAGACAACAAGAATAAGATGTTGGTAAAACCAGAATAGTTAGAAGTAAGAGGAATAGAGGCAGTAGAAATTATAGTAGATGGAGTAGATCTACTAGAGAAAGAAGTTGAAGGTAAAAAACAATGAAGTAGTAAAGGCTATGGAAGAGATGAAGCAAGCAGGGGTAAAAATGTTAAGAGATGAGAAATAGAAAAAAGTCAACAGTGTAAAGTACAAAGAAGGAAAGATCTATGTACCAAAAGATGATAAGCTTAGGGCAAAAATAATTAGACTGCATTATGACATGCCAATAGGAGACCATAGAGAGCAATAGAAAATAGTAGAGCTGGTCACTTGCAATTTTTGGTGGCCAGGAGTAACAAAGGAGATGAAACAATATATAGAAGAATATTATGCCTATCAGCAAAACAAAAACCACACAGAACAGCTGGCAGAAAAGTTGATACCAAATTCAATTCTGGAGAAACTATGAATGCATATATTGGCAGACTTTATCACCAAGTTGCCTTAGTGCAGGGATACAACAGTATTCTAGTAGTAGTAGATTGGTTAACTAAAATGGTCCATTTTATGCCAACTACAGAAAAAACATTAGCAAAAGAATTAGCAAGGCTATTTAGAGATAACATATGGAAACTGCATGGGCTACCAGAAAACATCATTTCAGATAGAGGACCTCAATTTACAGCAGGTTTAATGTAAGAGCTGAATAGGATGTTAGGGATCAAGAGTAAATTGTTAATAGTATTTCACCCACAAACAGATGGGCAAACAGAAAGGGTGAACCAAGAGTTAGAGCAATACTTGAGAATGCTCATTGATCATAGGCAAGAACAATGGCCTGAATAGTTGGGAACAGCAGAATTTGCATATAACAATAAAGTGCACTTGAGTACTTGAATATTGCCTTTGAAGGCAAATTACAAACAAGATCCTAGGATAGGATTTAAAGAAAGAAAGAAGAGGAAATATGAAGGAGCAGGAAAATTCATAGAAAATATGAAAGAAATTCAGGAGAAAGCAAAGGCAGTGCTAGGGAAATTGTAAAAAGAGATAAAGAAATATGCTGATAGAAGACGAGCAAAAGTCAACAATTATAGAGTAAGGAGCTTAGTTATGCTTAGTACTAAGGACTTGAAATACCAAATGGTTGAAAGAAGAACAGAAAAGCTGATAGAGAGGTTTGTTGGCCCTTATAGGATAAAAAAGATAGTATTCTTGAACACAGTAGAACTGGAATTACCTAGTATAGTAAAAATACATCCAGTAGTAAATGTTAGTAGAATACAACACTATATAGGGCAAGTAGAAGAGTAGAGAAAGAAGCAACCAGCTCCAGTGATAATTGAAGGAAAAAAAGAATAGAAGATAGAGGAATTCTGAATAAGTGGCAGATTAGAGGGAAAGATAAATACTTGGTATACTGAAAAGGATTTACAACAGAACTAGATACTTGGGAAGAAAGAGAGAATTTAAAGAATACAAAGGAAGCAATTGAAGAATTTGAAAAAGAATATTAATGAGACTAGGAAGATATGGCAAGACAAGAATAGGAAGAAGGAGTATTTGAGAAGAGAGAATTGCCAGAGAGATTTACAGTGAAAAAGTTATCCAGATGGTTAGATAAGAGGTATAACAAAGAATATTGGAAAAGGTTAGAACAGAATTGGAAGCAATGGAAAGGGGAAAGAAGAAGACAAACCTTGGAGACAATCAAAGAGGAAGAAAAAACTGAGCAGAAGAACTTGGAAATCAGAGACTAAACAAAAAAAGATAAGAAAGAAATGAGCAACATGGTTGATCCATATTATGAGTTGTAAAAATCTTCAGAACAAGGAAACTTAAGAGAGAGATAGTATTATAACTTGACAAAACAACTAGGTCATTATTTCTTTTTCTTTTTCTTTTTCTTTTCTTTTCTTTTGGACTTACTACATAGAAGAGAATACAGGAAAGTGTCATGTCACAGTCACATGATAGGAAGTCATATTGTCACATCACATGACATCACAATAATGGGTCACATAATGAGTGTGGGAAAGTAGTGCATAGACTATGTAGTAGTTATATAAATAGTATAAAAAATCCAATAGGAACTCTATCAAGTTCTTCTTGTTAACTCAGACTTGGAGTGGGCTTAAGTCATCTTGACTAGAGTCTTACAAAATAGTGATAACATAACCATATAGAGACTGTCCTTTGTTCTAATAAAAGATAGATAACTATCTATGGGTAATTAGTTAATGTCCATGTACAAACATTGAGGACTTCATATCTTCTTTAATATTAAAAAGGTTGTTTTGGAGTCATTCTGAGCATAATAAAAAGTTATGATATCATAGAGGTTATCTACTGATTGCCTAATAGCTTGGCCAATATTGATTGCCTCAAGACATATTTGATATCAATCAAAAGGCCTTTTTAAGAGCTTTTAAGTGCTGTTAAGACCATAGAAATTGTTAAAAAAATTGATGAAGATATGTCCAAATGAAGTTTGTGACAGGATGACAAAAATGCTATTTTGTGCCAACTACAGAAAAGACTTTAGCAGAAGAATCACATTACAAATTGGAAAAGCCAACAAGTCGCAATTTAGTCCAAACCTGCTGTGGAAAGCTTCAGAAAAGTTATCAAGGCCAATCCTACTATGGTTGAGTTATAGATCTTCCTCCAGGCTTCCAAAGAAAACTAGGTACATGCTCATCTATGAGGATAAACATCATGATAATTAGATAGGTCCCTGACTTCAACATGCTACTTGATTTACTTGATGTTATTATTGTTAGATCTCTGTAGTCTTAGGAAATGAGAGAGAACCTATTAGTATTCTGTTATACCTTCTGATAGACCTCCTCAGCAACACAGGAGATACTTATAACCTATTCCATATGGAAAAGTTTAATAAGGCAATAAAAGAACTTTTGAATGACTAGAGAGACTATCTCAAAACAATCAATTCTAGCATGACATTGACTGATGGACCCAATGGTTTGTTCAGAGAACTCTCTATCAAATATAGAAATAGGTTGTAGAACCTTTAATGAAACCTTTTTGTATTTAATGAGACTGCTGTTAACTAGGAATATGTCTTATAGGACGAGTTTTTCACTAGATGAATCTAGCTGGGTACTAGTCATATTATTCTACTAGCTAAGGACCAGTTACTTATTTATAATGCATGTGAATCTATAGTCAACCATATTACAGAAAAAATATGGCTTCATGATCAATTCTGGCTTAAGGATATAACATATCTCTTGTACAATATATTTATCATAGAGAATGATGCATATACTACATGATTTATTAATGGAACTATCTACCAGGTATTCCTGAGCCCTTAGGACTATCACCACTGGGATAGTCTGATCAAAGGCATGATTGTTGATGTACACATTGTCAATGGCTCTTGTTATACTGTCTTGTCAGACAATAATCAATATAGAACTATTGACAGCAATGACTCACACTAAGTATACTTGTTTGTATCTACTATTCAGTGGCTTTACTGATTGGTTATACAAGAATTCTAAATATGGCAACCTTAATATTGTGATTGGCCTATTAGAGGAGCTTTTGTGTTTCTAGATAGCTTTTGTAAGAAAGCTAAACTCCAAACCAGAATAAAGCCAACTACTCTTTGTTCAGCAATTGACAAAGAGAACTCAATAGAGTTCCCATTAGATTTGCTACACTATATATACAATTACTATTGTGGCTATGTACCTTGTCTCCTGCAGTCTTTATGTTACTAATCAGCTGACTTCTTTGTTATATGCTGTGACTGTGACTTGTAACTTCATATGACATGACTATTCTGTGACTGTTGTCACACATTTGTGACTCTGTGACTATCATATGATATTTTCCCATGCTCCACCTTAGTAATAAAAGAAAAGAAATATTAAATAATGACTTAGCTATTTTACCAAGTCATGACAGCTTTGTGTTGAATTAAGGCCATATATAATAGACATGTCCATTATAAAAATAAATTCATGGTTATCTGGCATTGTTTGTTGTGGGGATCTAAAAGTAGAAATTATCACAAAATTATCACAGTAGTAGTGTTTTCAATGTTATTGAATATCAATGTAGAATATGATAAATGTTACAAAAGTAAGTATTAACAAGATGGCAAGTATTTTACCCCTAAATAGACAGGTAATTATGTCCTCATAACATTGCTTCTTTCACTCTTACCTCCATCATTAATAGTAGTACCTGAGCATAGTATAGTGAATCCTAGTTTTTTTAACCCTGCTATGAATCTTGAGTACACCTGTGAGAGACCTACAGATACTGCTGTCAATGTTCAGCAGGGTAGACCAATATCTTGTGCTAGTATAGGAGAACCATGTAGTATTTCCTTATCTCCCATGGACTTCTCCCCATTCTCCAAAATAGACTATGCCAAATACATCTAACTACAGAATAATATGAATGTCAAAGAAGACAACAAACCTATCTTTCCAGTCCAAAGTGGCCCAGCTAGGACAACTGACTTTGCTTTTCTGGTGCCTCAATCTACATACAGCAACAACATGGAGGCATTGAATATCACCTAGGCCATCCAATATAAAAACTCCATAAAACCTTCTTTCCTGGCCATCATTCTATATAGCACCAATGTCCCAGCTGACTTTAATCTCTGGGACAGTGAATTCAGACCTATGTCTCTCTTTGGTACCAATGAGTTTCTTCAAAGTGACATTTGCAACATGGTCTACTTTCTACAATAAACGGCTTTCTTCCTTAGGCAATGCAACCTTGAGAACTACAACAGCAATGGTATTCCCTAACTTGCCTTGTTTGGGGATTCTGCATTGACATTCATATTTACTATATTTGAATCTAGCTAGGACAGGCTACTCACTTCAGGTAATATCTCTTTTTAAGATAGTGTTTCATTACAGTTTGAAAGGAATATGAATACTTCTCTTAACACTAATTCAAGCAACCCTGATGGTCACCCAATCAAAAGGGTTCCACCTCCCATTCTATCTCAACCCTCTAAGGAACAACTCAAGAAGTCAAAAAACTATCAAATCAATTGCATGGCCAAGGATACTAGCAGGACAAACCCCATAAAGTCTTTTGCACAGGTTACAGCATTAGTAGTCAATATCCTCAAGATAAAGAAAACCTTTCCTGCTCTCCTAGATAAGAAAATCATTGAGATCTACTATTACAAACTTCATTCAGTCATATCTCTATCAATTCTTTAACAATTCTCACAGTCTTAACAACTATGGAAAGCCCTTGAAAAGACCTTTCAATCAATATGAGTCATGTCTCAAGACAATTAATATTGGTCAAGATATTAAGCAGATCAACTGGTAACTACTATGTTACCATTTATTAAATTACTAATATCTCAGAAACTGCCATGATTGATGCTTTGGTTCTAGGCTCAGCAGAAGCCTTTTTTATAATGCTCAGAATAAGCCTAGAACAACCCCAAGGAAATTAATATTAGTGGAGATATGAAGGCCTCAATATTTGCATATAGACTTCATTAATTACCCATAGATAGTCATCTGTCCTTTTCTTAGAACAAAGGACAGCCTCCATATGGTTAAGTTATAACTATATTAAGCATAAAGGCACTACCATATATAGAACAATAGGTAGTAGCATGTGATGGTCTGTGCACTAGGACAGATCATCACAATTCTGTATATAAGGATTTATAGTCTGAGAATTAGACCTTAGACTTAACAACATCTTTTGTCACTGTCTAAACTTCACATTTTTGAACCTTTCAAGATTCTAAAGCACCAATCACAAATAAGTAAGTGACCATTTGTGATACTATAAAAAACGACAGTGATAAGGAAAAAGAGTTTACTAAAGTACTAATAAATAGCATAGAATGCATTGATATATCAGCCATCACAAGCAGAGAAACCCTCCAATCTACTGTTCTCCAAGTGGCTGCCATATTTGAAAATGCATGGGATCAATATTCTAAACTCAAGTACATCACAAAAACACTCCAAAGAGTAGTGGAACCAGGAGTGCACTAACAGTCTCAATAGATACTATGAGCAAAGAGACCTACCAAGCTAGAGAGCTTATAAGTCAATGATACACAAGGTCAAAAGGAAGTTCTTCAATAAAAAGATATATGAAATAGCATTCTCAAACAAGTGACTATAGGTGTCATGACTTGGCAAATTGGCTAAGTCATTATTTATATTTCTTTTCTTTTTTTTTCTTTTTTTTTTCTTATCGATAGACATGTGAGATAAAAGTGACTCATATGGAAGTGCAGGACTTTAGTGTAAGGTTAGGGTCAGACATTTGTATAAGTAGAGTAGAAAATCCAACGGGAACTCTATCGAGTTCTTCTTGTCAAACGCTGATAAAAGAGCAATTGGCTTAATTCCAGCTTTGGAGTTAGCTAGTCTGACATTAGAACTCGATTCCACTTCAGAGCACTGTCCACCTTGGACCCTGCTCAATCTTACTCTCATCTTAATCAACTCTCAGTCGCTAATCACCATGATCAGTAGCCACTTCCATATATAGCTGGGCCCTTGGCTTAAGGGGACTTTGCAGTCAGTTAGGGACTGCAGGTGGAGACACAGTACCAAGCTCAGGTATTGACCTGACCTTGCAATTGAGTGGTGTTTAGTAGTATACTTGTCCTTTTCTTGGTATAAACCTTGTGCTACGCTCCATTGTGAGTTGGTACACGCAGAGGATTGATGGTTACCACTAGTGGGCCGTCTAGATTAGAGATCCCATCTGTTGGGTAATAGTCTAACCATAGTATTAGGGCAGTAGTAAGTAAGGCAGTAGGTGTTTGGTTGGGTGAAGATCTTGTGCCCCAACAGACGTAGCATAAGTAAGATTAATCATTAACTCTGTATCCCTTGAGACATTATCACAATGTCTCAAACACAATACAACCAACTTATGAGCGACCTGCTCAATGAAAAGCGTGTCCTCACTAAATTAAGGGTAGAGTTAGAAGGAAGGAAGTGGAAGTTGTGTCGATGTTGTAAGAAGTTTAGGCACCTGGCCCAAAACTGCAGGAATAGGAGAGGAGAGGAAAAGGAAACCATTGTTCCCCAAAATAAATTTGAAGTATTGAGTAGCAGAGTGATGCAGTGTGGAGTAGAAGAAAAGACAATAAGGAGCATGAGGATGTTGGGGGTGAAGTGTTTTAGGTGTGGAGAGGAAGGGCACAAATGTAGGGAGTGCCCATCATGGATAAAGAGGAAAAGTGAGGAGAAGGTGAAAAGGGTGGCGTGCCCTGATGGGAGAAAGGTGCACCAAGAAGAGAGGAGGCCAGCACGTCCCATTAGGGAAAAGGCACAGGAAGGAGAAAAGAGATTGAGGAGAATAGAAGAAGAAAAGGCGGCGTGCCCTGTAAAGGGAGAAGTGCAGCAAAAAGAGTAGAGGAGGAGTTTGTAGGAGGATTTGAGGAAGAGGACTGAGTGGTACTGTGGACTGACAGTACCACAAGACGCAGAATTGTGGGAGTTAGGATGGCACAGCCAGGGAGCCGTCGTCATGTATTTAAAATGCCCAAGATGTGGTAAAGGAGGGTGTTATGCAGAAGACAATTAGGGGGCAAGGAGTGCTCCCCTATTGGAAGAGAGAGAAGATAAGTTGGTGTGGGTGCAGGGGAGGAAAGGAACAGAGCGGCACACGAGCAAGAGACTCAAGAGGCGCAGTAAGAGAGGAAAGAGCAGTGTGGCCCAGAGAGGCAAAAGTGCAGCAAGGCAGCGTACGGTCAGGAGAACCAAAAAGCATAGCAAAAGAGAGAGAGAGTGGCGTGCCCACAGAGAGGAAAAGCGCAGCAAGAGAGGGGGATAGTCAACTAGAGGTCAGGAGAACCTTCAAAATGTTAAGAGAAGTATGGTTGAATATTGGAGTAGAGAAAATAGATACGCATGAAGGCGTAGTAATAAAAGCGCTCTTGGACAGTGGCGCAATGGAGATGTTTATGGATAGACAGACGGCAGCTAGGCATGGGTTCATGCTGCGGAAGTTGGAAAGACCATTAATGGTCAAAAATGTGAACAGAACTGTGAATAGTGGAGGGGCCATTACACACCAAGTAGAGTGCAATGTATTTTATAAAGGCCACATGGAAAGAATGAGAATGGATGTGTGTGATCTAGGGAAAACAGAAGTAATTCTGGGGATGCCATGGTTGGTAGCACATAATCCAGAAATAAATTGGGAGACAGGAGAGGTGAAAATGACAAGATGCCCACCCTTGTGCGGTGGGAAGAGTCAGAAGAAGGAGAAGGTCAGAATAACAGCAACAGGGGAAGAAGAGAAAATTGTCTGATGGGCAATAGATGATAAAGAAGACTGGGGAAAAGAGGAAGAGATGGAAGAGGACCACAGGAAAATCAAGGAGATAGTCCCAAAGAAGTTTTTGAAGTGGAGCAAAGTGTTTGGGAAGGTAGAGTCAGAGAGAATACCAAAGAGAAAGATTTGGGATCATGCTATAGATCTCAAGGAGACGTTTAAACTGTAAAAGGGAAGGATTTACCCTCTATCCAAAAACGAGAGGGAAGAAGTTCAGAATTTTGTAGAAGACCAGTTGAGAAAGGGGTATATCAGACCATCAAAATCCTCTCAGACGTTGCCAGTATTCTTTGTAGGCAAGAAGGATGGCAGTAAGAGGATGGTGATGGACTATCGCAACCTGAATGACCAAACGATAAAGAACAACTACCTGCTCCCATTAATTATAGAATTAATTGACAACATAGGGAGTAAGAAAGTATTCACAAAGATGGATCTCAGGTGGGGGTTCAACAACATCAGGATAAAAGAGGGAGACGAGTGGAAGGGAGCGTTTACAACGCACATAGGCTCATTTGAACCAATAGTCATGTTTTTTGGAATGACAAATTCACCAGCAACATTTCAAGCAATGATGAATGAAATACTGAGAGACTTGATTAATGAAGGAAAAGTGGCAGCATTTGTAGATGATGTGTTGGTAGGAACAGAGACGGAGGAGGGACACAATGAAATAGTAGAGGAAATACTGAAGAGGTTAGAGGAAAATGACTTGTACATCAAGCCGGAAAAATGTGTGTGGAAAGCAAGAAAGATAGGATTCCTAGGGGTCGTCATAGGACCTAATAGAATAGAAATGGAAGCAGAGAAAGTAGACGGAGTACTCAGTTGGCCACAGCCAAAAACTGTGAAAGATGTTAGAAAATTCTTAGGCCTCGCAAATTATTACAGAAGGTTTATTAAGGATTTTGCTCGAGTAGCAAGGCTGTTAAATATGCTGACGAGGAAGGATAAGAAGTGGCAGTGGGAGGAGGCCCAGCAGAAAGCTTTTGATGAGTTAAAACAGGTTTTCACAATGAAACTAGTATTAGCAGCTCCAGACTTAGACAAAGAGTTTAGAGTAGAGGCCGATGCCTCAAACTATGCTACTGGGGGAGTACTCTCAATGAAGTGCTCAGACGAAAAATGGAGACTAGTTGCTTTTATTTTGAAGTCTCTCAGCAATACAGAACGAAACTACAAAATACATGACAAAGAAATGTTGGCAGTCGTCAGATGCTTAGAAGCATGGAGGCACTTCTTGGAAGGTGCAACAATGAGATTCGAGATCTGGACAGATCACAAAAATCTTGAATATTTCATGAAAGCACAGAAGTTAAATTGAAGACAAGCAAGATGGGCTCTATACCTATCTAGATTTGATTTCATGTTAAAACATGTTCCAGGAAGTAAGATGGGGAAGGCAGATAGTCTGAGCAGGAGACCAGACTGGGAAATTGGTGTAGAGAGAGATAACGAAGATGAGAAGTTGATAAAACCTGAATGGTTAGAAGTAAGAAAGACAGAAGCAGTAGAGATCATAGTAGATGGAGTAGATCTACTAGAGGAAGTTAAAAAGTCTAAAGTAAAAGATGACAAAGTGGTAAAGGTGGTAGAGGAGATGAAACGAGCAGGAGTAAAGATGCTGAGAGATGAAGAGTGGAGGGAAGTAGACAGGATCATATACAAAGAAGGAAAAGTCTATGTGCCAAAAGATGAGAAATTAAGGGCAGAGATAATTAGACTACATCATGATATGCCAATAGGAGGACATGGGGGACAGTGGAAAACAGTAGAGCTGGTAACCAGGAATTTTTGGTGGCCAGGGATTACCAAGGAGGTGAAGAGATATGTGGAAGGGTGTGATGCCTATCAGCACAATAAAAACTGCATAGAACAGCCAGCGGGCAAGTTAATGCCCAACTCTATTCCAGAAAAACCTTGGATGCACATATCGGCAGATTTTATCACTAAGCTGCCTTTAGCGTAAGGATATGATAGTATCCTAGTAGTACTGAATTGACTAACTAAGATGGTTCACTTTATACCAACTACAGAGAAGACATTGGCAGAGGAATTGGCAAGGTTGTTCAGAGATAACGTGTGGAAGCTACATGGTCTACCTGAAAGCATTATATCAGACAGGGGACCACAGTTTGTGGCAGGGTTAATGAGAGAGCTGAATGAGATGTTGGGGATTAAGAGTAAATTGTTGACGGCATTCCACCCTCAAACAGATGGACAAACGGAAAGGGTGAACTAAGAACTAGAACAGTACTTAAGAATGTTCATTGATCATAGGCAAGAACAGTGGCCGGAATGGTTAGGAATGGTAGAGTTTGCATATAACAATAAAGTGCGCTCAAGTACTAGAATGTCACCTTTCAAGGCAAATTACAGGCAAGATCCTAGGATGGGGTTCGAGGGAAGAAAGAAGGGGAGATATGCAGGAGCAGAGAAATTTATCGAGAAGATGAAGGAAATATAGGAGGAAGCAAAAGCAGTGCTAGGGAAGGTGCAATCAGATATGAAGAAGTACGCTGATAAGAGGAGATCGGACGTAGAGGAGTATAAAGTAGGAGACTTGGTCATGCTCAGTACCAAAGATCTGAAATATCAAATGGTCAGAAGAAGGACAGAGAAGTTGACAGAGAGATTCATTGGTCCTTATAAAGTCAGGGAGATAATATCATCGAACGCGGTCAAATTAGAACTATCTAGTACAGTAAAAATACACCTGGTAGTAAACGTTAGTAGAATACGATGATACATAGAACAAGTAAAGGGACAGAAGAAGGAGCAACCAGCTCCAGTTATAATTGAAGGGGAAAAAGAATGGAAAGTAGAGAGAATCCTGAACAAGCGACAAGTAAGAGAGAAAGATAAGTACCTAGTATGCTGGAAAGAATTTACAGCGGAATCTAATACTTGGGAAGGAAGGAAGAATTTAGAGAACGCAAAAGAAGCGATTGAAGAATTCGAAAAGGAATATCGAAGAGACATGGAAAATGTGGCATGGCAAAAACACGAGGAAACAATGTTCAAGTGCAGAGAATTACCAGGGAAGTTCATAGTGAAAATGTTATATGGATGGTCAGACAAACAATATGACCAGGAATATTGGGGAAGATTAGAGAGAAATTGGAGGCGATGGAAGGGCAAGAAACCAACAAGAAAAGGGACAATGAAAACGATCCCAGAAAAAGAAGAAGTTGAGGAAGAAAAATCAGGAGTACGAGAATAGACAGAGGAAGACGAAGACGAAATGGGCAACATGGTAGACCCATATTATGAGTTGTAGAGAAATTCCTCGGGACAAGGAAACTTAAGAGGGGGGTAGTGTCATGACTTGGCAAATTGGCTAAGTCATTATTTATATTTCTTTTCTTTTATTTTCTTTTATTTTTCTTATCGATGGACGTGCAAGATAAAAGTGACTCATATGGAAGCGCGGGACTTTAGTGTAAGGTTAGGGTTAGACATTTGTATAAGTAGAGTAGAAAATCCAACAGAAACTCTATCGAGTTCTCCTTGTCAAACGCTAATAAAGAAGCAGTTGGCTTAATTCTGGCTTTGGAGTTAGCTAGTCTGACAATAGGATCTCATGAGTTGGGTAAGAAAAAAGTTTCTACCTGCTATCAAAACTATCACTTTTGAGGATCAACCATGTAACTCTCTCTCAGACTTATGGCATACCCTTCAGACTTATGGCATACCCTTCATAGCTCATACAACTCAGCCAAAAATAGACCCATCAATACTAGTTTCCTAAATGAACTCCGCTGATACTCTTAAGTGGCCCCCCTTCTCCAACCAAGAGTTTAGAGATGTGATAGCTAAGTGCTCATCTTTTTTTACACCTGGCCTAAACTATGTCTCTTGAAGACACCTGAAGCCACTCATTATAGATAATGCTTATCTCAAAAAATTTGTATGTATTGCTAATGCATGTATACATCTAGAGTTCTGGCTGTTATACTTCAAAACCATCAATCACAATAGTGGTCATCTCCAAACCCAACAAAGACTTATACAATATGTCTAAATCCTTCAGATCCATAGTACTCCTCAATACTATTGGCAAACTTATTGAAAAGGTAATCAGCAATCATCTCTAATTTCACATGATATCAAATGGCTTCCTGGACCCAAACCAACTAGGTGACATCAGACAGTGCTCCATTACAGATATAGGCATATATTTCACTCACCTCATTCATGTTAGATGGTTAAAACAATGTTATACAAACATCATAGCATTCAACATTACCTAGTTCTCCCCCTCTCTAAATCACACCTTTTTATCTATGTGCCTTAGAAAAGCAGGTTGTAACTCTAACATCATAGGATTCTTTAACAGCTATCACTCAAATTGCTCAATAACATATACTTAGAATAGCTTCTCCTCCCCATCCATTAGTACTAATGTTGGAGTGGACCAAGGCTCAGTCTTATCTCCCATTATCTCCACTATATACTTAGTTCCAATTATTAAAACATTCAAAAAAAGAATAAAAAGTCTAAAAGAAAAAATCCCAACAAATATTCTATCTTTTGTTGACAACAGTCTTTTAATTTCTCAGGAGAAGAGTTATGACCTTTCTTCATCTTTTCTCCTTTGTAGCTATAATATCATGTCAAAAATTCTCTTGGATTCTGGCCTAGTCATAGAATACAGCAAATCCAAAGTCTTTTACTTTATGAGATTCTGTCACCCTCCAATCCCTCTATTGATCTTACCTCAGTTGGTGGCCCCATTTTCACACCAAAACTAATCTGGTACTACCTAGGTTTCTTCTTTGACAGGAAACTCACATTCTACTACCATGTCCACTTCTACATCACCAAGTGTCTCTCTATCCTAAATGCAATAAAACTCCTAGGCAACTTCTCACAGGGCATTCTCCTAATCCAGAAGCAACTCCTATACAAAACATGTGTACTCCCTATTGCCCTATATAGATTCCAACTCTGGTTTTTCAAGAAAGCACCAATCCACAAAAATATATATGAACTGAAGAAGATATAACATAAAGCTACTCTTTGGATCACAGGAGCTTTCTATATCTCACTATTGAAGGAAATAGAAGCTATTGCAGGTCTCGTTCTCATCAGCTTCCATCTGCAAAAACTCAATGGCCACTATTATCTCTACTATGCCTCTATTCCTCCCTCTCATGCAATTAACTCACTATTGGACTCACAGCATACCAAGAATCAACCACCCTACAAGTTCTCAATGTCCAATCTCATACCTAAACAGCAGACTAAACTCATAAGTATTATGAACTCTCTCTGAACCCAGTGTTTGAGTTAAGAAAGAATTATATAAACCAAAATAAAGCTAAGTCTATACTACTATACTAACCCCTATATATATATATATATATATATATATATGTTATATTAGTCCTTGTGCTCTCTACATCACTCCTCTATCATAACAAATGTCATTCTTGCATCCTCCTTAGTGCACTATGTCATCCAAATGTTATAGAAAGTAAACTTGTTATATTACCCCTCTCCTAAGATTGCATTTTCGTGATATTGGCATATGTCTTCATAGGTAGTCAAATAGTAGGGACTCTAGGTGTGTTTAGACATTTTTGGTAGAATTCTCTATATAATCTTAGTGCTTTCTTAATTATTTCATCTTTATTTTTCCAAGTTCTCTCCTCAAGTGACTGTCCTTTCCATTTGATAAGGTATTGTAATTTGCCTCCTCTTCATCTAGAGTCAAGTATTTCTTCTGCTTCCTATACGTTGGTTTGGTTGTTGGGGTTGGTAACTCTGTTATCAGATTTCTGTGATTATTGCTCAAATGTAGATGTCATATAAGAAGTAAGATAGAACTCATTGACAACCAGATAGATAAACTTCCATGTAAGTGGGATCTTGAGTTCATAAGCTGTATTTGCCAACCTTCTGTATTATAGGAAATAGTCCTAATTGTTTGGTTAATAGTTTCTTTGAAGGTTGATCTGTGTTGTAATATGTTATGTCTACCCATACCAAATCTCCCCTCAATTGTTCTACTTCTGGTTTTCTCTTTAAATCCCACTTTCTCTTCATCATCTCATTTGTTTTCTTTAGTGCTAACTCCACCCCATCCCTAATTTCTCTGATTATTTTGAGAAATTGTTCTGTTCCTAGAGAGTTTTCAGTTGACAGGTTTATGTCTTTGCCAATATTTGGATGACATTCAAAGTTGACCATGAAAGGAGATTGTTCTGTGCTAGAGTGAATCTGATTGTTGTAGGAAAATTCCACAATTGATAACTATTTTGCCCAATTGTTCTGTCTATAGTTACAGTAGAGTCAAAGGTATTGTTCTAGTTCTTGATTGACTTGTTCTGTTTGACCATTGGTTTAGAGATGATAAGTGGTTGAAGAATTTCTCTCTATTCCAAGTTGTAGGCATAGTTCTTTCATGAACCTTGATACAAACTGTAGTTCTCAGTCACTAATAATCTTTTGAGGAATTCCCATGTCTTTGAAAACTCGATCCCAAGATATTTTGGCTATTCCTTGGGCTATGATATTCATATTGATTGGTATATAACAAGCCATCTTGGAGAAATGATCCACTATCACTAATATTCTATTGTATTTTGCTGACTCCAGTAGCAGTTCTATTAAACTGATACTAACAATCTCCTAGGGGTTTTGTGGTATTTTGTTAGAATAAAGATGATTTTGTTTGGGTTGTTAGTTTGGTTTGGTTGCTTGGTATTTTTCATTTTCTGTAATATATCATTTAACATCTTCTAATATTCTAGGCCATTAGTAGTTTCTTGTTATTAGCTCATATGTTTTGGTATAACCTGGGTGACCAGCTAGTTTGGAATCATGATATTTAGTGATAACTTCCTCTCGAAGTATGGCTAAGTTAGGATTATATATCCTTTCCTTCCAAAGTATTCTTCTCTTCTCTAATCTTCTTTTTGTTGCTCCACTGCTCCTCTCACTTTCTCTTCTATAAATTTCTCTACCTCTTTTATCTTTTTCCACAATTTGCCTTCTTGAGTTTCAATACTTCTGAACTATTCTCCTTTCAGTAACATTTGATCTGCATCATTATTCTTTCCCTGAGTATGATCTAGTCTTCAAGATAGCATATCTACCTTCTTTTGAGAGCTGCCCAGTTTGTGTATTAGTTGGAAGTCGTATTCTTGTAACTCTGTCATCTAGTAGACTTAGCAGCAATTGAGTTTTTGTGGTTTCTTAAAATATCCTAAATTCTTATGATCAGTCCATATTTTGAACTGATTATTTCTTATAAGATACTGTTGCCATTGCTTAAGTCCTTTCATAATTGCTAGTAACTCTTGGTCATATATCTTGTAGTTTCTTTCTGTTTTGTTCATTGCTCTGGATAGATAGGCAATAGGTCTCCAAGAACTGTCTTCTTATTGTTGTAATAGTACTCCTCCGATTGCATATCCTGATGCATTAGTTTCTAGTTATAGTTTTTGTTTGGAGTTGGGAATTGCTAAGATGGGAGAGTTCACCATTTTACCCTTGAGTTTGTTGAAGGCATTTTTCATCTCCTCATTTTCACTTCCTTTTTCCAGTAAGTTCTGTTAATAGTTTAGCAACTTTGGCAAATCTGGAAATAAATCAATGATAGAAATTACAAAATCCCAAGAACTGTCACACTTCTCTCTTGTCTCAGGGTTTAGGCCATCCAGCTACTTCTTTGGTTTTGGTAGGATCAGTTTCTATGCTATCTTGCAATAGGATAACTCCAAGGTATTTGATTTTTGTTTGATAGAACTTGCATTTCTTAGGGTGTAACAATAGTTTGTTATTGGCTAATATCTGTAGCACTCATCTCACTATGTCTCAATGCTCTTCTATAGTTTGCATAAAGATTAAAATATCGTCCATGTAGATTACAATCTTCCCTGTCATGATTAATTTGTGAAATAGAGTGTCTATCATGAGCTGAAAGGTTGCAGTGAAGGGGGCAAAAGGGACTATTAGCCTGGCACAAGCTAAAGATGCAGTACCAGGTCCCAATTGCATGCTAAAGAGTTTGTAGGGATGAATCAAGAATGAAGGTATTAGAAAGAGAATATAAAAACTTAGCATGATAATTAAGATAAAAATGTTTGAAAGGATTGTAAGCTCGATCTAGATCCTCCTTGCATGGTGTCCCTAAGGTGTCCACCTTTATATACCATAACAAGCTTATTATCAAAGTAGTCAGTAAACTACTCCTGGGCCTTACCACACTTAATCAAGCCCTCATCCACACTCCCACACCAAATCTTATGGGTATGATATAATCTGAGTCAATGATTAGCCAGGCTTTTCAAGCATGCTACTTTGTAAAAGGTTGTCTGAGCGACCGCTGCATCTTGTCTCTTGACCAAGTAGAGTATAGGGTCCAATCTCCTCAACAACCCAACCACTTTACTTAGAACTTAGAAAAGTGCCATAAGACAACTCTCAAGCCCTTGAGATGGCAGTAAGTGTCAAGATTCCATTGCCTTTCTCTTAGGCTCTCTGAGTGTTATATTAAAAGTACAAACTGATGAGACTCAATTAAAAATAAATAAAAAAGGAAACTCTTTCTTCTTCTAGCCTCTCTCACTTTTCTCCTCCATGATATTGCCATGTGAACATGACAGATGTCACCTCCCTATCCTCCATGCCTACTGGTCATAGCCATATGCTTCTACTTCATCTTTATACTTTACTCCTACCCGACATTCTTTAATCTCCAAACCGGCTTCCTTCTTATCACAAATGGTCACTTACTATTTGTGATGGGTGCTTTGATACTTTAAAGAGTTCAAAAATGTGAAGTTAGACAAGTGACAAAAGATGTTGTTAAGTCTAAGGTCTAATCCTTAGACTATGAGTCCTTAAATACAGAAAAGTAATGGTCTGTGCACTAGGACAGATCATCACATGCTACTACCTATTGTTCTATATATGGTAGTGCCTTTGTGCTAGAGATAGTGATAACCTAACCATATGGAGGCTGTCCTTTGTTCTAAGAAAAGGACAGATGACTATCTATGAGTAATTAATGAAGTCTATGTACAAATATTGAGGTCTTCATATCTCCACTAATATTAATTGCCTTGAGGTTGTTCTAGGCTCATTCTGAGCGTTATAAAGAAGGCTTCTGCTGAGCCTAGAACCAAAGCATCGATTGCAGTGGTTTTTGAGATATTAGCAATTTAATAAATGGTAACATGGTAGTTACCAGTTGATCTGCTTAATATCTCGGCCATTATTGATTGCCTTGAGACATGACTGGTATTGATAGAAAGGTCTTTTTAAGGGCTTTAAGCTGGATTTAAGACAGTGGGAATCTTCAAAGAATTGGTAGAGATATGACCAAATGAAGTTTGTGATACTTCTACTCCAAATACAATCTAGAAACATGTGCAAGTGCATATAAAGGTAATCAATATTCCTGTTGCTCTACAGTATGTCCACTTCTTGACTGAGTCCAGTAGTGATGGGATCATTAGCCATTGATAGACTTTTGATCTGTCATCTTGGTATCATATTAGTCCAAGTCCACTCTAGATTGAAATTCTATTGCATTCCAGAGGTATCCTTTAACATCTGAGTTCTAAAGTATCAACATTGATAGTCTGTCTCTGAGAAACCTGATGCTAGCTCATCAGTCTTGCCTCCTGAGGTATATGCTTTTCTGGTATGTGATAGCTTGGCCACTACCTGATAGAAGGACCCAATCTTAGGTCTAGATTATGTCTGGGGCTTGTAGGAGGTCTCTAGAGTAGGTTTCAATAGTGAAATCCAGAGGTATAATGTGTATTCCATGCTATATTTCCACAGAAAATTCTCTAGCAGCATAACAGCGGACAAGTTGCACATGCCAAAGTATATCACCAAGGGTTTGAATAGCCCTTAATTTATCTGAAACACCACTTTCTACTCATCTCCTTCTCTTATCCTCACATTGTTATATCCCCATCAAATATCTGGTTTTGTGAAGTATTGGGCTCCTTGTACTTTGTCAATCAGTTCTTAGATTAATGGCAAGGGATATTTGTTCTTTATTGTTGCTTCATTAAGCCGCCAATAGTCTTGTACTGGTCATAGTAAACCATCATTTTAAGGGTCTGATTCTTTCTGACTTCAAGTGTTCTTCAAGGAATTTGTTGAGTTCTTCCTATTCTTTAATGTTTAACAGATATATCTTATAGTCTTTTAATGTTGTATTAGGTATTAACTCAATGGCATAGTCCCATTTAGATTGGTCTGGTAATTTTTCAAATACCACTTTGTTGAAGACCCAATCATTAAAGTCTTGGTATTCTTCAGGTATGTCTCCTCTAATTTCTTCTATGCTTTTACTTCTACTTTAAATGTTCAACTCTTTTCTTCTCCATGCTTCTTCTTCCAGGTTAATGAATAGCACCTTCTTTCCCTCTTCTATTGTTTCTTCTTCAATATTTTCATCTTCAACTTCCTCTAGTTCCTTTGATATATAGACTTTTCTGCACTATTGTCGACAGTTTTGCAAACTGATTGAGAAGTTTCTCCAGTCAATGGATGGATTATATTTCTGTAACCAATCATATCCTGGGAATAGGTCATATTTGCTAAGGTTTGTCACTGATAATTGGATAAGCTCTTAGTAATTGCCTATGGTCATGTTCATCTTGACGATTTCTGTAATATTGCTATTTTTGTTTGTAGTTCCATCAGTGTTATAATAGGTGATTGGAAATAGTAGTCATATTGTGTTAAGGTTGTTTTTCTTTATGAACTTCTAGCTTATACATGAGCTTGTAGTTTCTGAGCTGACTAGTACCTGTTTGTAAAATGTCTTGTGAGTGTCTATTGTTATCAGTTTGACTCAAACATTTAGCTACTTATCTTCCATTTTCCTGAGTATCAATGGTTCCTCTAGTACTTTCAGGGATGGTAGAACTTCATTATTTATCATTTTGTTTAACTCTTTTATTTTTTCTTCTGTGTATTCTTCTGCTCTCAAACTGTGTGCCTACACCTTTAGTATACCAATTACTTCTTCTTTGCTACTCTATTATATTTTCTTTGCTACCTATTCCACTGAGTATCCTTTATTCATTTTGTATTTTTTTGCACCAAAATAATCCAAAAAATCTTTTATTGATTTCTCAGGTAATTGAATTTTTGAATCTATAAAGGCAAGTAAGGTGGTGCTTACTCCCTGCCTAGGGAAAAATCCTCCATCACATTCTCCATAATTCTTACTTCTTCTCTTCTTTCTTTCCTCAATTTAGAGCACCTTGTAGTGAGATGACCCATTTCTTTACAATTATAGCACCTTCTTGTTTCTCTGTGCTTATCCACTTCTATAGCATTGGGGTCTTGCCTTGGAACATCCAAAACTGGTTTCTTTCTCACATCCCCTGAGTTTTCCAAGCCTTTTCTTCCTCCAAATTCTTCAATAGCTTCTCATCTCAATCTCTCAAAACTTAACGCTTTCTTGTACTATTTATCCAACGAATCCAAATTTCTCAACTGACCAATTTTCATGCTAGTGCTAGATAGATTCCTTTCTTGAATAAACTCACTAGTGCAATCTCATTGTAGCCAGAGAGTTCCTTCCAAGTGACAAATTTTGACCAGAAGTCTTCTAGTAGCTGATTTCCCTGTTTCAGCTTGGTCAATTTGTCAATTGCATGTGTTTGAGTCTCTGTTGAGATAAAAAACTATGCCATCTTGTCCATCATCTGTTCCTAGGTTTTAAACAGAGGTTTGCTAGTCATGATCAATATGTCAAGATCTCCATTGGTCTCCTTTCATTCCTTTTGGAAGGGTAAAAACTTTCTGATTTGCATATCTGCCCATTGTTAGGCCTGATTGTCTTTTTCTCCTTTGATCTTTCCTAAAGCCATTTTGATCCTCTCCTATTCCTTTGAGATATTGTTGCTTTGGAAAAATAGTGTTATTCTTTGGCACCAAGCTCTTACTTCATCTGGACTTCCTTTGAAGTCATTAGGTTCCTTTGTTTTCCTTTTGGTTGGTTTGTCAGCAAAGTCCCTCTTGACTTCTTCCATGAAATTCTGTATACTAGTTGCATAGACATCCTTGGCTTCTTTTCCTAGGTCTTTTCAGGCATCAGATGAGTTGAAGAAAAGGATTATGATAGTAGTTAGGAATGCCATGATGACAGCAAGTGAGATCATGATGATGGAGTAGAATTGATATAAGTATTGATAGCTTTGTTCTTATGTTACAAAGTCTCTCCAAACCCAGTGTTTGAGTTAAGAAAGAATTATATAAACCAGAATGAAGCTGAGTCTATACTACTACACTAACCCCTATATATATGTTACATTAGTCCTGGTGCTCTCTATATCACTTCTCTGTCATAACAAATGTCATCCTCCTCCTCAGTGCACTATGTCATCCAAACGTCATAGAAAGTAAACTCATTACAATAAGCCCCATCAAAGATGTCAAAAAATGTTTATCTGAAATTACAAAAACTTTCTGTCCCCTCCACCCCCTACTCTCCCCTGGTTCAAGAGTAGTTGATCATTTCTCTAGTAGAATAGCTTTTCATTCCCCTCTTTCTTCTAGCAATGAGGACCTGTTTAAACACATTCAGAATCTCAACATTGCCTTTTGCCAATCACAATGTTTACTCCACCATACCACTGTCATTGCTGATGGAGGCATAAAGAAATCCCATGTTGCAACAGCTGCCACCCACATTTGGCTCAACAACCATGTTGTCAATCAACCCCAAATCCAGGCTATGAACATCACACCTGTTGAAGCTGAGCTCATGGCTATACATATTGGCCTCACCCCAGCTATGGAAATAAATGATACCCATGATATCACTGTCATCACAGACTCTATCATGGCTGCAAAGAAAATCCTGGAATCGCATGTCAACTCCTTCCAGAACATTACCCTACCACTCATATCCAACATAAAATCATTTCTAGGTAGAGACAGGTGAAACACCATCCATTTATGGTACTGCCCAAGCAAAGCTAAGTGGCCCAGGCACAAGTTAGTTGATGACCAAGTAAAGGCTGCCAATGATACACCAATCCTCCCCAGCAAAAACTCCTTCTTGTTCAGCAGAAAAAAGGAATGTGATGACATCCTCAAGGAATGGCAAACATTATTCTCATCCAGTTGAAAGAAGGGTCAACTATTCCTTGACTTCGAAGATGAAAAAGAACGAGTTATAAAACCCACCTACACAAAGGGGGGGTCATGGCTACCATCCATAGGGTTTTCCAACTCCTTATGCGCTTGATTCACTCGCATGACCACTGGACATGCCCCCATTGGTGAATACCATCAAAGATTCTTTCCAAACTCCTCCACCAGCTGCCCTTGTGGAAAAGCGGAAGTACAAGCACATAGTCATGCAGTGTGACCGACACAAGCAATCAACGAGACCATGTAACATAGTCATCAACAGCTTTGTCCACTTCCTTGCGGACAACCCATCAGCCTTCAGCTTTGACAGCGGTTGACCTCCTCTTGACACACATTCACACATCTACACTTCCTTCCCTTTCCTCCTCTCTCTTTCTTCTTCTTCTTTCCTTTTCCTCTCAATTTTTCTCTTTCATATTTAAGGAGGTCCTTTGTATCTACCACGGCCTACGAGCCGGCTCGTATGCCCCGTGTAATAAATTGTTGATTTTGAAAATAAAAAAAAATTACGTCCTCATAGCGCTGAGTACGCAATACTGAGGAGCAAAAGCAATCACAGTTATATCCTTGTAATTGGTCTTGTAAGCAGCGATCGACTGAGCAGAAATCCAGTATCATTACGTTTCAAGCAAGAAGCTCCATAGTAAAACAATGTGATCCACAGAGCTACTGCATTCATGTTTAAAGTCAAGCTTCCCAATTCTCAACTAATTTGCCACAAATTATATATTTGTTCGAAAAATGCTCAATCCATCCTGTTGAAATATAATTCAGTTGCCACCCTTATTTACAACAAGAGATACAGACGCACCCTTCATGTTATCGCTGGATGGGCGATAAACATAATTAGCATCTGTCAGCCCGGATAAGAGTGGACATACATCTCCTCAGGCTTCAAATCCTCCAACTTGTCCAACGGTTGGTCCACAGGCGTCAGCATCTCTACATACACGTCGATAAACTCACTTCAAAACTTGATACGGCACGACATGAACACTCACCCACATCAAAACTCTGCTTCGCCATGCCTCTCGATGCATCCCTCCCTGCAAAGTTACCGTACATTCCATCTGCATTACTACATAAGCATTTAATGTCCGTTGACAGAGGAAAACCAACTTGCTAGGTCCATAGAAATTCCTCCCAGAGGTGACGTCAAATACGATCCTATTAATCGCCAACAAAATTCTTCCGTCTTTCTCGTTGCCGTTGAATGGTTCCAATGACTTCGGCGTATACACTTTGAACAGAACCGTCGGTGGATGGGATTTCGGCATCCATGTGTAGCCAGCCTTAAATTCGTGAGGAATCCCTGTTCTTGTGCTGACTACTTCTGAAGACGGCAACAACGGTCGTTTGGTTACAGAAGGAAAAACTATACGCTGGACAGAGTACAGAATGTATATGAATAAAGCAGTGTTTACTGGAGTACCTAGATCAGAGGGCATGTTTG
>Ga0153958_1000011_pt1:10000-27500 | contig 39001 bp, 37 predicted proteins | sample TSFL042MetaG_FD_104719 | JGI IMG/M metagenome (GOLD analysis project Ga0153958, IMG submission 104719) | Attine ant fungus gardens microbial communities from Florida, USA - TSFL042 MetaG | ecosystem: Host-associated > Fungi > Mycelium > Unclassified | place: USA: Florida, Wekiwa... | reverse complement strand
TCATCGAATGACTATTCATCTATTGTATTTTCATGTAAATAGGGGCAAGAAAGCTCTATGGAAAAATGGTGGTTCAAGTCGATGTTGTTTAACAGGGAGTTAGAATACAGGTGTGGGCTAAGTAAATCAATGGATCGTTTTGGTCCTATTGAAAATACCAGTGTAAGTGAAAACCCGATTATAACTGATATGGATAAAAACATTCAGAATTGGAATGATAGTGACAATTCTAGTTACAGTAATGTTGATTATTTAGTCGGCGTTGGGAACATTCGGAATTTCCTATCTGATGACACTTTTTTAGTTAGGGATAGTAATAGGGACAGTTATTCCATATATTTTGATATTGAAAATAAAATTTTTGAGGTTGATAATGATCATTCTTTTCTAAGTGAACTAGAACGTTATTTTTATAGTTATAAGAATAAGAATTCCAGCTATCTGAATAATGTATCTAAGAGTGACGATCCCGACTACGATCATTACATGTATGATACTAAATCTAGTTGGAATAATCACATTAATAATTGCATTGACAGTTATCTTCGTTCTCAAATCTGTATTGATAGTTACATTTTAGATGATAATGACAAATACAATGACAGCTACATTTATAGTTACATTTGTGGTAAGGGCAGAAATAGTAGTCAAAGCGAGAGTTCCAGTATAATAACTCGCACGAATAATACGAGTGATAGTAATTTAACTAGAAGAGAAAGTTCTAATGATTTAGATGAAAATAAAAAATACAGATATTTGTGGATTCAATGCGAAAATTGTTATGGATTAAATTATAAGAAATTTTTAAAATCCAAAATGAATATTTGTGAACACTGTGGATATCATTTGAAAATGAGCAGTTCAGATAGAATCGAACTTTCGATTGATCCAGGTACTTGGAATCCGATGGATGAAGACATGGTTTCTGTGGATCCCATTAAATTTCATTCGGAAGAGGAGCCTTATAAAGATCGTATTTCTTCTTATCAAAGAAAGACAGGATTAACTGAGGCTGTTCAAACAGGCACAGGTCAACTAAATGGTATTCCTGTAGCAATTGGGATTATGGATTTTCAGTTTATGGGGGGTAGTATGGGATCCGTAGTAGGTGAGAAAATCACCCGTTTGATCGAATATGCTACCAATCAATTTTTACCTCTTATTCTAGTATGTGCTTCTGGAGGAGCACGTATGCAAGAAGGAAGTTTGAGCTTGATGCAAATGGCTAAAATATCTTCCGCTTTATATGATTATCAAGCAAATAAAAAGTTATTCTATGTCTCGATCCTTACATCTCCTACTACTGGTGGGGTGACAGCTAGTTTTGGTATGTTGGGGGATATCATTATTGCCGAACCCAATACTTACATTGCATTTGCAGGTAAAAGAGTAATTGAGCAAACATTGAATAAGACAGTACCTGAAGGTTCACAAGCGGCTGAATATTTATTCCATAAGGGCTTATTTGATTCAATCGTACCGCGTAATCCTTTAAAGGGCGTTCTTGGTGAGTTATTTCAACTCCATGCTTTCTTTCCTTTGACTCAATAAATTAAGTAGTAAATTATTAAAATTTTTTTTATTTTTCTACTATATATATCATTTATATATACATATATCATTTATATATACTTATACCCACTTAGATATACTTAGTATAAATCTATATAGAATTCTATATGAAAATATACTTAGTATAAGTATATATGAATTCTAGTGATTAGAAAATATCTAGTGATTATAAAATATTTTTATAACAATAATTTATAACAATAACAGGTAAAAATATTCAATATTAATAGAACAATAAAAAAATAAATAAAAAAATAACAGGTACAAATATTAAATCGAGGTACCCATTCTATGACAACTTTCAGCAACTTACCCTCTATTTTTGTGCCTTTAGTGGGCCTAGTATTTCCGGCAATGGCAATGGCTTCGTTATTTCTTTTTGTTCAAAAAAACAAGATTTTTTAGATACGGGCGGTAGGGACAAATCTCATCTATTTTTTTTATATCTCGAAACAATTCGATGAATTACTCCTAAAGGTTTATATCAAAATAGTGCTAGTTGATGAGAGTTACTTCGGAAACAAGGAAAAGTAAAGTCAAATTCATTTGGTTGGGTTATTTTCCCAATTCCAATAAAATACAACCGGATCTAATATGGATTGGCGATCAGAACGTATATGGATAGAACTTATAGCGGGGTCTCGAAAAACAAGTAATTTCTGCTGGGCCTTTATCCTTTTTTTAGGTTCATTAGGGTTCTTATTGGTTGGAACTTCGAGTTATCTTGGTAGGAATTTGCTATCTTTATTTCCGTCTCAGCAAATTCTTTTTTTTCCCCAAGGGATCGTGATGTCTTTCTATGGAATCGCTGGTCTCTTTATTAGCTCCTATTTGTGGTGTACAATTTCTTGGAATGTAGGTAGTGGTTATGATCGATTCGATAGAAAAGAGGGAATAGTGTGTATTTTTCGTTGGGGATTTCCTGGAAAAAATCGTCGTATCTTTCTCCGATTCCTTATGAAAGACATTCAGTCCATCAGAATAGAAGTTAAAGAGGGTATTTATACTCGTCGTGTCCTTTATATGGAAATCAGAGGACAGGGGGTCATTCCCTTGACTCGTACTGACGAGAATTTGACTCCACGAGAAATTGAACAAAAAGCGGCGGAATTGGCCTATTTCTTGCGTGTACCAATTGAAGTATTTTGAAAAAAAAAATTCACTGAAAAATTCTTTAATTTTTTTTTTTTCGAAATATTTGAGATTTTTTATTTTGATAGAAAGGGCGCTCTTTCGTTTCGAAATCCGACTACTATTCATTACTTGAAGTGCTCTTTCATGCATTCATCGAAAGGGACAATTGCTTCGAATTTTAGCAATTGATATCTTTGGAAACAATATTTTTTTTCTTCATTCGAATTGGAAGTAGGCTCTTTCTCTTTCGTATTCTATTTGTGTATTCTTTCTAAATTCAAGAACTAACTCCCGAATTTCAAATAAAAAAAAAACCTGAGAATAGATTTATAGGCTCTATGACTTGTAATAGAACTTATGCTTGATAGAAATATTCTTATCATATAGAGTTAACGAATGAAGTGAAGTTGAGTTCATTAAAGACGAAAAATGGAAAAAAAGAAAGCATTCATTCCCCTTCTATATCTTACATCTATAGTCTTTTTACCTTGGTGGATCTCTTTCTCATTTAAGAAAAATATGGAATCTTGGGTTACTAATTGGTCGAATACTAGGCAATCCGAAATTTTATTGAATGATATTCAAGAAAAGAGTATTCTAAAAAAATTCATAGAATTAGAGGAACTCTTACTCTTGGATGAAATGATAAAGGAATACCCGGAAACGCGTCTACAAAACCTTCGTATGGGAATCTACAAAGAAACGATCCAATTGATCAAGACGCACAACGAAGATCGTATCCATACGATTTTGCACTTCTCAACAAATATAATCTGTTTCATTATTTTAAGTGGTTATTCTATTCTAGGTAATCAAGAACTTATTATTCTTAACTCTTGGGTTCAAGAATTCCTATATAACTTAAGCGACACAATAAAAGCTTTTTCTATTCTTTTATTAACTGATTTATGTATAGGATTCCATTCGACCCATGGTTGGGAGCTAATGATTGGTTATGTCTATAAAGATTTTGGATTTGCTCATAATGATCAAATTATATCCGGTCTTGTTTCCACTTTTCCAGTCATTCTAGATACAATTTTTAAATATTGGATTTTCCGTTATTTAAATCGTATATCTCCGTCACTTGTAGTGATTTATCATTCAATGAATGACTGAAAAAATGATTCACTGATCCAATTCTAAAGTTTTTTATTTTGTACAAAAGCTAAACATTCAAAAATTGACTTATTCTTTTCTTTTTCTTTCTCCCCATCCAGGGGATTCCTCCTATATTCCAGCCCACTAAAATTATTTCAGTAAATAGCAGAATCATGGATAGGGAACTATACCAGTGACCGACCAAATTTTATTGTAGAACTTTTCAGGATCAATGATTGGACCATGCAAACTAGAAATGCCTTTTCTTGGATAAAGGAAGAGATTACTCGATCCATTTCCGTATCGCTCATGATATATATAATAACTCGAGCACCCATTTCAAATGCATATCCCGTTTTTGCACAGCAGGGTTATGAAAATCCGCGAGAAGCAACTGGCCGTATTGTATGTGCCAATTGCCATTTAGCTAATAAGCCCGTGGATATCGAGGTTCCACAAGCGGTACTTCCTGATACTGTATTTGAAGCAGTTGTTCGAATTCCTTATGATATACAAGTAAAACAAGTTCTTGCTAATGGTAAAAAGGGGGCTTTGAATGTGGGGGCAGTTCTTATTTTACCGGAGGGGTTTGAATTGGCCCCCCCCGATCGTATTTCGCCCGAGATTAAAGAAAAGATAGGTAATCTGTCTTTTCAAAGCTATCGTCCCACTAAAAAAAATATTCTTGTGGTAGGCCCTGTTCCTGGTCAGAAATATAATGAAATCACCTTTCCTATTCTTTCCCCCGATCCCGCTACTAAGAGAGATGTTCACTTCTTAAAATATCCCATATACGTAGGCGGGAACAGGGGAAGGGGTCAGATTTATCCCGATGGGAGCAAGAGTAATAATAATGTTTCTAATGCTACAGCAGCAGGTATAGTAAACAAAATCATACGAAAAGAAAAAGGGGGATATGAAATAACTATAGTGGATGCATCGGATGGCCGCGAAGTGATTGATATTATACCTCCAGGACCAGAACTTCTTGTTTCAGAGGGTGAATCTATCAAACTCGATCAACCATTAACGAGTAATCCCAATGTGGGTGGATTTGGTCAGGGGGATGCAGAAATAGTACTTCAAGATCCGTTACGTGTCCAAGGTCTCTTGTTCTTCTTCGCATCTGTTATTTTGGCACAAATATTTTTGGTTCTTAAAAAGAAACAGTTTGAGAAGGTTCAATTGTCTGAAATGAATTTTTAGGTCCGCGGATTTATCAACATATTAAGTTCGTAAAAATAACTAAATTTTTGTGGATAATTATGTAATTCTGTAGAATTCAAAAATTCTGAAAAGCCCTTTACTTGTTTCTTTTCTTTTTCTACCATATTTAGAGAATTCCTTACTAGTCAGTCATAGTATGTATATTGTGAAGAAGACTATTTGACTTTTTCTTTGTTTCTTTTTTTTTCAACCCCAAGAAATTGGAGCGCTATAATTATGTCACTATTTTCGGATTTCAATGTCATAGAATATAAATATAGTCAATTAATACTTTGAATACTTTTTTTTCTATTTTAATATCAGAAAATTCGACTAGATACTAAACATAAGATTCAGATAAATAAGCGGAGAATTTTAAGCACAATAGAAATAGAAATTGGAAAACAGGATTCTAGGAGAGATTATTTGTCTTCCTAGAGTCCTTCTTGTTTGTGTCGAAATATTCTCCGAAATATAATAATGCCTATTGATCCCTCTCGTCAAAGAATCCTATTCTTGGTTTAGATTTTTTCCGAGTTTTTATTAGAACCTTTATGACATATAATATTTTTTTTATTTATTGCATATAACATATAAGAAGTAATAGAGTAGTGGACAAACAAAAAAGAGAGAGAATTTTATTGAGCAAATAGAACTTCTTCAATGAACTTGTTTATAAAAAAATGCAACCTTGAAAAATATTAGATACTAAAATTTAGAGTAAGATTCTTTTAGTATAGAAAGGGGTCGGTTCGCATGATATCTGATCGATAAATATAGAAAATATAGATATAGATTAATATAATACAATATAAATAATTAATTCTATTTATATTGGGTATTGGGCCGCCCAGAAAAAGGAAATCAAGTGATTCCTTCTTTCTTTTACTTTCGTTTTCCTTATTTTAACTTTTTCACTTTGAAAGTATCGACAGATATTATCGAGGAACAGATGTTTTGAATCAATTAATGAAGTTCATTTTTCGAAAATATCATCAGAAAAAAAATGAAATAGAGTTTTTTGAAACATCGAAAAAAGTTCTCCATTTTTGTCATTTATACAAATAAAAAAGATTATGATTATTAAGAAGTCAACAAGGCTCCCTCTTTCTTTGACGAGAGGGGGTCCTGTTGACTTCTTGCGCTTTCATTTCGAAAACTCAGTTCAGCCGATTACTACAGGGATGAACCCAATCCGGAATATGAACCATAAAAGAAAATACCAATTAAACCGATCACAGGAATACCAGTTACAGTACCTATTATCCAAAGAGGAATCCTTCCAGTAGTATCAGCCATTTATCCCACTTTCCTCCACATTTCATCAAGTAGTCATGCTAGAGACATAAACAGTCATAGATAATTATGAAATGATATCCTTCCGAATGGGATAAGAGAATTCCTAATATATATTTACTATTCCCTTAATTGAAGAAATAATTGGAAAATAAAACAGCAAGTACAAAAATGAGTAATAACCCCCAGTAGAGACTGGTACGATTCAATTCAACATTTTGTTCGTTTGGGTTTGATTGTGTCGTAGCTCTATAATTCGGATTAGGTTTATCGTTGGATGAACTGCATTGCTGATATTGACCCCAAAAAAAAAACGGTGGGTACCGCTAGTCCGTGAACAGCCAACCATCGTACTGTAAAAATTGGATAGGTTCTATCTATGGTCATCGGGGCCTCCTAAAAAGATCTACTAAATTCATCGAGTTGTTCCAAAGGATCAAAACGGCCAGTTATTAATGGAATTCCTTGTCGGCTCTCTGTAAAATACTCGTTTGGGCGAGGGCTTCCAAATACATCGTAAGCTAAACCCGTGCTGACAAATAACCAACCCGCAATGAATAGGGAGGGTATAGTAATGCTATGAATAACCCAGTATCGAATACTGGTAATAATATCAGCAAAAGAACGTTCTCCTGTGCTTCCAGACATGTCGAGCTCCACATATTCTTGTACAGTCAAGGGGGGATCGATTCCATAAAAGATGAGATCAGTAAATTTCTATTTACTGAAATGCAATCTTTGTTAGATCGTCAATATTGTACCAAGGGTGTCTTTAGAGTATACCGAATCAGTATAGCTATCCTTCTTCTGACACAGCAACGCAATTTCACAATTAGTAGCGAGATCAAGTACTAAATAATTTTTTTCTTCTTTTCTTGTTACTTGTCGCGATATACTCAATAGAAAATTCCTTTTTTTATAGTATAAGATAAGGGTTTTCTACATTATTAGCTTCAGACTAGAAACTGAGAATCAAATAAAATGTGAATCCGACGTATTGGTTTCTAATAATTGATGGAGGAGATTATCATATTTCTACAATTCAATTAAATGCGAAATATACTTTTTGTGGTTGTAGAAGATGTTTTTTGTTGGAACCTCCTCTTTTTTTCATTTTCAAGTTAAAGATTCAAGTTAAAGATTCAAGTTAAAGAATTGGTTAGTTGTCCAGTAACAAGTAACACTAATAGCAGTAATACATAGTATTTAATGGCAGAAAAATAACGTATTTAATGGCAGAAAAATAACAACAAATTCCATTCCATTCCATTTTTAATAAAATCATTCAATTCAAAAAAGAAAGCTTTCTTTTTTGAATTGAATGAAGTTACACAACAAAGTTCTTATTCTATGAAAAAAAAAATTTTTATTATATTAGTTTACTCAACTCAAGAGTTGCTTGACGAATCTGTTGATTTTGAATCATTAGTTTACTCAATTCAAGAGTTGCTTCACGAATCTGTTGATTTTGAATCACAGGATGGGTACATGTCACAGATGATGAATGGATTTCGTACCTATGTCATTATATTTTTGTTCGTCTATAATGATTGATTGATGAATCAAAAAATTTCAATTGTATTAGTGGTATTTTTGCTTATCTTCCTATCTTTCTTTCAAAAATGGAAACTTAGGGAAATGCTTTTTAAACATATGTATAAAAAGAACATATTGCATTTAGCCTCTTCATGCCCACTATAACTAGTTATTTCGGTTTTCTACTAGCAGCTTTAACTATAACCTCATCTCTATTTATCGGTCTGAGCAAGATACGACTTATTTGATTTGAAATTATGAAATAAATTGAATGAACAATTCATAAAAAGAAATCTTTCTGGGATATTCACTATATTCTATAGTTCCTTACCGTGTCAATTTCCAATTCTTGGTCATTGAGATTCATGGGCAATACAGGTTAATATTTAAGGATATATATTACCTCCCCCTTTCTCCTTTCAAACAAATTAAAATGATTGAAGTTTTTCTATTTGGAATCGTGTTAGGTCTAATTCCTATTACTTTGGCTGGATTATTCGTAACTGCATATTTACAATACCGACGTGGTGATCAGTTGGACCTTTGATTAATATTAATTAACATTTTTTTGTTTATTGACCTTCTATTTCTTTGTTTTAATCCTACTCCACAGGAGGTCAAATTCATACTTTAGACCGCTGTTCCATTATTTCAGTGTCATTCTCGATCTAACAAGAATGGAATCACGCTCTGTAGGATTTGAACCTACGACATCGGGTTTTGGAGACCCGCGTTCTACCGAATTGAACTAAGAGCGCTTTATTTTCATAAAAAATTTTATGTGACCCCAATTCATCTTGTATGCATGATAATCTATATATATAGAACTCTCATAATATCTATATTGATAGAATCTAGATAGATTTTTATTGAGTATGTATGTCCAATTTTAATCGATCTCAATTGATCCCCTGTTACTGCTCATAAGATAAGTAGGGATAGGGATGACAGGATTTGAACCCGTGACATTTTGTACCCAAAACAAACGCGCTACCAAGCTGCGCTACATCCCTTTCAATTGGTTTACAGTGTCATTGTAAAGAATCTTTGTCTTGTTTTCCACATCTTGATTTTCTCCGTTGATATATACATTATCCTGCCATTTTTTTCTTTTTTGTTTCATATCGTATAACATATAATATAATATATATTAATTATAATAATAAAAAGACTTATATGAAATCCCCCTAAAAATATTCATTTTTAGGGAATGTTCGGGCAGAGCAAAAATGGACTGGACCTCTTTTTTTTGTTAAAAAAAAAGAATATCTAACGAATCGTTGTACATTTCAATTTGAATTAGGAATTTTGCGTACAAATACAAGTAGTTATTAACTAAATAACCATCTGATCATATTCATATATGTAATTATGTATTATAAATTACAATAAAGAATTAAGAATAAAGAAGGAGGATTTAAAATGCGAGATCTAAAAACATATCTCTCCGTGGCACCAGTGGTAAGTACTCTATGGTTCGGGGCTTTAGCAGGTCTATTGATAGAGATCAATCGTTTATTCCCGGATGCATTGATATTCCCCTTTTTTTCATTCTAGTTATTGACACGGGAAGGGGTAAAGAAGATTAGAGATACAATCAAATATCTGTGATTAATCCCCCCTTCTTTTTTTTAGATTTAGAATAAGTTAGAAAAGAGAAAGAAAAAAGTCGGATTTGGCCTCAGTGAAACTTGGAATTCGGTCCAGGCTTCTAATTAATACGAAATTCAATTAATAATCAATATTAAATAGTGAAGACCAGAAATGGAAATGGGATGGCTAGGGCGGGGTAACAATATCATACAGGATACTTAAATGAAAACGGAAATACTGTACTGTGTGTGATTCTAAATATAATTAGAAATCCTTGTATTACTTAATTATTACTATACTATATTGATTGGAACGAGATCCCTCATAATTTTATAATTGGATTTCGAGCTAGCAACTTCTATTATTTTTTTTTTCGTTCCTTTTTCACTTCGAATCGTAAAATAGAAGAGTTAAGTGAATCAAAAACCAAAAGGAGGTTCATGGCCAAAGGTAAAGATATCCGAATAAGGGTTATTTTGGAATGTACCAGTTGTGTTCGAAACAGTGTTAATAAGAAATCAACGGGTATTTCCAGATATATTACTCAAAAGAATCGACACAATACACCTAGTCGATTAGAATTGAGAAAATTCTGTCCCTGTTGTTGCAAGCATACCATTCACGGGGAGATAAAGAAATAGAGAAAATCGATCGCTTGTGTGTCACCCCTTCCAAGGAACATGAAAAAATGGTATATTTTTTCAGATTGTTCTAAATTATATTAGAAATTGTATATTGTATATATAACATATATTGAAATATTTTAAAATAGAAACAAAACAATCCTATTTTGTAAGAAATAGGATTTTTGGGATAAGGAATAAACAAACCATGGATAAATCTAAGCGACTCGTTCTTAAATCCAAGCGGTCTTTTCGTAGGCGTTTGCCCCCGATCCAATCGGGGGATCGAATTGATTATAAAAACATGAGTTTAATTAGTCGATTTATTAGTGAACAAGGAAAAATATTATCTAGACGGGTGAATAGATTGACCTTAAAACAACAACGATTAATTACAATTGCTATAAAACAAGCTCGTATTTTATCTTCGTTACCTTTTCTTAATAATGAAAAACAATTTGAAAAAAGCGAGTCGGCCGCTAGAACTACTGGTCTTAAAACAAAAAAAAAATAGGGTTACTCTTCAATTGAATTCAAATTCCACGCCAAACTCAAATCAAATGTGGATTGATGTTTTGTTCGAAAACTATGACAATCCAATTTCGATTATCGTGTTGTAAGAAAAAAGAGAATCGGTGAAGAAGAATAAATCTTTTTTATTGAACGCGGTTGTTCAGTTTGACGACTTTATCATATGATTCTATTTTATCATACAAATCTCTACTCTACCTTCCCGGAGTTCAGTCTCCGGGGAATTTTTATTTTATGATCTCATTGGAAATCATATAAAGACAATTCCTATTTAATATAGCTATTTGTGCAAGTATTTTACGATTAAGAAGCAACTGCCTCTTGTACAGATTATACATTAATCTACTATAACTATAGTATATCTTTTTTCGATTCTCACGAATTACTGCATTTATTCGACTGATCCACAAACGACGAAAATCTCTTTTTTTCCTATCTCTATCCCGATGAGCCGAAACTAAAGCTTTTATTTTCTGTTGAGTAATAGTTCGAGTAAGTCTTGAATGAGCCCCTCGAAAGCTTGATGTAAATAAACGAATTTTTGTCCTACGTTTCCGAGCTATATATCCTCGTTTAATTCTGGTCATTGAATAAATGAAACTTTGATGAATAACTATTTGATTTCTTTTCTTTCAGTTATTCTTTTCCCTTTACTAGTCTATTAATAATAAAAACGGATTCTTCCAATGTATAAAATAAAAAATTCCAATGGCTTTTGCTACTATAACCTTCCCAACCACGATTTTTTATTTTTATTTCTAAGCATTTAACCTCGAAATAAGAAATTGTATTGATACTAGGTATCAAAAAAAGATATTCAATTAAATAGAAATGGATAAAGAAATAGTGGATTCCATCGTTTCTATGGTTACTTCTTAAACGACGAGGTCCTCTCTATACACCGGAGCTCCTTCCCTCATTTAATCAATGCTATTGTTAACTTGTACAGTTCACACTCTTTGGCTCTACCCATGAAATAGCTAGTAATAGGTCTTTCACAACGAAATCTAACTATACAGTAACGGTATTTAAGTATGAAGATTAGCTGGGTAGCTGACCTTGTTAGTCCGTTCTTGCAAGAATAAGGGCATAATCTTTACGCTTTTTCATTTTGAAATAGGATTTCCCCTGCTTAATGGATAAGCATTTGCTACCAACGGGGAAGTCTTTCTCATCTGAAATTTCAAATTGAGGTGATTGGATTTGCACCAACGGAAACCATAAATTTGATACACAATAGAAGGATTTATTAATAGATTTTTTTTTAAGATAGTGAATGGAGTTCTTTTCTTCCATTCTATCCTAACCGATCACCGATACTGGAATAATTTGTTTCCTCTCTTTTGTCTTAGTCCATGATCGGAACGAGTCGCACATACACCCTAGTACATGTTCCTCGGCGCTGAGGGCATCCCCGAAGGGCGGGGGATTTCGTGACATTTCTGATTGGCTGTCTTGTGTTTCTAATAAGTTGTTTAATAGTTGGCATGGTGAATCGTATACATAATGAGCTGGTTTAGATCAATCCTAACCCGATGATTATGAATTACTTATATTAATAGATTAATTAATAGAGATATTCTATTAAATCCGGTAACAAGATAAAATCTCAAATTATGTATTTGTATTTGTCCGGAATCTCTGATTTAATCGCAACCGCTACAGAATCAATAATTCCATGAGCTTGGGCTTCTGCTGCTGACATAAAAACATCCCTTTCCATGTCTTCGTTTACAACCCATAAAGGTTTGCCCGTTCTTTGTGCATAAATCTTTGCGATAATTTCGCGCAGTTTCAGCAGTTCTTCCGCTTCCAGGATAAATTCTCCCGTTTGTGCCTCATAAAAAGAACTTGCGGGTTGATGGATCATTACCCTGACGAGATAATATAAAAAAAGGTTCCTCTATCTCGCACGATAAGGCGAGAGGAGAGATAAAGAATAATAAAAAACAAAGATACAATTGAACAACCGTACAGGCATCTTTTGCGTATTGCATACGGCTCTACTATGGAATTGATTTTGACCTTCCATCGAAGAAATAGAAAATCGAGAGGGCCTATCAGACCTAGATCGGTAAATGATCCAATAACCACCCTTCCTTTTTTTTTTGGAGTAGTTAAAAAATACTATGATGGTTCCGTTGCTTTATTATTTCGTCTGTTATTCAGCAATCCCAAAGTTTCTTTTTTTTTTTCCAAATCAAAATATATAAAATATATATAAGTTATATAAGTAAAAAAATCTTGTTTTTTTTTATTTTCATATTCTTTCATAACATAAATATTGTTAAAAGCTTTCCGGTGTGAAAACAAAAAAGTTTGTGACGCTGAAATAGGCTCCTGATAGATCAGATAAAATCGGAAATACCCGGTTTCTCATACTACTCTTTCGATACATAATCGAATGGTTTTGAAAAAATTTCGGATATCGAATTCGAAGTGCCATGCTATTATTACTTAATATTCATATGGCGAAGGCATAGTCTTCTTTTTTTTCTCAAATAAAAGACTCATTGGCGCCAAGCGTGAGGGAATGCTAGACGTTTGGTAATTTCTCCTCCTGCCAGAAGAAAAGATCCCATTGAAGCGGCTAATCCTATACATACTGTCTCTACAGCTGGTTTCACAAATCGCATAGTATCATAAAGAGCTATTCCGGGCACTATCCATCCGCCCGGAGAATTTAGAAACAAATACAGATCTTTGTTTTCATCCTCTAGAGTGAAATATAGCATAAGGCCAATAAGTTGATTCGATATGTCACTATCAACCCCTTGGCCTAAAAAAAGTATTCTTTCTCGATAAAGTCGGTTGATTAGGATCAAATTTGATCTCTTAGGAGCCGTACATGCACCTTTTGATGCATACGGTTCACCAAAAATCGCGAAAAAGAATCAATGTGTAGATTTCAACCCTCTTTCTTTTTTCATAGCAGACTTTTTCGAACTTCTAACGAAAGGTCTTTTTCTTACATTTTTCAAGAAAGACGACTTTTGACCCATTTATCTATATTAATCTAATTTATCTATATTCTATATTATAAAAAAAAATAATGTATTAAACACTTATTGAACTAACTTCTCATTGATGTATTGTTTTCATCGAGATAGAATCCAAATCGCGATGTAATTTTCTTGTTTCTGAATGGGCTTCTTCAATTCTTTTAGGTTTCTGTTCTACTCCGAGTAAAGATCTACCCGATTTGAATTTGCACATATAGCACAAATACTCCAATACCACGTCTTTTTGCTACGACTTCTTTTTTTTCTTGCATTTTTTTCATGTTTGAAATAGGAATCGTAGATATATTGCCAATTGGGTTTTTTTCTAAACAGAGCCTGGATGCTTCATTTTATTGGTCCAACCAAGCCAACCATAAATTATTGTAAATTGATAATATTAATCTGGATACCTCCCCAAAAAATAGATCTAATTACACTTCATTACACTTCACGCTCCAAATTTTTGCTGATTCAATCAATCTTTTTTGGGTGAAAGAGAGGATATCTCGATCGGGGGAGAGAACGGGGAAATCCCATATGACCCAATATATCTGACAAGTCGCACTATACGTCAACCCAAACTGAATCTTCCTCTCCAGGAATTCGAAAGGGTACTCTTGGAACACCAATAGGCATTAAATGAAAAAAGAATTAAAGTAAGTAGTATATCTCGCTTTGATGCGGAAACGTAACAATAGGTTTATTGTCTTAATAATGATCGGTCTTTATCATATTTTATTTATATATTGGCTAAATTAAAAAAAATCCTAAATACAAAGGAAGACCAAATGACTAAAGGAAAATTCTTACGAATAGGTCCTTTGAGTGATGAACAAATATGTCTGCATTCACTGATATAAATATATAAACATTCATATAAAATACGGTCAACCCCCCTCCCCTCCACCATTGCGTATTGTTACTTATCGGGTATAGAATAGATCTGCTTCTTTTGTTCCTACGAATAGAATTCTTCCATTATTACTAAAAAACTAGAACAAATATTAATCCTTTACCCGAGATAATCCACTGAAAAGAGAGGGTCCATAGTATAGTTTTTTACAGTGCAATAAAGTTACATAGTGTCTATTTTTTGTTGATATAAGAGGTATTTTCATGGGTTTGCCTTGGTATCGTGTTCATACCGTCGTATTAAATGATCCTGGCCGTTTGCTTTCTGTCCATATAATGCATACAGCTCTGGTTGCTGGTTGGGCCGGTTCGATGGCTCTATATGAATTAGCCGTTTTTGATCCCTCTGACCCTGTTCTTGACCCAATGTGGAGACAGGGTATGTTTGTTATACCCTTCATGACTCGTTTAGGAATAACCAATTCATGGGGCGGTTGGAGTATCACAGGAGGGACTATAACGAATCCAGGTATTTGGAGTTACGAAGGTGTGGCCGGGGCACATATTGTGTTTTCTGGCTTGTGCTTTTTGGCGGCTATCTGGCATTGGGTATATTGGGATCTAGAAATCTTTTCTGATGAACGTACAGGAAAACCCTCTTTGGATTTGCCCAAAATTTTTGGAATTCATTTATTTCTTTCAGGGGTGGCTTGTTTTGGTTTTGGCGCATTTCATGTAACAGGATTGTATGGTCCTGGAATATGGGTGTCCGATCCTTATGGACTAACCGGAAGGGTACAATCCGTAAATCCCGCATGGGGTGTGGAAGGGTTTGATCCTTTTGTTCCAGGGGGAATAGCCTCTCATCATATTGCAGCAGGGACATTGGGCATATTAGCGGGCCTTTTCCATCTTAGTGTCCGTCCACCCCAACGTCTGTATAAAGGATTGCGTATGGGAAATATTGAAACCGTCCTTTCCAGTAGTATCGCTGCTGTCTTTTTTGCGGCTTTTGTTGTTGCTGGAACTATGTGGTATGGTTCAGCAACTACCCCGATTGAATTATTTGGTCCCACTCGTTATCAATGGGATCAGGGATACTTCCAGCAAGAAATATATCGAAGAGTTGGTGCTGGGCTAGCGGAAAATCAAAGTTTATCAGAAGCTTGGTCTAAAATTCCCGAAAAATTAGCCTTTTATGATTACATTGGCAATAATCCGGCAAAAGGGGGATTGTTTAGAGCGGGCTCAATGGACAATGGGGATGGAATAGCTGTTGGGTGGTTAGGACACCCTATCTTTAGAGATAAAGAGGGGCACGAACTTTTTGTACGTCGTATGCCTACTTTTTTTGAAACATTTCCGGTTGTTTTGGTAGACGGGGACGGAATTGTTAGAGCTGATGTTCCTTTTCGAAGGGCGGAATCGAAGTATAGTGTCGAACAAGTAGGTGTAACTGTTGAGTTCTATGGTGGCGAACTCAATGGAGTCAGTTATAGTGATCCTGCTACTGTGAAAAAATATGCTAGACGTGCTCAATTGGGTGAAATTTTTGAATTAGATCGTGCTACTTTGAAATCTGATGGTGTTTTTCGTAGCAGTCCAAGGGGTTGGTTTACTTTTGGACATGCTTCGTTTGCTCTGCTCTTCTTTTTCGGACACATTTGGCATGGTGCTAGAACCTTGTTCAGAGATGTTTTTGCTGGTATCGACCCAGATTTGGATGCTCAAGTAGAATTTGGAGCATTCCAAAAACTTGGAGATCCGACTACAAGAAGACAAGTAGTTTGATACAAGATTGTTTTGTTACTTTTGGACTTTATTTTTCTTTTTGTGATTTGAATTTGACATAGGGAACCGGATAAATCTGAATTTGAATCGCTACCTTTTCTTTTACTCTTGTTCTTTCTTTTTCTTTATCCGAGAGACCATCCCAAATAAACAGGCATGAAAGCTATAATTGGAAACCACGATCAAATCCATGGAAGCATTGGTTTATACATTCCTCTTAGTTTCTACTTTAGGAATCATTTTTTTCGCTATCTTTTTTAGAGAACCACCTAAAGTTCCAACTAAAAAGATGAAATGATTTTTCATTATCTCAATTGAAGTAATGAGCCTCCCAATATTGGGAGGCTCATTACTTCAACTAGTCCCCATGTTCTTCGAATGGATCTCTTAGTTGTTGAGAGGGTTGCCCAAAAGCAGTATATAAGGCGTACCCAGTAAAACTTACAAGTAAACCAGATATAAAGATGGCAACTAGGGTTGCTGTTTCCATTATTATATAATTTCAAGACCAAAATGGATCTAGGATAAGATCATTTATTTACAGCGGAATGGTATACAAAGTCAACCGATCTCAATGAATAAAAAATAGGATTTATGGCTACACAAACTGTTGAGGGTAGTTCTAGATCTGGTCCAAGACGAACTACTGCAGGGAGTTTATTGAAACCATTGAATTCGGAATATGGTAAAGTAGCTCCTGGGTGGGGAACTACTCCTTTGATGGGTGTTGCAATGGCTCTATTTGCGATATTTCTATCTATTATTTTGGAGATTTATAATTCTTCCATTTTATTGGACGGAATTTCTATGAATTAGATTCATAAGAACCGACTAACTAGTTTTTCAATACAAAGTGAAGCATTTAGATCTTAGATTTTTAGCCCATTCTATTTTTGTTTGGTAGTTCGACCGTGGAATTTCTTTTCTTCTGTATTTCCGGAATATGAGTGTGTGACTTGTTATAATTGATCCTATTGATAGTACAGAGAGTGAGTCTGTCATCTTGATAGAGATGGTTTTCCCCCGTCGGATATTTATTCTAGTATCTGGAGCACGGAATATATAAAATAGATTCTATTAGAACTATGATTCATACTTATTATTTAGACCCCGCAAACCGGACTTAAAAAATTTTTTCAAAGAATTCGAAGTTATAATAAATCGAAAGATTTTGATTCTTTCAAACTGCTGCTTATCCTTATTTTTATCAAAGGACAAATGTTTCTTTGGATTTTTTTCATTATATCTATTCATTGAATAAGT
>Ga0153958_1000011_pt1:0-5000 | contig 39001 bp, 37 predicted proteins | sample TSFL042MetaG_FD_104719 | JGI IMG/M metagenome (GOLD analysis project Ga0153958, IMG submission 104719) | Attine ant fungus gardens microbial communities from Florida, USA - TSFL042 MetaG | ecosystem: Host-associated > Fungi > Mycelium > Unclassified | place: USA: Florida, Wekiwa Springs... | reverse complement strand
AAAACCCCTTTCTGTATTAACTTAACTTATGAGGAGTGATATTAGAAACCTGCTTTTTCTCTTTCTTTTTTTTCACAAAAATCTATGTAAGTTTCTCATATAATTCGCATATCAGAAAGATTACCATATATAACATAAAATTTCTCCACCGATTCTTTCTAATCGAGCCTCTCGATCTGTCATTATACCCCGAGAAGTAGAAAGAATTACAATCCCCATCCCTCCTAAAATTCTAGGAATTCGTTGATAATTAGAATAGATTCGTAGACCAGGTCTACTGATTCGTTTTAAATTCAAAATAGTTTTATATGATCCTTTCCTATTTCTTCTATGTCGTAGAGTTAAAACTAAAAAATATTTGTTGCTTTCCCTATGTTTTCTCACATTTTCAATAAAACCTTCTCGGAAAAGTATTGTAACAATGTTTTCGGTGATGTTAGTAGATGGTATTCGAACGGTTCCTTTTCTATTCATGTCAGCATTTCGTATAGAGGTTATTATGTCAGCAATGGTGTCCTTCCCCATGATAAACTAAAATGATTGTTGCCCTTGACTTTTGATATAATCAACATGCTCTTTTATTATTTGATTTTTATTATTTGATATCTTTTATTAATTTTATTAATTATATTTATATATTTAATATTTATTAATTTTAGAATTATTTATTAATATATCTTTTATTAATTAATATTATTATTTATTTGATTTCTAGATTATATATATTAATTAGATTTTTCTATTTTTATAATAATTCAATTATTATTTTCTTTTCTTATTATTTTCTTTTCTATTGTTTATTTTTATATTATAATATTCTATTTTATATTGTTTTTATTTTCTTTTTTATTTATTTATGAATTATAAAAATTATTTTTAATCAAATTATAATAAAATAATATTTATAATAATTACTTTATAATAATTACAAAAGGTATATGCGTAAAACATAATCCATCTAATTAATCTATTTCATTCAAATACTATAAATATATCAAATATATCACGGTCTCGTCTTATAATACCTCGGGTGCTAATGAAACTATTTTAGTGAAATTTAACTGTCTCAATTCCCGGGCGATCGCACCAAAAATTCGAGTTCCTTTTGGATTTCCTTCTTGATCAATGACAACCGCAGCATTATCATCATATTGTATTATCATACCGTTATTACGTTTGAGTTGTTTACAAGTACGTACAATTACAGCTCTGATAACTTCTGATCTTTCTAAAGGTGTATTTGGTACCGCTTCCTTGATTACAGCAACAATAACGTCACCAATATAAGCATATCGTCGATTACTAGTTCCTATGATTCGAATACACATCAATTCGCGGGCCCCGCTGTTATCGGCTACATTCAAATGGGTTTGAGGTTGAATCATATCATTTTTTTTCTCTGTTCTTTCAGTGCAAAGTAAAAAAAAGAAATATTGTGTATCAAAAAAAAAAAAGAAACTTACAATTGCAATTGTTTTTTTTCATCCCAAAGACCTCTTTCCTTTGGTTCTAAGTATTATACCGAAATAATGAATTGAGTTCGTATAGGCATTTTGGATGCTGCTATTGCAATAGCTTTTCTGGCTATATTTTCTGTGACCCCGCCCATTTCATAAAGTATTCTACCCGGTTTAACGACAGCTACCCAATATTCGGGAGATCCTTTTCCCGAACCCATACGTGTTTCTGTAGGTCTTACTGTAACCGGTTTGTCTGGAAATATGCGTACCCATATTTTTCCACCGCGGCGGGCATTTCGTGACATTGCCCGCCGCCCTGCTTCTATTTGTCTAGATGTAATCCAAGTGGGCTCAAGTGCCTGAAGAGCATATTTACCGAAGCAAATATGATTACCTCGAGAGGATATTCCTTTCATTCTTCCTCTATGTTGTTTACGGAATCTGGTTCTTTTGGGGTTATAGTTGATGGTTCTTTCTCAATTCCATCTCTACTACAGAACCGTACATGAGATTTTCACCTCATACGGCTCCTCGCGAATGAAACGATTAAAATAGAATATATATCGATTTAAAATAATATACCGAATCGTCGTGGGATTTTTTGAGATTTCATATAATCTATTGGTTTATTAGAAATTTGTATATCTTGTTTTGAGATATAACTAAACAAGTATTCTTTTTCTATTATAGACAATTCTTGCTATCTAGATATAAATAGAAAATTTTGTTTTGTTATAAGGTTTTAACGAATCTTTATTTGGTTTTCCTTTTATTATCATAATCATATCGGATTGGCCCCAATTTAGAAATCCCATAAAATCAAAATTTTCGCGGGCGAATATTTACTCTTTCATTATCTATTTCAGATGAAGGGTTAGCTTATGACTCCCCAGAACATGATTCCTCAAAATAAATGGATTGGTTGTTGGTTCGTTTCGCCATCCCACCCAATGAATCATTAAGATTCATTTTTAATAAAATCTTAGGCATTCACCGGTTCCGTCGTTCCCATCGCTTCTCGATTAATGGTTAGGTCTGAATTGTACAATGGAGCCTATAATTCCATTTTCTTTTTTCTTGAGTCAACCTTCTCAGTTTTTAGTGACTCGGGGCTCTTGATTTGTTTGTTCTATGAATATAGTCATCTAATTATGGATTAATTTCATTAATATTGTTAATATTGATGCTTTATTACACTACCTTTTATGAGATGATTCAGAGACCTTACATATTAGAATTCTAGATCATTCATATTCTTTTTCTCTCTTTCTTTCACCCTTTCATTTATCCATATATTCTTATTGCTTCACAACTCATAATCAGATTCGTTTTTATTTTTTTTATGCAATATTTCAGTTGGTATAATGATATCGCCAATATATCATACATATCTTTACTTATATCTTGACTGGTTCTTTAGATCCAGATAATGCGAAGCGATGAGTTGGTTATTAGTTCTATAGTTATTAATTAATTAATATTACGAGTTGGTTTATTTTTTTGTTGAATCCTAACCACTTAAAAAAAAACCAACACAACGAGTCGCACACTAAGCATAGCAATTATATCAATATCAAATGATTAATCGAATTTTTATTCAATCTTATAAAATTAAAATGAAATGAAAATTGCTCATTTTTGTTTTCATTTAACAGAATGGAATAATTTTTCATTTTTTGTTTTTTCACTAGATAGAACGTTAAAGATAAGACAAAGTTTATTATTCTTCGTTTACAAATATCCAAATTTTGATACCTAATACCCCATAAATAGTTCGAACTGTATAGGAACAATAATCCATTTTTGCTCGAATGGTTTGTAGAGGAACCCTACCTTCTCTGATCCATTCGACACGTGCAATTTCTTTTCCGTCGATACGTCCCGCAATTTGTACTTGAATTCCTTTTGTACCTGCCTGTTCAGTTAATTCAATAGCTTTTTTCATTGCTTTACGAAAAGAAACTCTATTCTTTAATTGTCCGGCTATAAATTCTGCAAGAATATTAGGGTGTCCATAAGGGTTTGCAATTCTTGTAATAGCAATGTTGAGTTTTTCGTTCATCCAATTAAGTTTTTTTTGCACATTCATCTGTAATTCTTCGACTCTTCGAGGTTTACCTTCTATTAATAACTTTGGAAATCCCATATAGATTATGACTTGAATCAGATCGATTCTTTTTTGAATCTTTATCCGTGCAATTCCCTCGACACCAGAAGATATTCTCATATTTTTTTGTACATAATTCTTGATATAATCCCGTATTTTTTCATCTTCTTCTAGACTCTCGGAATAATTTTTTGGTTGTGCAAACCAAAGAGAATGATGACTTTGGGTTGTACCAAGTCTGAAACCGAGCGGATTTATTTTTTGTCCCATAATCCCCCACTACTATACATAAAATGACACTTCCTATCTGTGTACTTTTTTTATTTATCTTTATCGATCCGGTTTTTTTGAAGCCTAATATGGCATAGTTGCGTCTTTCATACTCTTCTTCAATCTATAGATGTATTTTTCAATACAATAGTTTTATGACAATTTATCAGATAACTTTGTCTTCGAGTTTGAAGTTTTCATTTTTTCATAGTAGTATCCGTATTAACTTCATCTTTCCTTTTACTAATGACTCAACTTGTTTCGTTGAAATCTATATTGTGACTAGTATTTGCTGTTGCCGAATAAACCAATTCAAAAATGGAATAAGATATTCGATAAGGCATGAGTTTGAGTATCATAAGTGTTTCTTCGTAAGAACGTTCACGAATCTCATCAATTACTATTCGTGCTTTGTGTTGTGAGCAGGCATGCATATGTGTTGACCTAAAGGCTATACTTCTGTATATGGGTTCTTCATCTGTAACCTTCATTTTTATCATAAGGTTTTATACTAATAAACTACTAATAAACGATAACTATCTATATTGAATATTTCTTATTTTAATAGTAATAATCTAAATATTTGAATTTAATTTTTAGTTATATTTCGAATTAAATTCTATATATAATTAAATAATTAAATTATTTATATTCTATTAGAATATAAATAATTTAATTATATAGAATTTAAGTTTAAGTATAATTAAGAAATTCAGAAAAATAATTAATTTTCATTATTATTTTTAAGTTTAGATTTATTATTTATATAAATTCGAAAACATTCGATTCTATTAAATTAGAATTTTTTAGATTTTAATTAATTTTGTTTTGATCTTTTTTAGCGATTTCTTAATTACTAAATTAACGACGGGATCTATTATCATTTTTCGCATGTCCCCGGAAGTTTAGAGTCGGTGAAAATTCTCCCAATTTATGACCTACCATACGATCTGTTATATAAATAGGTAAATGTTCTTTTCCATTATGGATAGCGATTGTATGACCAATCATTGTGGGTATAATGGTAGATGCTCGGGACCAAGTTACTATTATTTCTTTTTCTGCTTTTGTGTTAAGCTTATTTATTTTGCTTAATAAATGATTCGCTACAAAAGGATTTTTTTTTAGTGAACGTGTCACAGTTCATTACTCCTATTTTTTTT
>Ga0153958_1000008_pt1:32500-40000 | contig 42511 bp, 31 predicted proteins | sample TSFL042MetaG_FD_104719 | JGI IMG/M metagenome (GOLD analysis project Ga0153958, IMG submission 104719) | Attine ant fungus gardens microbial communities from Florida, USA - TSFL042 MetaG | ecosystem: Host-associated > Fungi > Mycelium > Unclassified | place: USA: Florida, Wekiwa... | reverse complement strand
AGACTCAAGCGATCAGCTCGGTGAAAACTCACCCCGTATTCCATGTGAGTCAGTTGACTTCGATTAGACCAGACCGACCCAGAGAGGAACGTGCCCACGAGGGCACCACCAGATGTTGTAGATGAACTTACTAAAGAAGAAAGATAATTAGTATATCATAGCTGACCGCACCAGGGGCTAGCCCATACACCCACTGCACGAGTAGAATACTACTTAGTCAAGTAGAAGGGCCAACCTGAGAGCGAGGCAAGCTGGGAACGGGCTGAAACTTACGATTCGAAGACCAAGTCAGAGACTACTGGACGTCTCGCAGAGCGACTCTCAACGAGGACGTTGAGACTTTTTTTCGAAAAAAAAAATGTTTTTTTTTTTTGGCTTAATCCGCCTTTACTAAAGATAGAGGAGTACACTTGTATTCCGGCTAATAAGGGAAAGGTTTTTTTTTTTCAAATCCAAGTTTGAAGTTTGACTCTGATTAGATCCTTAGCGCAAGCGCTAAGTAAGCCCTAAAGGCCTTATGTAATGTAAAAAAACCGAGGAAAATAACGTCAAGTAGAAACGAACAAGGTCTTACGGCACGATCGCTATATCTTTTCTTTTTCTTTATCTCTCCTCTATAGAAAGAGGGGATGATACGTGGCGTGGTATACCTGATCGTTTGGTCAACGAGACGTACGTAAGTCGACACAGCTCCATGTATATGTTCTTTGGAACTAGAACCAATAAATCGAATGAAATGAAATAATGGTGAGCCTAGGGCGACGAACATGGCTCAAGGGTGTCTATACAAAGCCCTTCTCTTCTTCACTCAAAGAGGCAATGCACTCTTTGAATGGTACTTGATTCATAAAATAAAGAAAAGAATGAATCTTTTGGTTAGAAGTTCTACGGACTTTCTAAAAGGAAATGCCATGCTCCGCGTGTCACGAGATATGGGGCGTTATAATCGAAGGGTCATACTTCTCGGCCCTATTACGGTAAGGCCAATGCACTAGCCAGCCGGTGTGGTGGCGAACACGCTGTGCTGTAAGCTGTTCACCTTGTAGACGGAGGAGATATAGAAAGTGTGCCGTGCGTGATTCATAAGATTCTATAGTAGCACCAGTATATTATTTTTTTTTCACTTAGCCCGCCTCTCCCATGACTTTCCGGACCAACCAACCCGGATCTGCCCTCGAAAGTCTCTCTGCATTTTGGGAGCAGAGCATGCCAATGAATCTTAGAAAAATTTCATTTTGAACGGCACGACTCTTTCGATTTTTTCGCTGGCATTTGAGTTGTCTCCCCTCCTTTTTCAATCGACACACTCGACGCAGATAGCTCCGGTGGCCCCGGCTTCTGCCTCTATCAGGCGGCGACAGCCCCCACCTCCACAGCCACAGCATGGAGGAGCAGCTCCTTAATCCGCATTACAACCAATCCAAATTTTCTCCAGATCGATATATGATGCTAAACCGAGACCGAGATAGAGAGAGAGGGCTGCCTGCCCGGTTGGCTTTTCGAGACAAAAGCACTCATAGGAATGGTGCTAATTCCTATGTTCCTTCTAGTCTAGTCTCGTTTGGTTTCGGGAGCCTCCCCCTCCCCGTCCCTTACTCGTCTTTTGAATGAAAGCCGTCATCCTGGATTTTTTTTTTCGTATGCCGGGCTACATAAATTATTAGAAAAATTTCCTCGGGTCTCTAGAAATCTATAAAAATGAAAAGCCCGGGTAGAAGCACAAACAAAAGGAGAGAGGAAAAGTATAAAAAGGGGGGGAGGAGACTAGCCTCAATACTTCCCACTGGACGAGAGGTGCACCTAACCCACCTACCCACTCATCAATCACGGTGTTCAGCTGACTTGCTTGCACTGAGAGACCCCTATTGTATTGGAATTAGGCGCCCATCTTTTTTTTTTACTGTTGTCAACTAATCTCTTCAATGTTCGATTATACTCTATGTTAGAACATTTCTGTGAATGCTATTCTGATCTAAGTGGTCCTATTCTGTGTCCCGTGCTAGGAAGCATTATTCCTCTTTTCATTCCAAATTCAAGAATACGACCGATACGATTGATTGGTCTGTGTGCCTCTCTTATTACTTTTTTGTATTCCCCTGTTCCTCGGATACAATTCGATCCTTCTACGGCCAAATCTCAATTTGTGGAAAGCCTTCGATGGCTTCCTTATGAAAACATAAATTTATATTTGGGTATAGACGGTATCTCTTTATTCTTCGTGATATTGACCACATTTCTGATCCCTATTTGCATTTTAGTGGGTTGGTCTGGTATGAGAAGTTATGGGAAAGAGTATATTACAGCATCTCTAATTCGTGAATTTCTAATGATCGCCGTGTTCCGCATGCTGGATCTTCTACTATTCTATGTTCTTCCCGAAAGCGTGCTAATCCCTATGTTGTGCGGAGCTGAGCATCTTATATTCGCTGGGATAAAGCTTTTCCTCTGCAGGGGCCTTGTGCAGTAAACCCCCTACGGGCGGTCGTCCGTCGTCGTAAAGTAGTCCCCGCGAAGCTTTCGGGAAGAGGGGTAGTCTTGTGCGTAAGCATAGCATTTCTGGTCGAACCCGCCCAACCCAACTAAGACGAACCGAACCTGACAGACACATCTTTTTCCTTTTGGGAGGGTACTCCGATTAGTGGGTACCTCGTAGGACCTCGACCCGCCTACTCGGGTCTTGTATGGATATGCAGGAAGGGGTGCTCCTAGGTGTGTGTAGGGGTTGTGTTTGTTCGCGAGAATGGATTCCTCGTCAAGTCAGTTTGGGGGGTGTGGACACACTTGCGCGAATTCGGGTAACGGCTACAAGGGATAAATCGAAAGGAAACTGTACCCAACCTGGGATGGACGTAAACTCGTAAGCTACCGAGGGTAGGGATAATCGTCCAGGTCTTATTGTGAAACAAAAAAGCCGCCCCGCCACAGCAGGCGGGTTGGTTCCTCTGTCGTCGCCGGGGAGCTCTTGGTGAGGAGACCAACGGATAAGTTGCTAAAACAAACGGGAGGGGAGGATCGACCCGTTCAGTAGAATTCCGAAGAAAGACTGTTGGCAGCAGGTGGAGACATTTCTTTGGCCCCCTTCAAACGGAAATGCGGGCAGGGTTAAGCTCGGTAGAGGGTTCGAGAATAGGGTAGGGTCCTTTCTTTAAGATTCAGATAAGAAAAGAGTTCCAAACCTTTATGCATGCACCTTCGTACAAGTGCTGCATACAACAGGATAATTGGGAAACAAAAACCAATTGGAACCGCTCACATCACAGTAGTAGTAGCGTAAAGCCGTAAGTCGGGGGGCGGCCATAACATAAGGCTATTACTTTCACATCTCTCTCTATATATCTGTATCTATATATATATAGAGAGAGATCCGCTGCGTGAGCAACCCGACTGTGCGTTACATGTGCTCTACAGGCCGCACTCCATCTTTCTTCCCCATTTTTTTATTTGGAAGACGCTCGACTGGTAAGGAGAGGTTCGAAAGGCATGGTTTTCAGTATGTCTCCAGATAGGGCCCCCCACTAGTCCGGCTAGCTAGTGAGCGGTTCTTTCGGGCGAGAAGCGGGCCGGGCCCTACGGGCGGGCATCTCCCGCAACGCAAGCTGCATTGTTCGCCACCACCCGAGAAGCAAAAGATTCGAGAGTCCAGGCTGAAAATACATGCATAGATAGTGGTCTAATGACAAGGGCCGACGACGGAAGCTCGGGACGGAGCCGTATGATGCGGAAGTCTCACGTACGGTTCCCTGAGAAGGGAGTGGCTACCTACTGGAGCTTCGACCAACCACCACCGGTCAATTCCGCTTTGGGGCCACCCCTTACTCTACCATTATTATAGGGGTATGGGGTTCGAGACAAAGAAAGATCAAGGCAGCATATCAGTTTTTCCTTTATACTTTACTTGGATCTGTTTTTATGCTATTAGCTATTCTGTTGATTCTTCTCCAAACAGGGACCACCGATTTACAAATATCATTAACCACAGAATTTAGTGAGCGGCGCCAAATCTTTCTATGGATTGCTTCTTTCGCCTCTTTCGCCGTCAAAGTGCCTATGGTACCAGTTCATATTTGGTTACCCGAAGCTCATGTAGAGGCACCTACGGCAGGATCCGTCATCTTGGCAGGAATTCCTTCAAAATTGGGAACCCACGGGTTTTTAAGATTTTCAATACCCATGTTTCCCGAAGCGACACTTTGTTCCACTCCTTTCATTTATACTCCAAGCGCGATTGCTATAATATATACTTCCTTGACCACTTCAAGACAGATCGATCTTAAGAAGATCATTGCTTACTCCTCAGTAGCCCATATGAATCTGGTGACTATTGGTATGTTTAGTCGGGCGGCGGCCGTTAGGTCACCTATTTTTAGTTATGGACACACAAGGCCAAAACATGTGTGCCGGGCGTGCGACCCATCCACCTACTAGCAATGGGGGAGAAAACATAGCATGTCGCAACAAAAGCTTGATTCAAGGCGTCAGCAAAACATTGCCGTCTGTTCCAAAAACAAAAGCCCCTTAGCGCCCCGGGACGGGAGTGGGGGACACCCTACGCGCAGGCAACAGCAGCACCGGCTCTACGAAGTCAGAATCGAATCTTTCTGTTGGCTTTCCCAATTCATTCGTGAATAAGAATTCAAGGGCTAGAAGCTCTAGCTTCTAGCTGCTTCGCCTGCTTCTTATTATGGTGGCTATGTTGGCGTGGCGGAAATGAACGAAAAGCGAGATGAACTTCACGTGCTATTTTCAAATCGATTGATAGATAGCCTGATCCGTTCTGATAGATCGAAAGAGTAGGAATGATAGAGAGGGAATCCATCAATAATAAGGGGAAATCTCCTATTTCTATCTATTGATAAGACAACTATCTATTCGAAAGAAATCGATATGTATCTGATTTTTGGAGTCTACATCGTACGTAGAGCGCCCAAGTTTAGGCCAGCTCAGTTCTCTTATCCATCGGTCCAATGCACTGGGCTCATCTCATGGATGGAGGGAAAAGCAAAAAAAAATGTAGTTGTGTTGTTGTTGTTCGCCGCCTCGACGCATTCCCTTCTCTCCCCGGCATCGTCCCACACAGAAAGAAAGAGCGCAGAGCCCCGGCCCGACCTGTAGGTCCGCTAACGTAAAGCGAGGAGTTGAGCCTGAACTGGCGAACCGAAGTCACTTTCGGAACCATACTTCCTACAGCTAACACGTGTCCAGTCCAGCGGGAACGCGCAGCGCAAACGAGCGTAAGCTGCTATACCGAATCCCCCGCTGGCCATCGGGGACCGAGTGGTAAGGCCATGATCTGCAGGGGAACGGATCACTCATTCTTCCATTGGGGACAGGTGCACGAACGACAACTCCAAACGTCACACATCCGTCGCCTACCTACCGTTTAGGTGGCACCAGCGAGATCCAGCTAAGGTAAGGAACTTCGTGTCGCGGCTGCTCCACTCCGCCGCGGTCTCATGAACTGAACTTCGTTGCCTTCCCGCGCGCGAAGCGAATGGGCGCTGTGCTGTGGGTCAGTTTCGGGGCGGGGGGCGAAGAGAGACCATAAGAATGATTCATTTTGATCGACGAGCTTTTTTCAGCCCCAAAACTAAGAATCAATGGAATGTCTGTCTATCCATGAACATCTATTCTATCTGTATATCAAGGGGATCTCTCTATACATATAAAATGGTTTTATGGCACGATATGATCGCCTAGCCGTAGCCGCATATCCGCTGCGCTCAATATGCGGGATTTCAGTTGGATCAGATCTTTCGCTTTGACGGAAGCTTTTGGACCTAGCGAAAAGGACTTTAAGCCTTCGCGCAGCGCGAGAAAAGCAAGCAAAGTAGAAGCTTTGCCAGAAGCAAGACGAGGAAGCAGAGCTGTCGTATAAGCGGTAGCTTCCCCCGACCTACTTTGATTCAAAAGAAAGGCGAAGGGTTTGGCAACAAGCAAACGGCTTTCTATCATAGTTGCAAGGGTTCCAAACCTTAACTACTTAAGTTAAGTACCAAAGGCTGCTTTCTTTCGGTTGGTTTCATAAATAAGGGGGCTGTTCACCACAAGCTATCAGCGCTGTCTTAGATTGAACGGCAATAAGATAAGTCGACGTTCAATCTCTAAGGCGGGTTTCCGCTGAGAACGGAATAGTGTTCGTGTCAAAAGGTGAACAACGCCCGAGCTTATAGAGTTCGCTGCTTTTCCCAGGCCGGAGAAGGGCTTATACTGCTCGCCTTTGTTTGATATGTTCATTCAGTACCAATACAAACTAAAACTACACCAAAGTGGAAAGGCCCCTATAGAAGCTAGAAGTAGCCTCTAGTAGTCTAGTAGTCGGCCTAACCAAAGCGTCACGACAACAGAAAATGGCCCTTATGAATGGAATCTTAAGTAGGGGGCTTAGCCCGCCCGCCTACCAATCAAAGAGGCTGAGAGTAAGCGTAAGCTCACCCGTAAGCTCGAAGAGCTTCCCTTCATTCGCTTCGCGGGAGCCGCACAACACATAGCTGGAAGTCAGAGGGCCCATACTACCTGCCTAACCCCTCGCTCCGAGGGACCGTAGATCGGAAAACGCCTTCTAAATAAACCACCCCATTCATCTAAAAGAGAGGGGAAGGGGCCTATGTATTTGCATGACTCCTGCAGATTTTACCCTATCTACACCCGGAGCCAATCCCCTATCGGTCCTGCCACCACGCCGCAGAACGGGAGCTCGTGTGGAACCTTTTATTTCTGGCGTAACAGCGGTGGAACGTAACAAAATATTACGGGTCGCGTAACATAAGGGCCGGAGGTACGGTAAACTCGGCCAAAATATGACACCCGAAGGGCCCGGCGTGGACGCGAGCTTCTATAAGAGAATGAGAAGCTCTCAACACAAGAAAACGCGAACCGCGCGGAGCCCCCCCGAGTTCGTTTTCTGCCGCCACTGGCCGGCCGCTGGGGAGACACAGCCCGGCCCCCTCCCGGGAAACGGGGGTGGGGGTCCAACAAGCACTTGCTGCAGAGGGGGCCCACAAGCACCCGGCCCGCCCCTTCTTCTTCAGTAAAGCCGACCTCTTTTTCGCCAGTGCTGACGCAGTGCGCACGTAGATAAGGAAAGCAAAATCCCTGCGGTCGGGGGGAGGGGAAAGGCTTGGGCTGGGCCTACCTATCCCGATAGGACCTCATAAAGGAACGAGAGCTGTTGAGAGGTTCCATATTGCCGAGCCGAAGGGCAGCACTTCTGTACGTGATCGTAGTATGTCACGTCGTCTCGTCCCCGCTGCATTGAAGAGTACCTATGCACTATTTCCGGTTCACTGATAAGGAAGATAGAGTTGGGGTGGGGGTCTACGATGTGATACTCAAGTATGACCCGGGGAGATACATGCTAACTATGGGTAGAAAGCAGGAACCTTTATGTAAATAATTTCGGGGGGTTACAGATCTCTTATACTACCATCGATCGACAGAGCGGAACGACCAGAAAAAAAAAGTGAAGTTAGAAAGCCGTATGATAGGCGGTAACTATCTTGT
>Ga0153958_1000008_pt1:27500-30000 | contig 42511 bp, 31 predicted proteins | sample TSFL042MetaG_FD_104719 | JGI IMG/M metagenome (GOLD analysis project Ga0153958, IMG submission 104719) | Attine ant fungus gardens microbial communities from Florida, USA - TSFL042 MetaG | ecosystem: Host-associated > Fungi > Mycelium > Unclassified | place: USA: Florida, Wekiwa... | reverse complement strand
CTAAATGTTACGGCCTAAATGCTGAACTATTGACCCTACTTGTTCGGATGGGTGTTCACCCCAAAGTGTTCCCGGACCGCATGCATACATCCGTAAGTAACTTAGTGCAACATGGCAAATTTCATTGAGAGGAATCAGCAAAGAAAAGAAAAACGGGTCAACATCTTAATGTGTATTTTTGAGAGATTGTCCTCGGGCGGAGGAGTGTCCACATGAGTTCGTTGAGGTGTCTACACAGGAATAAAAACAAACCTCTTTTATATTCTGTCGAGAGTTCGGATTGCTCCACCTAAGTAGAACGAAAAGGAGGGAGCCGGGGGCTTCAAAGGGGGAGCCAGAAGCTTCGCTTCCGGTAGCTTGCTTACTCTCCTAGTTAGAAGAAGGCTCTTTGGCGAATTCTTTAAATCTGGGTAGAGTCTCGCTCAGTAAAGAGAGTTGTAGATTCGTAAGATCATGATAAAGTCCCCTTTACTTGATATTCTATTAGTAAAGCGCTAGCGCGCTACAACTAGCATAGCAGCCTGCAGAAAAGGCTCTAGAGCCCCTAGTCCTAAGTTGGAGCAACAAGCAACGGATTGAGCGCATCTTTCCCCTTTCTATTAGTAAGGTTGTCAAAAGGTAGGTTTCTTACTTAGTGCTTGTGCTAAGGTTCGTAGACGCTCGACTGGTAAGGAGAGGATTTTATCCTCAAATTTGACTTTGCTTACTCGGCCCGGAATGACATTGTTTGATTCCATCTCGTGTGAAACCGAATCTCCTGTCGTGCCTTGACCTCTCCTGACGCCTTCAGGGCAACGAAGATTGACTGCTATTACTCCCCTTGAATTCCCTCCCTTCCCCTCATCCGCGGGGGAAAGCTGCTCCTTGCCTGTATAGTGTGTGGTAGGAAATGATCTTAGTCATAGGCCCTTGCTCCTGCACGCACCTAAAGGTACAGTATCTAAACGCTCCTTCTGCTCTTGGGAAAGTGGGCCCAAGGCTCATCCTTATGCTTTCGGTTTTCAAGTGAAAAAACAGAGTTGGGGAGACCTGTCAAGCTTTAGGATAGCTCTTTTTCAAAATCGATTTTTGTAATAGAAGCTAATCTTTTATACCAAATAAATCGGGTTTGTTGATGGAATCATAGCCGGGCCGGAACTATTGATCTATCAATAGAAGGTGAGAACTCAATCAGGAAGGACTGCTAGTCATCACCGAGGTTATGACCAAGGAACTGCTGCTGAGAGCGATAGACTTTCCAACTGAGATGGAGAGAATGCGCTCCTACTCTCTTTCAATCGCCGATGCTAAAACAAGGAGGGCGTAGACCCGAGGGGAGGTTGAGTCAGCAGCTAGTTTTGCCGGAATAGGAATAAACGATGCAATTGAATCTGTTGTCGGAAGGGCATTAGAGCAATAGACGGAATGAGTCTTCGCTACGCCCCTGCTCTTGTTGAGTCGACTGTTCATGGCATGGTTTGGTGGGACCAAGAATTGCTATAGTTCCCGGACCAGGAAGTTTTTGCATTGATGCCGGGAATACACACTCTCTCTTTCTCTTTGAAGGAATCCGCATGGAAGGCTCTCGACCGGGTCATGGCATTGCTCTGGAGTGGAGCCGGGGAAGGGGCGAAGGGAAGAGGATTTAGCTTTGGCTTTGGTTCGGTTGACCGTATGACTATAGTTTCTGTGGTCTTGTTCAAATAGAATAGGTCCCTTTGGGTGCTATCACATAGCCCTAAGCAGGGCAAGGAAGGTCTCTAATCGACAACAAAGAGATATGTCAATTAGCGGCACACTGACTAGAAACCGATTTTCGTTAAATCCTATAACCACTCTTATCTTAGTTACTATTCTCAAATCTATTTAGGGAGTGAATGACTCTTGGGTATGGCGGAAGAAGAATAAGTAAAGTAATAAATACGACTAGACTTTTAGCTTGAAGGTGGGCTTTAGTCTTTTAACAACCGATCTTGCGGCATCAAGTTGTCAATCCGGGCATCGAGTTGCCTTTCAGTATCCCTTTAGAGCAGAGCGTCTTTCCTATCTCTCCAGGCTAGTCTCTTAGATAGCAAGTAAAAGGAGTGTTGTTCGAATTCTACACCATCCTCCGTCGCTGTCTGGAACGAGAATTCATTGTCATCCTCCCTTAGCCGATTGCTCACTATCAACCACTTAATCCTTCTCAGACATCTTATCCTCCTTGATAACCAGACTAACCACTTCAGGCTGCACAATAGAGATCGAGATAGCCTCGTAAGCATGATTCTTAGTCTCGTGGTTGAGATCCGTGAGCGAGACCCAAGCAGGAGAAGCAAAGGTAGAAAGAGCTGAAAGGCAGCATTATTTCTCCGCTGCTATATCAAGATGATCTATAGCATCATAGATAGAGACGCAGCTACATATAGATGAATGAGGATCAATATCGTTCCAGGTCAGTTCAAGAAGAATCGCAATATCAGTTGTTGGAATCTGCTGCTCTCGAATTCGCTGTGCCAATCCGCTCTTTGGCTGTTAGCAA
>Ga0153958_1000008_pt1:0-25000 | contig 42511 bp, 31 predicted proteins | sample TSFL042MetaG_FD_104719 | JGI IMG/M metagenome (GOLD analysis project Ga0153958, IMG submission 104719) | Attine ant fungus gardens microbial communities from Florida, USA - TSFL042 MetaG | ecosystem: Host-associated > Fungi > Mycelium > Unclassified | place: USA: Florida, Wekiwa Springs... | reverse complement strand
TAGTTTCCGGTGCGAAATTAAATTCATAGGATTTATATGAGTAATTCAAAGGAAAAAGATAAATATTTGATAGGATTTAGGGGAAGGTTGCCGACGCTAAAACAATCGACCGTCGGTCCGATCCAAAAGAAGATGGGAGCTCTGGATGGCTTGGATAACCCGCTGGTAGGGAGCGCTTCCCTGTGTACCCTGCCTTTGAATTTCATTGAGATATTTGGTGTACGTTGGCTCATGAAGAAGCTTCCCATTCGGATAGAAAAGAAATCCTCGGATTGAATTTCTTTTTGCTAAGATAGATTGAGCGGAATAGTGTTCGTCCAGAAGCGTCCTTTCTACGGCTTTTTCTATTTCCAGTTGGGTGTTAACGAAACGGTCGATCATTTCAGGGGTCGCTGTGGCTGTACGACATGAGAAAGAATATACCAAAAAAAGGTAAAACCTGCACTGGAAAAATGTTGAACGATTTCTAGCGCTTTTCAAAAACCATTTGTTTGCAATGCCTTGAGTGGATGGACAAGGGGTCTCCTTTTGACCTTTTTATTCTATTTAATATATAGCTTTCGTTGAAGTTTCGGGGTTTTTGTTTGGTACGCTTTCTTTTTGGTCCGACTTGAATCTTTTGGTCTGGATTTGCACCTTAGGTTCAAAGGCCACTTTTCTCGGAGGTAAATTGCTTCAATGAATCCCTTGTGTATTAGAATATCAGGCTAATTTTTGTCTGAAAGGACCAACGACGATGAAGGAGGAGCCGGAGTTGGCTTCGATTCATCTCCGGGCGTATTTACCGGAACTGACTAAAGAATCAAATCCTGATTCTATTACCCTACAACCAAGAGAAGCAAAGGGTCAAACAGCGATGTCTTTAGTCCAAAACTAAAGTTTAGAACGTCACGTGGGTGATTGTGATTATACCTCAAAATTCTGATCTGATTCGGCCTTAGGCCTAACGAGGCCAATGGAACAACATCTAGCTATTAAGCTAAACCTGCCTCTGCTCTATTTGTAGGCTCGGACGGAGGAAATGCCTGGACAGCTAGTATGAATCGTTCTATTGTTCTTGATCCGTGAGCAGCTACTAAGGATCTTACCACGGGAGTCTGACTTCACTGTAGAAATTTCGTATGTAGAGATCTAAATCCGAGGAAATTCTGTAGAATAGATTAAATTACCTTACCTGGACGTAGTCTCATTCCAGATTCGCTTAGTCTTACCAGAGGTCAGAGTATAGTGGTAATAGTCGGGTTAAGTCCCCACCCATTGAATCGGTTACTACACCCCCTTGGATTAATGCTACTACGACGCTCAGCTTATCTTGATGAAGCGAGAGAAGTTGGGTTATATAGTCCCCGAGGGGAAATGATAAAAGGAAATCTGAGTTGTAGCTCTCAAAGCATCATCTCTGTCTCCTCAAGGAACTCAGTCTTCCATGTCTTCTTGTTCCAAGTAGGGATTGTATTCTATATTCTAATAAAACAGGCTTGCAGCCTGAGTTACTGTTCTCTTAGGCTTAAGGGCGGGGGAAGTGTTATACTAACGGGCACATCCCAAGGAATTGAAATAGAAGCCCTAGCTTTGGGGAGAGATGAACTGGGTTGGAATATCATCTAACCTGGCATTAGGGGATGATCATATGCGGTAGTTGGCAGAGAAGAGAATTGCCCTTTCATCACAGGGTAAAGTCCAGGGGTTCTACGTAGTGTTTTTTGATCCGTAGGATGAGATGAAATGGGAGATGGGTGCCCAATTTCTCTTTTCTTAGTTACCGGTAACTACGCACTAACCCACCAAACGAAACTAGACTTCCCTCCCAGGAACACTTTATATAACATTTTCAAGACCATTTTCTCAATCATTTCCGGAGGTTTAAACATCTTGATCAATCTCGAAACGAAACTCTAAAGATTAGTAGTATCGGATTTCTCTGTCTACATACGATAATTAGTCCCCGGTTGTCCGATAGAATTCAAGATAGAAGGCGCTCAGCGGCCAAAGGTTCTTTGATTTCCGCTTCGTCCTATTATATTAATTGTTTCTGGAAGCTATCTCAATGGAGATGGCCCCCTGGTTCTTTAGATGCGCTTCGAGCTTCCTTTAGGCGTTTTGGAAGTTATTCCCGGGGTTTAATAATGGATTAGGCGGGCTTAGCGTAATCCTTACTTTCTTGCACGAAAGCAAAAAGACACTTCTTCGCAGCTTCTGAGTTCTCTTATTTCCAGCTTTAGATCATCAGCTGGTAACTTACTAGTAGACTGAGCTCCCCTTGAAGACATTATCAATATCAGGTCGTGGTGCTTTCCTTGTTGAATTTCATCCCAGGGCATTTCATCAGAAAGAAGGATAAGAATGCCTTTCAACAGCTTATCCGTCTGTCTTCGCCTCGGCCTGATCTTCTGTTAAGGCATAGGGCACGTAAGAGAAGTTATAGGAAGGTAGCTCTGTCTTTCTGTCTAGGACTCATATTAGCACCTGCTAACTCTTATCCAAATGGGCTTCTTTCGGTAATCTCCATACTGCATGGCTAACTACGCGACTGCAACCTTAAGCTGTCAGTCTGAACTCGGAATGAAGACGAAGGAAATCAAACTTGAATTACCTCTCGCGACAGACTGAACTAAACTCTTGAGGATAAGGCTGTAGGAGATCTTCGCTGAGAAAGGCCTGTAACTACGTGAAGAGAAAGACTAATATCTCAGTACTGATTTACGGTTGTTCCTAAGCTGACCTAGGCAGGGAATAATGCCCCCTTAATGGGAAAGGCGGTAATAGGGAAATTCCTGATCTTGGCCTCGTTATGCCCTATCTATATAAGGGCTGCTATCAAAATCAATAGAAGACTAAGTAAGAACGGAACTGGGAAATAGGCGGATTTCGCTTCTAGAGGAGTGAAGTTCCCCAGGGCACGAACTCTTATAGTACTTCCTCCCAGGGTATTGGATGTGATTAACCAGGATCAGGGAATAGCCTACGGCTCAGTTCGCTGATCAAGTCTTATCTTCGATTCTTTCTTAGCCTACTGCTGGATTAGATGATCTTCAACGGAAACTTAGTGTCTTTCTTTCTACGGAGAATAGGCGTTGCTCTTTCTTTTCTTCTCGTATACTCGGGAATGACGCCTTCCCTTTCGCTGCTAACCTGTTAAATTGGAGTTGAGCTGGCTACTAAATCAATTGCTTCAGTGATGGTTGCTTCCTCAAATCAAAGATAGGTGGCAGGGTCAGACTAAAGAGTCCATTGCTGTCCAGTCATAGTAAGTAGGAGCAGCTCCGGCACCTATTGTATTTGGACAGCGGTTTCACTCGTTGCCTCAGACCTAAGCTTTCGGGCTTCGAGCTCTGAGTGAATAAGGGAAAAGGGCAGAACCCGTTTGAAATACAATTAGGTTATGACCCATCACGAGTTGAAAAATCAAGTTGTTACGCTTTCCCGGCCGTTGACCAACGCATGAGACTCAAAAAAAGGTAGGTTCGGAGTAGCTCGACCGTAATGGAGAGGAATCCCCGTGTTTTTGTCCTAGATACCATTTTATTAAAGGCGTGGAATCCCAAATCTACTTTTTTGAGGAAATACCGCGTTTTTAGCCGGCCAGAAAGAAAAAGAAAGGGTAGGAGGTTTTCTGGCCGGTGTAAAATACTTAGTTGAAGGGGCTCTTTTCGATGGCTTGGTTGTTTCATACAGTAACCCTCATCTTGGGGAAGCGGGTGTTCACTCCGGCTCTTCCCCGGGCATGCTATCAGCTTCAAATGGTACTTGCTTACTTGAACAAGGACCAGCGCTGGCCCCTTGCCCGATCCGATGGTATCGAATCGAATTTTGTGGCGGCCTTGAGCTCTTCTTCTTCCTCTCGAGGCCTAGCCCCAGAACAGAAGTCAGTTTGCCCAGTAAGTAATCAAAGTGAGAAACCCTATCTCCAACCCCGCCTCTCGGACTATCTAAAGAGCTATCCAAGCCTTTTCTCTGCTACGTTCCAAAGGTCTCTTTCTGACGTAGCGTAGGTAAGATAGATTTAGCACTGTGTAACATTGACTTATATAAGGAAAAGAGTTTCATTTCAATTCCAAGATCCTGATCCTATCTTGTCTTTTTTCCCACCGAAAAAGGGCAGTCCTACCTTGCCCTCACTCCGTCCACCCTCTAAGCCTATTGCAGAAAGTCTTATGCCCTGTTAGCGTCTTCAGCTCCGCTCAACCTCTCTAACCAAGTATTCCACTCGTTCCTGTGAGGTCTAGTTACCGCTTACGCCCCTTTCGAAAGCAGACTACACCCCGTGAAGAGTACCGACTACCATAGGGCAAAGAGTCACTTAGTTCCCCAAGAATGCTTTCATAGCCCCTGTCCCTCCGTACTTCCTCTTCACTAGGTAAGATTGTGTCGCTTACCCTGGCGCCTCGGCCAACCACCAATCCCCCCGCCATCTTTCAGCCTCTCCAGTTCGCTTCTGGCCTATGGTCTTCTCCGCTTGCTGGCGAAAGAAAGAGCGACTGCTCTAGTACCGGAAGCCAACCGACTGACTTGCAGCTGCCAGTGTCCGCCTGACTTTCTTTCTCTTTTACTATAGATGGGAGTCTATAGTCAGCATCTAGGTTACTACACTGAAAGCCTAATTCATATCCTTTTCAAACGTCCTACCGGAAGGCGCATAGGTAAGAGGTCATCAGCGATTAGAGACTCCTGTCCTATCCCCGGCCGCGTCAGAAGTCTGCCACGGATGACTTGAGATTGTATTGAAGGGGGACCTACCTTTGTTCTCGAAAAGCTTCATCGCTCGGATTTGTGCTGTAGCCCCGAAGCAGGGAGGCTGAGATGAGAAAAGAGAGACCTCACGGGTGAAACCTGTACGGCATAAGCCATAGTTCCCAAGAATAGGTCCTAACTAACGCTGGAAAATAGGCCTTGGCCTTTTCTTCCTTCCTTTCGGACCAAAGCCGATCTTCGAAGTTGAAACCCGAAAGTGAAGTTTGCTTTGCTAGGTAGCTTTTCCTATGGAGAGGTGAACCCAAGTGTTTGATCAATACAAGAGTTAGCTAGGCCACTTTTCCGAATGATAGAAAGAGTCGCTTAACGCTATGCTCATAACAGAGAACCGAGCCCCAACTCTGGTAAAGGAATCGGATAGCAAGATGAATTCTGTGATCATTCTATGACATTTTATATTTAATCTCAATATCGATAGAGAAATCTCGATAAGAAAGAGCTTTCTCCTGGGAATAAGAAGAAGTTTTCTCTTTTTTCGATTCCGCTATGTGACTAGAGAAAAAGAAAATGCCAGTTAATGATGTCACACGAAAATAGAAAGAAGATCACTCCAGGCAGGCGTCCAGGACAGTAACTGACCTGCCTTCTATCCTCGTGTGTATTGGGTTTAGCCCGAGAATTTGGGCTCTTCGTCTATAATAAAGGAATCCTTCCGTGCAGAGTTCCATTCGTATCTCTATACCCTTTCCAAAGCATCTCTAGTTTCGATTCGGTCTTTTGTTTCAGTTTTTCGAGAGCCAAGTCATGTATACCTTTTTCAATAGTACTTCGTTCGAAAAGTTGGCCTCTTTGAAACTAGAAGTTCTATTGAAAGAAAGTGCAACTAAAGCGAAGGAGACCCTTCCCCCACCATAATAGCACCACCTAGCTTCGCTGCATCGGGATAGTAGTAGCACATATCTTTTTCTAGTGATCGAAATAGGGATAGATAATTAAACCAATGATAGAGTTGACCTAGCCTAGTGACATCCATCCCCTGTCTCCGACCGGGAGATAGAGACTACTTCATGCGCAACTTCAACATCTCCTGCCAAGGGCTAGGCCTTTTTTTTCAAGACCCCCTTTCGGAAAACGCATTGGCTTTCACTCAAGTTCGAGACCCATTAAATAAAGCAAAAAATGCACGTTACAGACGAAAGGTAGATGTTCATTGGCGAATAAAGAGAATGCAAGCTATGCAGGATTTCACTCATTTTCTTAGCCGGAATGTGCCCTCAATCTCTTTCTGACACAGGGCTGAGCGCTCTAGAAGCGAAATAATTACCCTCGCGGGGTTGATGAACCTGCCTTTTTGGTTGGCGTGGGGTGAAAGACCTCGCAGCGGAAACGAAAGAAGGACCTGTACTGCTTAGAGGGAGTTCACTTGCTTTCTTAATGCGTTCGTGTCCCTCCGCCTAGCAGCTGAATTGCCGACTAGACCCAGCAGCGGAAAGGCCGCTATTCCTGCTGACTAGCTTATCGCGAACTATGCTACGCTCCGTTCGCTTGCTTGCTACCCACTGTAATTCACACTCACTGGCTTAAGAGCTAATGAATGCGGAGTTACTGTTGGTCCTTACTCTAACAAGTAAGTAAACCACCTTTGAATGCTCGTGCATTCATAGAAGATAAATCAGTAAATCAGGACAGGAACACGGCAGCCAGGTACAAGCAAGTAAGAGAAGAAGGTTATAATATCTATAATAATAGAATCTATATTACCAGAGTTATAACCTCCCTTAAGTCAGCAAATACGCTTTTGCTTTCCAATAGAGAATAGAATTCTATAACTTGAATCTATTTGATCTTTTACAGCAATCTTTTCCAAGACATTAAAGAAAAAGGTCAAGCGTAGTCACTCTACTTTTGAGCCTTGAAAGCAGTCCTATTTACAGTGATGAATATAGCTAGTAGGAGCCTCCTTCACAGAGGCTAATATCTAGAGTACCGGTAACATTCTAAGCCCCATATGGGATGGGAGTGCCTAATCCAAGGCGCGAAGCGCTATTGGTTATGTTGAGAGCTTAGCCTACTCTTTATTTCCAGTCTTTCTCGCCTTGGCCTTTTGCCTGTTAAATTAATTAATTGCTTTTCCCTCACTCCTTGAACAAGAGTTTACAGCTGACCCAGAGCTAGCCACACCTCCGAAAGACTCAATCACTTGACACTTTCTTATTCACACCGAAGAGCTAGTGGGCAACTAGTGCCCAATGAAGACCCAAGCATCGAGAAGGAGAAAGAGCTAGAACAAGGATTTCCTGGGTATCTAAATAACCGATCTTGTTCTTCAGTTCACGAAGGGGAGTTGAACCAGTCTCTATAGTAGTAGTGGTTTCTCAACCATCAGAAAAAGAATCTACCTCCGAATTCCCAGATTCTTAGTCGAATGAGTGAGTTCTCCGCTTTGTTTCGATGAGCACTCGACTTCTTCCAACTGCGAGGAAAAAGCTTTCCAGCAGTCCAAGCAGATGCGAGTGAAATTGCTGCTCCGGAATTCTTTTTCGCTTTATGAAGCCTGGAACCATGTGTAGCCTGTGCGAAGGAAGCCTAGACTGGAAAGGTGGGATCGAATCCATCCTAAAAAGAAAGAATTACCCTTCATCTCTTGAGCTCAGTAGGATATACTTGATTCAACTTTCAGTTAGCATGAAAATGCAACTATATGCTTAACGCATTTAGTTCAATGTAGGTGTAGGTAAGGATGTGCTCTAAGGGATAAATTTCTCTATTCCCATCCCGAATCTACTTATCGATACTCGTTTCATTCAGTTCTTTATAAGAGCAGTAGTCACATCCTGTCTTCTATCCCCTCCTCCCGGGTCGAGTGAGCCAATTGATTGATCTTTCACCGGGAAGAGATCGAAGCTGTTCTTTCTCTGTTTAGCAGAACTAGCTATTTCTCACACCGAACTGTATAACCTAGATCTGAGCTACCTGGATCAGTCCAGTCAGCCGATAGTGGATTCAGAGTACCATTGATCAGTCATTCCAACCATGAATTGAACTGAACGTACTTAGCTTGAGAAAGACCTTCTTTGTCGCCTACCTAAGAGAAGGTATTCCTTTTCTCACATCTCGATTTCTCTTAGCTATAACAGTGTTATAGAAGTCCTAACCTAACACCTATAGTAAGAATAGTGCGAAGCGAATGCCTGCATTGATTGACTGAAGCAGGAAGAACGGATCAAGAAGTGGTGGTTCAGTCACTTCGGTAGGGGATTCGCGATGCCATCTCTATGGTCTTGCTGTTGATGGTACCTCACAATGGGGGTGCAGTTAGCCCGGTCGATAGATGCGGTGCTGAGATCGTCCTTCTCTTCTATTTTGTAATATTAATTAAAGTAAGCTCAACCATTGCAATCAATATAGAAGAAAGCCCTTCTATTGACTGATGCCCTTTCTCTGGGCTCACTGAAGACCTCAAAAATCTTCTTGGAATGGCAGTTTTAGACATGCATTTCTGCTTTCTCTCCTTTCTTTCGAGCCAGGGCCGGGCTAGTTTCCTTCCAGCCTTAATGACTTCCCTTCACAAAGCAAGAAAAAAGTCTTTTTCTTACTGTGCCCGAGGAAGGGAAGAAAGAAGATGACAGACAAAGCACAACGGAGGAATGAACTTCAAGGGGAAAGTAACGGCACTCAAACTTCCATCAACCAAGCATGAGACAGAAAAAAAGAATAAGAAAGGAGCGTAGCAGCCAGAAAGAGAAAGAAATCCCCTCTTCCGCTTAAGGCACCGAAGTCCCACAGCTAATATCAATAGCAGTTGATTCAAGGGAAGTTCTTTCTAGAGCAGTAAGAGCCTATTCTGTCTTGCTTTCTGATTCAATTCCGCTGCTAGGGTGAGGGGAACTCTGCCTATCTCAATCCTTGGAAGCCGGTTTGAGGTTCACCGATTGACCTAATTCCATCAGTAGTTCGAGCGGATACCACCCCGGATGCATAATATACCGTGCCAGTTGATCCAGATCCTGCAGCTTACCACCCAGTTGGCGTGTGAACACTTTTTAATTAGCATCTGGGCCAGGATTTTGCTCCCAACGGGTTCGAAGGCACGGCTAGCTCAATTCCCCGTCCCTTGGAGCAAGAATTACTTTCTTTCGGCCTACCCCCGCTCTCTTAAGGCCTTCCCTTCTCCCGCCTTTCCCTGCTTGAGACTTTATTTTTAGCCCAGTCATGAACCACCCTGGTTGGAGCCAGGGTCTATCCTGCAGTGCTACATATCCTCCTTGCTCTTTTTCTAAGATTGGACTAAAGAACCGCACTTTCTTTTCCGGCTAAGAAGCCCGTAGGTTGTACGCCAGCCATACGTAGCTTGAACTGTGATGGCAAAAATGCTTAGCTATTGCCGATCCCTTCCACGCCTTTGGTTGGTTGACCCAAGAGGCATGCCAAAGAAAATCAGTACCAGAGACACCACCCAACAAGATGCTATGATGAACCATCTTGCTCTCATCAAGTATGAAATACTTGGGCCATCGGGGAACCTCGTCAAATAGACGCCACATCAATCCTAATCGAATAAGATGTGGATCACGGCCAGACGCTTTCCAGTGTCTGGTAACGATCGGTGCCTTAAAAAAGTCTTGGATAGAAAGGCCTGGTGACTGCGATATAGTACAGTACCATTTGACGTAGTTGAGCCATTTACTCATCCAAGCCCGAAGTAGTGTATACTCGGACAGATCCGCACATTCCAGGGACTGGTAGACCTCATCAGAAGGGACTATCAGATCCTTAGGTTTGTATGCTTGAAGAAGCATCTGAATAAGATGACCTCTCAAGTAAGGATCTAAGGGGAGCAAACGACCTAACCAGAGATCAAAAGGGGACCTTAGGTTTAAACCAAACAGCTTTAAGCTTCTTATATTTATCCGAAAGGGAGTGATTAAGTCGACTAAAAGTAGAAGACTGCTGGCCTGAGAGAAGACAGAATATCAACCAAAAGTGTCACCTCGGTAAACCTTTGGAATACAGATCGTCGAGCCGCCGACAACTCCCAGGGTTCACTAAAACAGGGGTACTCCGCGAAAGACTATTGAGTGACCTGTCGAGCTGGTCCGACACCAAGTGGGCCGCACCTCTGAGAACTCAATATGAAAGAGAAAGGTGTTCTTTTAACCCCGAAAGTCGTCCTGTAGATAGGTTTCTCACCGGTCGCAGAAAGTCTTTTAAGATAAAGGCTTCCCGAGACGCTTAAAGTCAACTATCTGATGGTCTGAGAAGTGTCGGTTCCATAAAGTCTTTCTACTCCAGGACGCACGACACCTTTCCCAGCTCTAGGTTGTTCTAAACCACGAGCTGCTACCAAGTTTTCTGTACCAGATCCATCACCGAGGAGATACACTTCACCTAATGGTGAATGATAAGGTAACTCCAGTATTGGTAACCTGAAATAAACCCCTCAACATGCAACCAAGTCATATACCTTCCATAAAAGGCCAAATCGAACCAACATAGAATCGGTCCGATCGACTTTCCATTTCCGATTGTTGACTGGAGCATTAAAGAACTCCTAAATCGTTACCCTTGGGTCAATCGCGGTACAGTAGTACCAACGACAGTACCGTAACAAGTCCCGAACCGGGGTGGTCCACTCAAGGAATTCCTTCATTGACTCGACTTCAAATAGATCGTCGGGTATCAATGTAAGCTCCCGGGCTTTCATCTCTCGCTTCAAGAGGTCAATAATGACACCTCTAAGAGTTGGGTTAAGAGGAGACCCCCGTCCAAGCCATAGCTCAAACGGGAGCCTTTGCTTAGTGTACATAGCCAGAACCCTTTCGAAGTGACGGTTCCGCTTATGTTATGGTCAAAAGTCGCTAATTGGCGAAAGCCGGCTCCACCAACCCGCGCTAAGGTTGTTAACCTGTTGCAAGGGTAAGTCATTTGGACACTCATCAGTCCGGAAGGAATTTGTTAGATGGAGGATGGATATCGGACTAAGGTCCTTACTCAATCCCCGGACTCTAAACCTTTTAGCGAACTCCGCTGAGCGGAGATCAAGGATTTTTTATAATTGTTAGAAACCCCTAATCGACCAAGCGCTGTCTCATACACTCTGGCTACTTCCTGATCGGTAATGAGTACATCATCACCGAGTACTGCATACTTGTGTCAAAAAGCTGACCTGGGTATATCTGCTCTGCACACCACCAAATTCAAATATGGTTAGTAAGTGCAAACAAAGGAACGTAGTCACTCATATAGCGTGTATGAGGCCAAGAGGAGTAATATCCTAGCGGCTGTCCGACCCTAAAATAGACTTGAGAGTCCTTCTTCTTTACGAATGGGACCTCACAGAAATTAAAGGCTAGTGCTGAATTAACAACACTCGAAGCGAACGGCTGACCAAAACAAACCTTAAACACTTCGAAGATAAATAATACTGGCCACCGATAGGTGGCAGATTTCAAATCGAAAGAGTAACAGGTTTGATTGCCAACTAGTCGATCAAGAGGTTTGTGCTGATGGAAGGTTCCATCCATGGGAATCCTCCTAAGCACTTGCATTAGCCAGTCATGGACCGGCTTCAGCAGCCTCTGATTGAGATTGACATAGTTACCAATGGCGAATATTCTCCTTTTCCCTCCTCCCTCAATAGTCTGACCGAGACGGTCAGTAACTGGTGGAATCCCATAGTCGAATGGTGATGGCAAGTAGGGATGGACTCGGCTAGTAAACCAGTCCAGATCCCACGCACTTAACAAGTCGTTAAACTTATCATACACATATAGTACTGTGGGGGAGGCCACAAGGTACCCTGCGGCCATGACTCAATGGGTGCGTAGGTAAGGCCTTCCAGGTCGGATCCCAAGTCATACCTTGATACAGAGGTATGGTTGGGAGGAAGGGTAGGTAACGTTTGAGCAAGACTTTAAGGTTGTTCACAATCAAACCCACTTGCTCACACATTACCTCCAGATCAGACACAGGGGTAGTGATCGAGGTGAAAGTAGATTTATCCACTTTCTTAGCTAAGGCTATCATGCCTGTTTAATGAAAACCTGGCTGGCTCTGGCTACCTTGCGGAGCACACATAATATACCCGAATCACATTGTAACAAACTTTGTACAACCAGCTTACGTAGAAAATATTCGATATTCGATGCCAATAGAGTCGTGACATCCATGTACTACTGAGTCGTCAAATGAGCCACGTTAAGAAAGTCCAAGCTTATACTGGCCCACAGGGTGCCCCAATAGGGCCCGAATGAAAGACCCAAGCCTACATTCACCATCAAAGAAAGTCCTACCACACTAGATAGCTTAGAAATTTCCCATAGGTCAGCCCTGTCTTATGTGACTGCGTGTGCTTGTTAGATTGCTTGGGGTTCTATGTTGGGCCCACTCTTTGTCACCCTAGGAAAATGGACTTATATATAGGCTGTGTTTCTGGGCCCTATGATGGACCTTTATATAGAATAGGAGAGGGCTTTGAATTCTTTCCGGAGGCTCTTTTAACAGTTAGAGAATTTATTACTTAATCTTTTCAGCATACTACTATGGCTTTTCGTACACTTAGAACTAAAAGATTAGGAAAGAACTCCAAGCAGCTTAGTGACTTACTTTCCAAATTTGTCCGAAGGTTTTTCTTTCACACAGAAAGCCAAGTCAACTTCTCTCAACTGCAAGCGCGACCACTCAAAAACCCGATGATTGTTTGAGTTCGTGCTTCGTTATACGAAGGGGAAACCCCCGGCTGAGTAAACAAGACTTGTGACAACAGAAGGTTTATAGATCTTACTTGTTAAAGTAAGGTTCGAAGACGCTCGACTGGTAAGGAGAGGTAAGTTATTGGCAATGCTATCCCTTTCATTCCCATCCTCGGGTATCCTTCCTTTGTTCTTTGTTTTCCTGCCTTGTCACACTCATACTAGGCTAGGAGTCAATGAATGCATTCTTTTCGATCTTGTACCTTAACCTTAGTACACTGAACACCAGCCAAATCTCGATAAAAAAATACAACAAAGAACGAAACTTCCATACCGAGAATCTAACCTAGAAGCAGAGCATTCTTCTCTTATGATTTCTTTTTTGAAAGCTCACTCCTAAAAGAAACCTCTCTATATAGAATAGACGAAATCTTTCAATTACTAACCTGGCTCTCCCATATCTCGGATCCCTACCCTAGTAGGTAAGCCGTTACGAGTGCCTCTGGCGAAGGATAAAAGAAAGAATGGTGCTCTACTTAGAAGGACAGAGTTCCGTATCCCTGCCCGGGCGCTGCGATGCTCGACTGAGCTGTTTCGGGTTTCAGCTGCTCCGCTAACAAAAGAAGGAGAAGGAAAAAGAACTTTCTTTCCGGTTCCTCTTCAATGCTTTGAAACCATGGGCGGTGGATGGGGCAGTAACCGGAAAAGAGGATACGAGTGAACCCGCTTGCCCGAGTCCGAGTTGACGAGGTGAAAGAGTTCAGACTAGGACAGTTCAGGCCGGTGGAAGCCAATGAAAGGGAGAAGCGTTCAACCACTAGAGCAGAAGCCGAGTAGAAGATCGCCCTTCTCTTCTATGATTCGGCCGTGAAAGAAGTCTAACTATTCCTGATTTCTGGAATCAGCTACTTTAGCAGCTAAAAGACCAATATCATCCTGCGGCGGACTTACTAGTCCCCTCTGTCGTCTTGGGGAGGAAGGAAAATCAGTCATTCTCTTTAGGTGAGAGTTACAGGGCCCTACTTCCCTACTGGCTAGCAGCCCATACAGATAGCTTCCTCACTGTTTACACCGACCTAAAAGCAATGAAAGGCAGGAGAAAGAGCAGCCCCAGATAACTACATCTCGCTTTTGAGCTCATCCCTGTGATTAACCTACTAGTCCCAAGTCATTGATCCGGGAATTGACTGAGGAAAAGGCCTATAGAGGAGGAGCTGCTCCCTATAGAGATTGAGTTACCATCCCGCCCTTAAGAATTGCTGTAGCAGTTGATTTAGCATTGGAAGATCTGGCAGCAACGAAGAAAGCTACTCTATTGGCTGACGGCTCAGACTGTACTAATTCTTCCGTTTTCTCGCTAAGCCAGATCGGGGAGTAAAGGATGTAGTTGACTTTGTTGTTGACATGAAGTCTTGAGATTCCGAATGAGACGAAATAGCAGACTTGACGCCTTCTCGTGACCAATTGGGATTCCCCACTTCAGTCCTAGAGCATCCCTTTTCGATTGAGTTACAGGCTTTAGTAGATAAGCAGGAAAGAAGTCTAAGTCAGCAGCCGTAAATCAGTCATTCGAAAGAGTAGTTACCGCGGACTTAGAATCTCATCGAAGGTCCTTTACAGATCGGGTAGGAAAGTCAAGTATTTTAGTTAGTTGGGCCGAAATGCCCCTTCTCCCATTCCAATACCCCTCTCTGGTGAATCCCTTACTTAGACAGCCAGGAAGTCATACCTGCTAGCTTCCTCTTTGCTTGACTAAAGAATGCATTCGTAGGACCAGTCTAATTAGACTTCGTTCCCCGGAAGACTAAGAGAAGGCTACGAAAGAAAAGCCTTAGGCTCGGAAAGCGTCTGATCTGACTACACCCATTTCATCACTTACTAATCCCTTCGCACCCCTTTAAGCAGTTAGACGCCCTACTCGATTGAGACTAGCCCCTCTGCCGAAGCAGCAAATCGGTCATCTTCTTTTGGTGCAATCCAGTTCTCCTAAGACTAAGAAAAGAAGAGGTAACTAAGAAGAAATCCATGAGTTTGATTTCCTTCTAAAATGGAACTTCGGACAACTGTAACTTCTCTTCCAACTTCAGTCCGGACTGTAATGCAAGAACAATAGAAGAGTTCTTGCTTTCCTTGTTAACAATTTACCCGGTAACTGTACAAATCATACTACAATCAATTCTTTGCTAGCTTCGAAAGGGCTTGATTCACAAATATACCGATTTCGCGCATCCTGTCTCTTAACCAGGAGTAACGAATACAGAGGAAATAGTAGCATGGAGGATGTTGCCGTGGAATTTGTCGATTGAAAAAACTTCACATGAGGATTTTGTTGTCAAATGGATATGGATATTGAGAGATTCTGTTTGTCTTCTAGAAGATCTAGTCGTCGTAGGGAGGACTTCGTATTCGAAGCTGCCTATTCTCGTTAATATAGGCAGCGCGAACGTGAACCATGTTACTAAGTAGGTAGAATTCAAATGGCCCGGCCCCAATCAATCGAACGTCGAACAGGGAACGACCGTCGAGGCCTTCCTCATTGAGCAGCCAGATGTCTCGTTCCACCTCGTGAACCGAACTACGTTGAGCCTGTCAGGAAGACAAGATCAGGAAGCCAAACCCACTTTTTTGTGCCACGCGGTTGAGCTTTCTCCTTTCCCACTGTGACTTCCATTCTTGGTTTCTAATAGAGGGAAAGCTGCTCTACTTTATTAGAGGGTATGCCTTTACTTGTCGTTAGGAGAAGTCGCGTTGCTTCTAAGGTATCATCTTGTAGTTCTAGGATTGGTTTCTGTCTTATCTAGACAGGCTGGTAAGTTAAGTATTGTCTAGTTCTTCGAGATTCTCTTTTGATTTGAAGAGGCATTTTTTCTTGGACGATGAAAGAACTTTGATAGACCAGAGGTGTAATGTAAGCAAAGCACCGCGAAGTGTGATTGCGTACTAAAAAGCCTTGAACACGCTTTCTATAAACAAAAAAAAAGAGGCGAGTCCGATTGCTTCGTAAGTGAATAGGGGTGAGTTTAGCTAATGAATTGGTCTTTTGAGTTGTCGTTTTGATTGAGTGGTGGTATATCTTGATGACATTGTGGTCTATAGTGGGACGCTTGAAGAGCACGTGGAGCACTTATTGGTTATGTAGTGCTTTAAGTGAGACGTCCTTATCTTATATCGTTCGTGCCCAATACCTATTGGTCACTTCACTTACCTAAAAGATAAGGAACAATAAGCTGAAAAAAGTCCCAAAAGAAAGAAAGATAAATATTCTCTAGTTGTACCCAGACCAAAGCCATCAATAGAGAGCTCTCTTCTCTTTCCCTTTCCCTAGAACCCTATCCAGGTGGTGGACCAAAGCTCAGCTTTTGCCCTCGTAGTACACTCAATAGCAGGATTGCTAAACAGGCGGGCGGAGAGGAGGGTGAAAGAGGAATGAATTTGCCTGGAAGTTACAATTTAACTTGAAAGTTAAGCAAGCATAATTTCTAGTCAAGCATAAGAGTAGGGGTAAGCCCTGTAAGCCAATATGGATTTCTTTTTCTTTCTCCTAGAGAAGATGCTTTCACCATATATTGTTTAGTGCGTGTGTATTTAGTAGCTGGCCTAGTGGCTATCCTATTTCCTGCAGTCCTAAGCTAAGTCCCAGTACTTATGTATGGGCTTCTAATCTAAGGTACCTCCGTCCCTTGAGATATGAGTTTACCAGTGTTGGATTTCTTCGGTGTTGAAACAGGAATACCTTAAGTGGAAGCCAGTCTAGCAGGATTTTCGTAGCAGTACCTGTTCTTGCCCTTAACAATAGAGTGGCATCTCTTTCGTGTGAGCCAATTGGATAGAGTTCCTTTTTTCCCTTCCAGCATTCCTTGCCTTGGTCGAGCTTCTTTTATCCCGCAGCAGACTCGATTGTAAAAGAATCCGCTTTTCTCTCTTTCCTGAAGCGGAACTTCACCGCAGTTAATCCATAAGAGGAGGAAGGAGCAAGCAATAGCTAATATCTCCCACGAGGAGCAAGAGTAAGGTTTCTCTTAATAATGCACAGAATCCTCTGAAAGGAAAAAGACTAAGTTTCGACATGAGTGATTCACTCAATTGCAAGTTGTTAAAGGTCTCCTCTTTGCCCCGATGAATGCCATACCTCGCCGATGCATTAGCCAGCCACATTCAAGCACTGGAAAAAACGATCGGTATCTTCTCATTCCTCTTTAGCAGGAAGGTTCACTATGTCAAGTCTCGCTTTTCTCACTATCAATTTTTTCACTGGGTCGATCTTCACTTCGTAAAGGATCTCATCCCCAATCTAATATTTTAGATTTTATCCGAGGCCTTTTTTCGAGCCCTTAACCAGCCGATTGGAACTCATGCTAGGGTGCCCGGTGCCGAGGTGGATCCAATCTCCTTTTGAATCGAGAATTCTTTCGTCTAATAGATCTTTTTTCTTACAGCAAAGGAGCGATCTACGAAGTACTTAAGGATGCAATGGGCGACACCAGATGCACAGGTGCGTGCGGCTAACAGCCATGGTGAGGGACGAAAGGAAGACATGGTAATGGTAGACCTATATATATGGCTTGTCATACAAGCTTCGGGCTAGCTGCCTTGATCAATCTTCTTAGATGCGACGAAGGGCCTACCGATGATGCTCTACTTACGAAACCAAGGGCCTTCCCTTGACACAAGGGATTCAAGACTCGAAAACAAGAGAGCTCCTTCCCTTCTCTAAAAAGCGTGTCTGCAAGGCCTATTGCATTTTGGCGATGCAAAGAGCTTCGAAAGCAGTTTCTGCACTGGAATGTCTTTGTAAGCTTTCTCGTAGTTCACATCATACTTGGAAGGATGACTGAACCCCTTCCTTTGATCTGCTGAGGATAATGTGCACTGGTCGGGACTACAGCTAATGCTTCGGCTGAGTCTAATGCATCCGAAGCCTGAAGTTAGTACTTGACCGATTCCGCAGCATGAGATTGTTAAAAAGCTTGTGGTGCGGGGTAAATTTTACTTCTTTCTTCCTATGGAAAATTTCGTCTCTTGGTGAATGGTAATACAATAGGAATTAAGCCTATTTCCCTTACAATAGGATTGGAAGAAGAAAGATGTCGATTCATAAGGCTACTAAAATCCTTATTCTTAAGAGTAAGCAAGCGCATTAAAGCCCCTTTTTCAACTACCTCAAGTAGTGATGGCAATCCGATAGATAGATTATGGCTTCTCCCTCACTTTTATCAAGCTCCCACTGGCGATGAACTGCTTCCGACTTCTTTCTCGAAAGAAAGGCATTCGAGTCTATTGTTCTTCCTAATTTTGCATTCCCTTCCTGCTGCTTTTTCCAATCAAGGTTGTCACTGCGAAGGTCGAGTATAGATTCTGTTTATTTATTATTTACTTGTTAGAGTAAAGGAATAGGATTATTTATCGTGTTGAAGACTTTCTTACTTATATTGATATCTTCGTGCGCAAGTACTTATTCCATTAGCTTAGTTACCCCGAGAGTTAGGAAAGAAAGAAAAGAGTCATTAGCACTCAGGACACTTCCTGTAATGGTTACTGGGACCGAAAGAATGGCACTAAGAACTACTGCTACACCAGGAAGGAACTCCCAAAGGTTGCATAGAAACTGGCTGCCATCGAGCTCATATAGACGAAAGGAATCTCGAGGAAAGATAGTTAGCTCCCCATGGAAGGAGAAGACATAAGGACAAGACCTTTTACTGGTCAGCTGGAAATAGACCTTATCGGTGATCTCGCAATTAGCGTATAGAAATGTTCCAAATCACTCGTTGATAGTGTAGACTCGCCGAACTCGGAACCTCTATGCTAGGTTCTAAAGGAAGGAGCTTTCTGGATTTGATTTGAGCAAATAGCCTTCTCGGAGAGATCCGCTCGTGCACAATCGGACGCTTCGCTACTTTCCGCCTCGTCTTCCCGCTTTTAAAGCGGGTTTAGGCACTCCACGGGTCTTAACGTTGCAGGCAGAATTTGATTCCATGGGGATAGCTTAACCATTAGTGAGCAATCAGCTATGGAGTACTTTCGATAGTAGGGGCTCTAGACTTGTGTTTTGATTTACAGAGGAGGTATACCAAAAAAGAGAAGTTTCGACTTGTTCATCCAAGGCATTTGTCATTCACTGCTGATTCGAGAACAAGAATTCATTGTGCTGCTGAGGCAATTCCTCAAGTCAGTGTTAAATCTTTATTCAATTATTCAAATCTTTCCGAAATGATATCAAAAGAGCTTCGAATCTTGCTTAGAGAACAGTAGCAAGGACTAGAGGAAAGGCTTTATGAGCAAGCAAAAACGAGGCATGAATCGAGGCCTGCCCGGCTGTCCTATCTTGTCTTTCGCGGAATTGCCGGTGACTGCTGACGCCGCGGCGGCAGGATCGCAACAAGCTGGCGCTCCATAAACGAATTCTTTAGAAAATGATAGAGATTGATATGAGGCTGGGCCCGAGCTATTGAACAGGTACTGCATCGCGATCCGCAACCGCGAAAATAAAGAGAATCCCCTTATTGACTGATCGATCGTGCATTTCTATCGTGGAAGTGAACTGGAGGCAGGATTCATACACGAGATCAAGTTCCCGAAATGGATCTCAAACATCGTCCCCTTCCAGAGGGCAAAGAAATCCGGGTTTGCGTAGATTTTGATTTTCGCAACCTAAACGAGGCATGCCCTACAGACGACTTCCCTCTCCCCGTTGGTCGAAAAATCTCACATTTTATCTTTTTTTTAAAAGATACTTTAAATCTGTCTTTGCGGGTCGCCCTAGTGGATCGCATTAATATTCTAAGGATATACTTGCTATGAAGGGGAATCTCTCTTAGCTGAGGTCGGTCGGCTGGGATCACTGAATGTTATCGTAGAGTAGGTAGCGTAAGAACTCGATCGAGCACTTAGTTGATAAGAGGGCCACTAGTCAAATCGGATTAGAAGGTCTGAGGCTTTTTTCGTTGCGCTCTAATCGGGGAGGCCGGGAAAGGGATAGAGAGAAAGGAAAAGTCCTTTGCTTAAGCCACAAGGCTCGATTGGATGCGCTATCCGGTCTAGTCCAGCGTCATTTCCTAGGGCCAAAAATGAATTTGAAATAGAAATCGACTCACTCGTTGTCTATGGATTGGAGAAAGAAACGATTGATAAGCCACACTGGGACTGATAAAAAAAAAGGTCCACAGAATCGCCCACAGGTAGAAATAGAAAAAGGAGGCCGTCATCCTTTGTACATACATATCCACTCTGTGAAAAATCGATAGTGGTGGTTCAACCCTATAGATTGGAAAAAATCGAGTAGGTGATTGACAATCTATCGCTGTAGGACTCAATGCCCGGTAAGCTCACGAATCGAACCTACTACCAAAGGCCGAGGATTCTGCTTGACACACCGGCCCTCTCGATGAGACTCCAGTTCTTGCTGTCTCTACAATCGAGGAAAGAAAGAACCAAAGAACCACTGACGCTAGTGAATCAGCTAGAGAATCTATATATCTGATATGAACACCACTACAAACAACCGATCAGCCGATGCGCATCCGCTGCCGCTGCTACTTAAGGAGTCATTCTACTTCCTTTCTATAGTAAGATCCCCCAAGGCATAAGCAGAAGAATTATCCTAGATAGCTGAATTCAGATTGTTCGATCGACTTCGAATTCCTTGTTTTCGTTGGCAAGGACTGACTTCCTTAGAACCTGCTTCTCCAGCATCAGCATCTGTAGGCATTGGCCATGTCTTTCTTGATTCCGTTGATGGAAACCCATCACTAGCTAAACAGCTCTTTGGTTACGCAATTCTAGGATTTGCCTTAATGATGGCCTTTTTTAATCTTGTTCGTATTCAGATCGGTAAGGTAAGCTTCACCGAAGGGGGTGGGGTATCCATTCGGTGATTGTAAGCATGACCCACCCCACCAGATCTCAAGGAAATTCTCCTTTTTGATCTTATTTCGACGAAATTATCTTTCTTTTAGAAGGACGGCACTCCATTTATTCGTATGTAAGGCGATCGATTGGCAAGTTCTTTGATTGGTTCAAATCCAATGCGTGAGCACATAGGCCATGAAGGAAGTCTAAGGCACTTATTTTGTATTTCGTAAAAGATCTTACTATCTCGTCTTCTTTGCCGCGTGTTCATTTCAAGATTGGATTGAGTGGAGCCAAAGATGCCCCCAATATAGGCACCTATATGGGCCTTCGGGGCCGGTGCATGCCTAAAGTTTCCTCTAATAATATATATCCCTTGCCCTGGACGAAGAAGAAAGAGGCTGTCTCAGATCATGGCGGAGTCGAAGCCCTGCGGCTAGGACGTAAGCCAGCCGGAAACCTACTAATCGACTTTGGCATTCATGTGTCACAACTGTATGGGCGGACTGAGAAAGAAAATCTTCTCTGTCAACGGCGAGTACTGTAAGCTCGATGACTGCATACGTAAGAAAAGGTCGAAGGACCAGTCCTTTCCTTTCCATTTTTTTTTTGTTAATGGATTGGAAAATGCATCGAATTGCATGCAGCATAATTCTTCAATTCAAACCTCCCCCCTCTATGGCAGACGAAATGCGAAAGGGATCCGCTGTATATTGGCTTGATATAGTAGCATAATGGGTTGGGTGTCCTCCCTAACCTAACCTAAAGGGATGGTCAGATATCCCAGATCTATGCTACGATAATAGAAAGCCTCTCCCCGCCTCGGGTGTCTGTCTAAAGAACTGCTTGGGATCCTCAAAAGCTCTTTGACACTCTTACGATCCGTGCAGTTCCATGATCGGTCCGTACGTCCTTTTTTAGGATATTTGTTAGTTGAGCAGCCCTCTTCGAGTAACTTACGATGAATCTTCGGTAATAGTTCACGAGCCCTAAAAACGATCTTAGCTCACTCACCTTGGTAGGTGCTTGCCATTCCTCGATGGCTCTGATGCCCATCCGGAATAGGATCTCCGTCTGTCCAAAGGAGCATTTATCTTTCTTTACATAGAGGCGATTCTTCCTTAATACCTTAAGGTCCGGAGGTGGCTAACGTGGTCGTTTAACGAATAGCTAAAGCCCACGATCAAAGTATACCACCAGTCGTCTAAGTACAGGTGGAATAGCTTATTGTGGAGGGTGCAAAACGTGGCAGGGGCATTGGTGAGTCCAAAAGGCATAATAAAATCAAACGCCCCTTTATTAGTAAGGTTGCTGCCTTCTTGTGGCTGGCTCTTCAGGCTAAGGTGCTCACTTGTGACAGACTTACTAGACGATTAGGGGGGTTCAGACTTGCTGCTACTTGTGCGGCAAGGAAGATAAAACATTGAAAAGTCAGAGAATCGGTAAACTAGGAGAATACGCCCTTTGATGCCCATCCCCTACTCCTCGTCCTGTGAAAGCATTCGAAGATCATGGGCTAAAGAATCCATGGGGCTAGTGCCATCTCTGCCCGAACTCGTATTCTCTTGATTTTGCTTTGGCCGAACCCTTCCATGGACTATTGAACTTGGTAAGGCTTTTTCAAAGTTTCAAAGAAAGGTCTTCCCATAACGTATATTAAGAAGTCAATGCTTTGACCGCTCGAAAAACCTCTGCCGATAGGGAGAGCTGCTACGCTCCTCTTCTGATGCCTTCACGCTCACTCGTCAGACAAGATGCTGCTAATCATCAAAGCCTGTATTTTTGTCTTCGCTTCTTGCCGGCTAATTTTTTATGTCTTACCCTTTCCCTTTGTCTCGAAGAATAGAGATTTTTTTATTCTATGGCCAAGCTTTTTCCAGGGATTGACAAATCTATAGTGGCGGGTCTATCTTCTTATTCTTTATTCTGGGCTGGGCGAGCTGCGGAGCTACTTTCTTCTTTCTTTCATTCTATCTGTCTTGCGGTTGAAGAGAGCGCTTTGATAAGACTGCGGGGCTAAACACTTCTTCACCTTTCCTTTCGGCCTTCAAATAAATGGTCGTGTGATCCCGATTAGATAGTTACATTCTTATCAGCTGGATTGGGGCACTATTAGGCTCATCTCTCTGAGTTCGAGCAGTTGAACTCCTCCTCCCAAGCGAATCAATAATGATTGTGGCTGGACTATTCTATTCATCTATCAATCTAGTTTATGAATGTTATGATGGCCAGGCATAGCCTGAACTCTTTCGTAGGCTGCTCTCGAGCCCTATCTAGAAAGGGGCTGAGATTCTTCATACTAGCTTGCTTAGGTCAATAAAGTAGACCAATCCTCCCCAGTTTACAGACATTTCCTGTCAAAAAGAGGTGCAATTCAGGTATGTATCATATGGAAGATACTCGCTCCCTTAACTTGATTTTGAAGGAGGAGAAAGTCAAAGAATGGGTTCTTCACATTATAGCTTTTCGGATACACCAACCACGAGATAGATAGAATTCTCCGGACTATGAAGTCAGGCGATCGACCAGCTCAGTCATACGAGACGAAGCTTTTTGCTCCTCTTGTTGCCACTCAATAAGAAGAAAGCAAGGCCTTGCATGAGTCCGCTTCGGGATTGGCTATTCATTTTAGGCGCTTCTGCTCCTTCTTACCTTCTTATTGGAACGGACTTCGCTCCAAGGATAGGCCTTCCTCGTTGGGAACTGTCTGCTTTACGCCTTTCATAGCTCCTATAATAGTTGATAGTAGGCAGAGGAAAGCCTAACAAAGACGGTGATCCATCTCGAGCAGGATCGCATTAGGTCACTTAGTTGAGCCTCGGTTTTAGACTCTGTGTAAAGAGGTTAAACAAGGTACAGGGACCTTCTCCCCGCAATTGAACCCAATTGAACCAAGGAAAGACGATCGCTTACTCTCTATCTGCAGTTGACTTAAAGGTCTGTTCAATAGCATTTTGACAAGATAAGAGAGAGAGTCAACTCATCCCACCAATCAACCTACTTATCTGTCTTCCTCTTTGAGGGCTACCTTATCCTAGATCGTCTAATACCCCCTCCGCAGCAGAAGGGGGTGGCTGCTCATAAATGCAAAAGTTTCCTGCAAGGTTATGCGACATTTTAGCTAGCTGGTCCGCAGAGTGGTTCTGCTCCCTTCCAATATGAGTGAAAACAACTCGCCAATCTCTACATATCAAAGATCGAGCCTCATCCACAATGTCCCTAAAGGGGTGTGAGTTTTCGCAACCTCTGGATATCAGGTTGATGGCGGTCAAACAGTCTGAAAACACATTGATCTTTTTGTACCCTCTTGCCCAACACATATGCAATCCATGAATGATTCCTATAAGTTCTGCAACGGCTGAGGGAACAACTGTTAACTTGCTGCAAAAACCACAAATCCAAACACCGCGATGATCTCGGAGAACACCACCGCACCTCGCATCTTGCTGCAGTCAAGCGCATTCTCCTCCCGAAATACATGAAATAGCTTCTGCTGAAGCAAATTCCATCCAGATGGTTGCATTTGAACCAACCGGAAGTGCATAGCTGTAGGCACTTTCCTAAAATCTAGGATCTATTGAGAACTACGATAAAGTGATTTAACAATTTTCGTGGCCGCTTGAAGTTCATCGTTTGTTCATCCATCCGCTCTACCTCGCCTCGAGAAATAGAGAACAGAAAGGCTGCGCCCCTCTATCGGCAACTAACTAGAACCCTCTATTACGGAGAAAGTATAGGTGCCAGGCTTACTAACCTAGGAATGAATCTATGTCAAGAATATAGCGATCGAAGAGCTATCGCTCAGCAGCTTCACGTATTACGAAAGCCGTATTGCCCGAAGGGGGCATGCTGCAAGAGCGTAGGTGAGTGGTAAGCGTAGGAGGCGTGCCCGAAGGGAACCACACTCAAGAGATTCAATGTTTTCCCTCGATCGTAGAAAAAAGAGTAAGCAACTGAAGACATAAGCCCCTTTCCTTTTGTCTGGGTACACAGAAAAGCCTAAGACTGAAACTCCTATTGTCACAGCTACCGACCCAGCCCATCTGTCCCCGGAAGGTTAGCAACTCGCTGAGCGAGAATAAAGCCTATCCATGCCAGAGAGAAGACTAGCTTCATCCCCGTCCAATCCGAAAGAGGATAGCTAGGTCGAGCTGACCTACCTTCTTCCGGTCTTGATCGGAGGAGAAGCGGCATCGGATAATAGTCGAAGGGTATTAGGTCAGCAGGAAGGCAGAAGGCAAAGGAATCAAATCCACTTGTTCAGTCGGCTCGCAACAGCGAATACGCGTTTGAAAGCTTTTTCCTTGCTAAAGGAGATCAAAGCGTGACTTTCCGGTCTTGGTCCTGTACTCTTTCTTAGTCAAGTCAGGTTATTTGCTCTTTCTATCAAACCGTTATAAGGATCAAAGATAATCTGTCTTGTTCCGGGGCTAGGACTGAAAGCATTCATACCATCATCTCTATCCCTTGCTCATTCTAGGCCAAGCTCTTCCCTTCTTAAAGTACTTTGCCTTCGGAATGAGATAAATTGCGTAAGAGAAAGAGATCGATAGTCGGTCTCTTTCCAAGTGAAGAACAAAGGACCAACGACGATGAAGGAGAAGAAGGAGTAGGAGTACGAGCTAGCTTTAGTAGGGGAAATTCTGAGTTCATGCCACGACGATCTATATGGAAGGGCAGTTTTGTTGATGCGTTCCTGTTGAGAATGAAGAAGAAGAAAGATCTTCTTTTGAACAGGAAAATTTGGTCACGTAGATCTTCTATTTTGC
>Ga0153958_1000007_pt1 | contig 42527 bp, 35 predicted proteins | sample TSFL042MetaG_FD_104719 | JGI IMG/M metagenome (GOLD analysis project Ga0153958, IMG submission 104719) | Attine ant fungus gardens microbial communities from Florida, USA - TSFL042 MetaG | ecosystem: Host-associated > Fungi > Mycelium > Unclassified | place: USA: Florida, Wekiwa Springs... | reverse complement strand
CCACAATCTCATAAACATCTCTGTCTTTGAGTGATTTCAGCTCCTCAAGGCAAGATTCCAGCCACCTTTTCTTAGAGTCAGCTTGTAGTTTAGTGACATCCTTAAAGGTTTTTGGTAGAGAATGAGTCTCAGATGCTCTCAGTGCCAAGAGAAAGTGAATATGCTCTGCTCCCCCTTCTCTTGCAAGGCATACCATATGATTAGTAATAGCTATGGTAGCTGACTCGCCTGCTAGAGGTGGAGCATCCATCCTATTTCTCTCTATGTCAATTATGATGGGTCGTTGTCCTACCCAATCAACTTCATAGCGGATTCCATTTATTTCAACGGTATTATCCTATTGACTGTATAGATAGTATACTCCTCCAATTGGGATAGTATCAGGCTGTGCTTGAATATGTCTGTGAGCATTCTCAAGCATTCTGTGTGCCATATCTGAATCAGCCTTACCAGGATGTTGTTGCCACTCAGGGCACCTCAAGACATCTATGGGATGGTGATTCTCTCCATATATGTTACCTTCTCTGTGAGGGACTCTAGTCTCGCGAGTTGATCTCCTCAAGCCATATCTCATAGGAGGAATATCTTCTCCTAGCTGTGGGTCACTACTACATTTTTGAGGTATTACAGTTGGGACCTGGGGAGGTATATACTGTGAGGGACCAGCTTCAGGAGGAGGAGGGCTTGGGGAATACATCTCAACATCTTTATCTTCAACATCTTCAACGTCTTCAACATCTTCAATCTTCACTGATGACCATTTAGGTGGTGTCAATGGGGGAGAGAAAGATGGAGATTCTGAGTAAGTTGGCAGATTAGGAGAAATTGGAGGAGTAGGGAGTCTAGGATGTACAGGTGTTGGTGGAAAGGGTATTAGAGCAGGTTCATCTATACCAAAAGGTCCAGGTACTGATGACTCTATCTCTAGGGTTAGTCTACCAGGAGGCATTTGCTCTCTGGGACGAGAAGATGGATATCTAGGGAAGAGTCCTTCATCAAAGATAGCTTGGGTAGAGCGGAATATAACATTCCCTTGTATGTGGCGAATAAATCTATAGCCATTATCCTCATACCTAATAAATACCATGAGTTCAGAGGCGATGTAAGTTTATTTGCACGAACTTCACTGGGGAGGTACACATATGCTCCACAACTAAGGACATGTAGGTGTGATATTTTAGGTTTTTCACCTGTGAAGATCTTCTGAGGCATTTTCCACTTGAGATATCTAATGGGAGTACGGTTATAGACATAGGTAACAGTTGCAAAAGCAAACTCCCACCAGGAATCAGGTAAACATGCTTCAAGTCGCATAGATTGCGTCTTTTCCAGCAGTGTCCAATTCAACTGTTCTGCTTGACCATTTTGTTGGTGTACTTGTCTCATAGACAATACCCTGTTCACGTAAAAAGGATTGCAATTCTGATGTCGTATACTCTCCCCCATTATCAGTATGTAGGCATTTAACAGAGTGGGAAGTAGTATTCAATCACAGCCGGAAAACAGCTTTAATTGCTTCTGCAGCATCTGATTTTTTGTGCAAAAAAGCAACTCTGCAATAGGAGGAATAGTCATCAAGAAATGTAATCACCCACTTATACTTAGAGTATGATAAAGTAGAGAGCTCAAGGAGATCTGAGTGGATCAATCCAAGAGTCTCATTAGAACGCTTAGGGTTCTCAGGGAAACTGTGCTGGTACAGTTTTCCTAAAGCGCAACCATAGCATACATGCTTCTTGTTAGAGAAGCAGACCTTCTCAGCACCTTCAACATTGTCTGGGACATGTCACATAGCTTCATCCGAGATATGTCCAAGTCGACAATGAATCATCTCATAGTCTAGATGCCTTATAACTAGGCTCACAGGGTTAGGAACATTGTTCTTGATGATACAAGTTCTCACAACCTGGATGCTCCCCCAAAGATTAGGTGGGGTAGAGAGGACAGTATCACCAGATGAGTCACGAAAGGTTGAACCATCCATTGTGCCTTCTATACTCAATCCAGATTGGAGTAACTGTCCAGTGGAGAGGAGGTGCATGGTCATGCCAGAAACACAGTATACTGGCCATAGCTTAGAGATAGTAGTTCTAGTTGTCCTGTTTTTAGGGTCAATGATTTCATGTTTTATAAGAACAGTTTCCACAGCAACCATAAAAAGAGGTGCTTTAGAATTGGCTATCTCAATATGACCATAATTTCCTTGAGTCATAGAGACAAAGTCAGACTCAAAAGGAGTGAAATAGGCAGAGGCACCAGAGTCCAAGAACCATTTATCATTATAAGAGCGGCCATATGGCGCTTCTTTACCCTTGCATGTAGTGCATAATACTCTATCACATCTACACAAATTCTCAGCTATAGGCAATGCAGGCAACACAAATTTATTGTCACATCGAGCCATACAGGTTATACTACTCAATGCTACAAAGTTCCTAGTTGTAGCCATTACATTGGCACAGGTTGCAGGAGACTGAGCTGAGATAGTTGGAGAGTGAGAGAAGATAGTAGAGGAATGTACACTGATTGCCCAAGATGGGTAAATAGCAAGGCCAGAGAGATAAGGAATGGTGGAGATTAAACTTGTCATAGCTATCATCAAGAAATCAGCTTAGTTCAGGGGGCAGATATAGCAATGAATGCGTAGCACTTCATCCTAAACAGCCATGGGCCATAGCATCTGCAAAGGAGCAGAGGATCCTGTGGGCATGAGGAGATTCAACAGGGAGAGATCATCTCGATCTACAACAGATCAGCAAGCCAGTCAAGTTCTTTCTATTAACTGAGGTAGCTTGAGAGTGCCAAAGGAGGTCAGGGCAAACCGGGGCCCATAGCCTGTTAGAAGGATGGAGAACAGCAATTACAGTGGGGACAAATAATTGTGAAAGGTGCTGGATAGTATATGCAAGGTTGGGACGAGTAGTAACAGCAGGATACATAAGTTTCCCAAGTCCAGAAAGATAGTTGCGTCAAAATTTTGCATCACCAATGCGTGGGTCACTATCAGTGAGAGACATCAATTTGACGTTTGGATCAATAGAAGTTGCAATGGGGTTGCAATTGTTCATTCTAACTGATTTGAGCATGTGGGTGATATAGCTGACTTGTGAAAGTTGAATAGAGCTATCAGAATTGTCTTGTTGAACCTTCATACCAAGAATTTGGGTAAGTTCTCCTAAGTCCATAACTTTGAACTTGGAGGCCAACTCCCCCTTAAGCTGAGAAAGTTCAGTGTCTGTTCAAGTGCATAGAGTCATGTCATCAACATGGACTGCAACAATAGTGGGTGAACCAGAGACGGGATCGCGATGGACATATACATATTGGTTAGCAATCAACTGTATAAATCCAAGTGATTTGAATGCTGTGTTGAGCTCAATGTTCCAATTTCTACTAGCCTGTTTCAGGCCATAGATGGAGAGTACGAGTTTGCAAACTTGGCCTGTACTGTCGTCGAACCTGGGAGGTTGTTTTATATAAACTTCCTCATCAAGTTTGCCATTGAGATAAGTGGCAACAATATCCATGCCATGGACTTGTAATTTATAGCGAGCAGCAAGGGCAATGATGAAATAGAAAGTTTCAAGTCGAATAGTAAGTACATAGGTTTAGAGAAAATCAACATCGGGGATTTGATATAAACCATCTGCAACAAGTCGAGCCTTATGTCGAGCAATCTCACTAGTATTATTTCGCTTCCACTTGAAAACCCAAAGACTATTGATAGTCTTATGGCTGGGGAGTAAGTCCACAAGTTTCCAAGTGCCTAGTTGCTCGTGTTGCTTCTTTTCTACAACTATAGCAGTCTCAAATTGTGTTGAATCTGGTGCAGCATGAGCTTGCACAAGGTTTTTGGGATCACTATCAAGTTGATTTGCTTTATATGAAGTGAGTGCAAAGGTAAGTTCAAAATTAGCTGTGGCAAGATATACATTGTCTGACTTAGCATATTTCTGTGTGTATGGACCAAGGGTGATATTATCTGGATCAATAGCACTACTGATATCACGAGGTGCTTTTGGTGGTGGTGGTGGTAAAGACTGGGGAGTGGATTGATGAGTTAGTGGCAATGGTGTAAGAGGACTAGGAGGTGTGGTAGACATGGAGAAGAGTACCTGAGGTATGGAGGAAGTTAGTAGTATTTCTGGATCTGCCTGAAGCTTATTTGGATGACTAATATACTCTTTTTCCTTCTTAAGCAAAGGTGGAAGAGGAACATCAGGTGGAGGTGCCTGATTAAATTAGAAGCTTCTGTCAGTCCTGATCTGTAACTTCTCAAATGTAATGTTCTGAGAGGTAAAAATTTGCCAAGTTTCCTGGTTGTAATATCAGTATGTATTGGAGTGCTCCCTAAGACCTACAAAAATGTGCTGTTTGGCTTTAGGTTGAAGTTTATTAATGTGCTTATTCTGGATTAAAACCCAGACTTTGGCACCAAACTCCTCCATATTTGAGACATTGTGTTTGCAGTTCCAAAAAGCTTCGTAAGGTGTGATGTTATCATGAAGTGCATGGGTAGGGCAAATGTTCTTCAGGTAAAATTCATACTAAACTGTTTCAGACCAGAGAAAGAGTAAGAGACTAGCACTAGCCAGCATAGAGCATGTGCGCTCTATAACAGTGCAGTTCAAACATTCTGCAACACCATTTTGGGCTGAAGATTTTGGTGCAGTAATCTCGTAGTTGATACCCTGCAATTCTAACCAATCAAGAACTTCTTGGTTGATGTACTTCTTGCCACTGTCAAAATGAAAGCATTTTACTTTCTTCCTAGTTTGCATGAAGATAAAGGCAACATATTTTTTAATAGCATCAAGTACAACATTTGCTTTTTTGGTTTTGAGGAAATTGACATGACTGTGAGCCTTGGTAGCATTGGTAAATGAAATAAAATAGTGTTCACCATGAGAACCTTTTTGATCCACTTTGCCAAATAGATCTATGTAAGTCATTTTACCAATCTCAGTGTATTTGCGTTGAGATTCACAGGGGAAAGGTTGAACATGGGATTTGCCTGCCAAACAGGCTTTACATTGGTACAAGTTTGCATTTTCGTTATGAACTTTTAGCCTATTAACCATGTTATGAGTTTTGAGATGGTGCAAAGATTTCATGTTCAGGTGCCCAAAGGCACGATGCCATTCATCCCAGGTGCATGCAACAAGTACATGATCAGTGAAACTAGCCAAACAAAGTTGGTATAACCTAGATATCTTGTCGCCAACAACCAAGAGCATTCCTTTTTGTGAACAGAGCTCAACTTTATCGTCCTTGAAAATTGTAGTATACCTAGCATCTGTTAGCTGAGAGACAGAAATCAGGTTGAACAAGGCTGAGGGACAATGGAGTATGTCACACAATACACATGCATGCATAGAGCTACCAAGGGCAAAGAATAGTAGAATGTTACCATGACTAGAAGAGAGTGTATCACTGATGCTAGAAATTTTATGAGGGAAGGTTAAGATGTAGAAAGAAAAGTTGTTCTTATTGCATACTATTGAACAACTACATCCAGAATCTAAAATCCAATCATCTGGCTGTAGAGACTGCGCAAGAGTTGGATCCTGGGCCAAAAACATAAAGTCTTCATCATTACTGATATCCAAATCATTCTGAGCAAGATTTGCTTGAGAATTTTTTCCTTTTTCCTTTTTCTATCTATTTCTACCCTTCTTCTCTTTCTTCTTCTTTTTCTTCTTATTATTGTTCTGCTTTTTCTTTTTCTTCTTCTCTCTATTAACTTGCTTCCCATGATTACTAGCAAAATGCCCAATGCGACCATAGATATAACATTTGGCAGTTGACTTATCAATGACAGCCAATGCTATACTGGTGCTAGTCTGTTCACAAAGTTGTTGGAGTTCAGATAACATCTGAGAGATGAGTTTGGTGGGATCCTTGATGACATCTTCTGGGATAGCAGAGATAAAGTTGTTCCAGGATTCAGGGAGAGATGTGAGAAGAGCATAGAAGAAGTCTTCCTCAGAAATAGGTTTCTGGAGCATAGCAAGCTCCTGCTGGTAAGTCCGCATGATGCAAATGTGATCCTCAATGTCGCTCTCCTCAGTACAATGAGTGCCAAAGAGTTTACAACGTGTTGAGACAATCCCAATGGGGCCCTTGGCCTCAAACATGTTTGACAGCATGCTCCATGCTTCCAATGCTGTCATGCTACTAGCAATATACACCAGGAGTATATCTGTAACCCATAAACAAATTGTAGCAAGTGCCTTCTTGTCTACTTGTTTCCATTTGGCAACCTCAGCTGTATCAACTGGGGCAGCAGCTTTATCCTCAATGTGATTGTCATAGTTGAGATCAGTGAGGATGTCACTCATCTTGATTTTCCACACAGGGAAGTTTTCAGTGCCTCGTAGAGGCTCAATGGTAACATAGTGGAAGGTAGAGTTAGACATAGTGGTAATAAACACGATGTTGAAAAATTGAGAAGGTAGAGAAGTGTGTCTCTGAGCAGAAGTCTAGTTGGCTGCAAGTGTCGATTGAAGTTCTATGATGTTCTCAGGTGCGGGCGTGGCCCATAACCTATTAAGAAATAGCAGTGCAAAGACAAAGAATTAGATAACCCCTTTTTGATCTCAACTACATAGTATTTATACTACTTCAAAAGTGTCTCGAATATTAAAGAATAATCAAGGAAAATAAATAAGTGACTACAAAAGACTCGAGTGTTCATAGAATTGATAGTCACTCCTCTAATCCCTAATAATCTTCGAGTGATAAGACCGCACATACTCCTTCTAGCAGAAGAATTGTGATGCTCACTCAGGATCCTAAGCCAATGTTGCAATGTCAAAGTCAGAATACTGATAACAAGTGGCAAAGACAGTTTTATTTGTAGGTAAAGCCTCAGGACTTGGATCTTGTTGGGGGCCTTCAGGAAAAACCAGATCTGTGTTGACTCCATTGTCTACATCAAGACGATTCAAAAACACTCTTGCAGGAAGTTTGTTATTTAGATAAGCAGCAGTGATAATTCTCAAAGCCAAAGAAAATTCAGTTGTCTTGATCTTTACATAATTCCCAGCATCTGAGTCACAGGCTTAAGCAAGGGTGAACACAGCAATTTCTTAAAGATTTGTGATAACTATAAAGGGGACAGATAGGGTATGTCGGAGAACATTTGAGAGAGTGCTGACTACATAAGAAGAAATATTTTTTGAGGAGTCAAATAAACTATCATCCTGTTCAAGCATTGGTCAGATGCTTAAAATATCCAATTGTTCCTGGGAGCCTTACCAACAATAGTACAATAGAGGCAGTAACTTTCCATTTTATGGAATTTGTCTGCAGCAAAAGTGAATCTACATATAGCTTCCTAGCAGAAATTAGAGGAATATATGACTCAAGGCTAGAACTTACCTCCATCAATGCCAATATCTCTCAATTCCAACGTATATGACTTTTGGAGTGTGGATTCAGAGTATAACTGATGGTAAAGATACAGTATGGAGAATAACATAGCTCTCATATATTGTTTTAGGGAGAGGCTATGGAATTGGTTAGATGACAATGATCAAGTTGCTAGATAGGCTTATTACTTTGGAAACAACTCATTTTGTTCTTGACTATAATTTCTGATAGCATCCTGGGATTGTGTCACAGTGTTAGGTTGCATAGTAGAACAGTCACTTGTCCAAAATAAGAAGCAATTGTTTGCTTATGCCACCAAACAATATGACAAAATCCCAAAATACTATCCAGAATTGGTTAAATCACCATCAAGGAAAAAGGGAAAATCTATGACAATTCAAAGACAAACCCAAGTGCTTAAATTTTTGTATTTGTGTTAACTTTCTTATGTCATAAAGTAACTCATGTGCTCTTTTCAGGCCAGGGCCACATACCTCCATATCTAATTTACATGTGGCTCTTAATGCTTGTGGTGAGAGCAAATAGGGACACTTCATATATACCTATTAGGAGATTGAAGCAGCACTTACAATGGAAACAAATGATTGCTTACTTATCAAGGATATAAGCTAATAAATATCAAGAAATGAGGTTAATACTAGGACACAGGATGTCAAGACAAAGTTGGTGATGTGGTAGAGAGACAAAGAGCTCTGCTGACTAAGCATGGTTTGTGAATCTAACTTGTTTTCTGGACCTCTAGCCCAACTTGAACCCTCTATTAATTCTGTGTTATTAAGTTTGTGTTCAAGTTAGTTTACTATGCTCCCTTCCTACAACAGTCTGTGAAAAATATTTTTTCTATAGTTCAATGTCTGTAATTAGTCCACAAGACCTTCTATTTTCAACCTAATTGTCTGTCATGTTTTCTTTGTCAGTTTCATTCCTTATTACTAACATCTCTTCTATTCTCCTTGTTATCAGTCCAAGGCTAATAATAGTTGTGATCCCAATACAACTCCATAACAGATAGTGCTTTAGTAGATTATCTATACTTTTTACTTTATCAACTTTGTACTAAGGGTACATTATCACCTGTATACACAGAAGAATAGTAGTACTTAAGAGGCTACTTAGAGTAGGGATCTTTTCCATGAAGTAATAGTATAACCCTAGTACTAGGGCAGTAGTCAGTAAGATAACTTAGCTAGATAAAGATCTAAGTACCCTAGAAAATGTAAAATCATAGCTTAGAAAAACTCTATTATTATTAGGAACATAGCACAATGTCTCTATAGCAATACAACAGACTCCTAAGTAACATACTCAAAGAAAAGCAAGCTTTTGCTTCATGAAGGGTACAATTAGAGAGAAGATAAGGAAGAGAGTGTTGGAATTGTAAGAAGTTTGGGCACTTGGCCTGTAACTGCAAGATAAAAAAAGAAGGAGAAAAAGAGAAAAAGGAATAACCCTAACAAAGTAAATTTGAGGTGCTAGCAAGTAGAGTAATAAGAAGTATACCACAAACTTGATTTGGATTTATTTCTATTAATTTCTCAATGATTTCTATAATTTTAATAGCATCCAAAAGCCCTTGAAAAGACCTTTCAATTAATACATAATATGTCCCATAATCAAAATTGGCCAAGCTATCAGGCAATCAGTAGGTAACCTCTATAAGGTTTTTATCTAGGCCTCTGGCCCATCTTGAACCCTCTATTAATTCTGTGTTATTAAGTTTGTGTTGAAGTCAGTCTTCTATGCTCTCTTTCTACAACAGTCTACATAACAGTAAGCAATGTTGTTGGTCAGGTTACTTTGTTCCCTTTTTGTTTGTAGTATCATATGTCAGGTTACTTTGCTCTCTTCCTCCAACAGTGGTTTGAAGTGTTGCCAGTTAACTTGCTTTGCTCACTGCATGTTCCAATTTTATTCCAATTTATTTTAATTTATTCTAAATTTTATAGAGCTTTTGAGTGAAAAGAAAGACCATATGAAGAAAATGCTTAGTTAAATTATGTGTTAACTGCTATCATTATTTGGTCTGCCATATATACACTGGCATTGTTTGTATATGTTATATTCCTCCTACACATCCATTTATGAAAAGAGGAGAGTTGTAATAATTGAATATGCCATTAAATTTTTTTTTAAATAAGGAGAGAAAAGAGAAAGTCAATTACCAATTTCTTCCAAATTTTCCTCAATTTATTTTAATTTATAGAATTTATTTGAGTAAATGAGATTTTTATCTAGGCCAGAGACCTAGCTTGATCTCTCTACTAATTCTGTATTATTGGAGTTGTGTTGAAGTCAGTCTGCTATGCTTACTTCTTACAACAGTCTGTAGAATAGCAGATAGTATTGTTTGTCTAATTGTTATGCTCTCTTTCTCCAACAGTCTGTGAGGTTCAAGTTAGTCTACTTTCTGTAATACTGTATTATTAAGTTAGTGTTACAGTTAGTCTACTATGCTCCTTTCCTATAACAGTCTATGAGGTTCTTCTTTCTAACTTATCTCTTTATCTCTTAAGTTGTAAGAAAAATCAATCTCAAGTCCATTGTGTTAAAGGATCTGGTTAAGGTTTTCAGTGAAGTTATATTGGAGGAGAGATGACAATGTGACTTTGAGTAGCACCCTAGATACATATACAATCTATAATCTAATGCTATTGAATACTTCTTTATATACTATATCAAGTGTCCTTCTACTCTCTTAGCTTTGCTCTAGAAAAAGTACTGAAATGTTCAGAGATGATATACACCTTGAAAAGGCCACATAAAGTTGTCCATAGGAGAACACTAATATTTTCAAATTAATCCCCACATGCTCCACTAACTGTCCTTGAGACTTGTTGATAGTCATAGCAAAGACCAGCCTAACTGGAAATTAAAGTCTCTTGAGTAGCACAGGTAATGTCTCTATATTGGATGACAACCTGATCCTTGGAATTAATACCACCTTGCCTTTAAATCTTCTGTCCTTGCTGATAATCTTACACTAGAGCATTTTTCTCCTCACATTCAATACTACCATTCTTGTCCCATTACAAAGTTCTTCTCCTGAATCCAAGTTCCTTAATAAGATAACTAGATAGCTAACCTTGAGACAAAGTAAAGCAGGAGGCAATTCACTAGTATTGAGTTATTGAAGGAACTCTACAGGATAAGCATAGTGTATTCCATCTTCTTCAGATACAGAGTCTGTACTTCTCAGTATATAGATCTCTACATTTGGGATAAACTATTGAAGAATGGCCTCATTAATATCATGTACCTCATCATTTCTAGGACAGAGAATAATATGATCCAAGAAGTATAAGACTTTAGCCAAGGTAACTTAAATCCACTCCAAGTCTGAGTTGACAAGGAGAACTCGATAGAGTTCTCATTTGATTTTCTATACTACTTATACATTTTACTACAATGGCTGTGCAATATCCTTCCATAGTCCTCATATTATTCCTGTTATGTGTTTACCTTATCACATGTTGTGACTGTGACTCATGACATGACTTGTGATGTGACCAATGAATGTGTGACATTGTGACTAAGTCACATGATGTCTTCCCATACTCCATCTTTGTAGTAGTAAGTCCAGAATAAAGAAACTAAAAGAAAAAGAAAAAGAAAAAGAAAAGGAAAATAGAAATGACTTAGATGTTTTACCAAGTTATGACAAGAAGTACTAGTCATCTTGAGGTCTTGGGTTACCAACTCCTGAATAGATCCTATTGATAAGAGTATTGAGATTAGTGCAAACTATGGGCTAAGATACTTTAATTATTTTATTATTGTCCATAGTTGACCCAGCACCAATCTCTAGTAACCACTGAGCATGTTGATTATCAGCTTCAGAGTAACCCAAGTGCATATTCTGTCTAAGATACAAGAACTTGATATGTCTCCATAAGTTTCCTCTGCAAAGAGATACTGCTACTACTTCTTAACATGTTCCTTTAGGTACCATAGGCAAAGTTTGATGAAGATCCCCTTCAAATACTATTGTGATTCTACCAAATAGATGATCATTCTAGATAATATGTCAATTCAAGAGCTATCAAGTACAAGTGATCACTTATTTCAAGCAAGTCTCTAAGACATTGATTAACAGTATTAATATCATACTTGTACTGCATAGGAACTTCATCCCAGATAATAACCCTAGTTTGTTAAAGAACTGGGAATATACAACTATTGCATTTGAGTCTAATCACAGAGTCTTTATGGATAGAAAGAGGAATTTTAAAGTGTAAGTGAGATGTTCTTCCTTTATCCAACAAAAGAGTAGCAATGTAGCAACTTAGCCTGAGACAACTTAATCACCCTCTATGTTATAAACATTGAGTGGGACTACAGTTATTATCAGCCATGGTCTGATAATGAGTGGCTAGTAGATGAGATGTTGGCAATGTTAGATAAGGACATCACAATGCAGTAATGTGCTGGGTGTCTAAGGACTTTAAAGAGATAATGGACTCATGATATAAACAGGACTCTTCAGAGAAATCTCAGACTATTTCTCTTTCTATTTTTAGACTTGTGCTAAATGGGACAACATTGGACTAACCCATTATTAAATACTGACTCAACTTGTCATCTTCTTAGTTTCTGTCACTGGACTGTTACTTAACTAGTCATCTTTAGTTACAAGAAGTGTTACCACATTGTAACATAGTCACAATACCTAGTTGTCATGACTTGGTAAAACAGCTAAGTCAATATTTATATTTATTTTCTTTTTCTTTTTCTTTTCTTTTATTTTCTGATTATTATTTTTCTTATTGATGGACATATAAGAGGAAAGTGACTCATAGGGAAGTGCAGGACAAAAGGGAAGGGTTAGGATTACTCTTTATGTATAAATAGTATATAGAATCTAACAGGAACTCTATCAAGTTCTCTTTGTCAAATGCTAATAAAGAGCAGTTGGCTTTATTCTGGCTCAAAAGTTGGCTTACTGATACTAGTTAGGATAAATACAGACCAGAAAGAGAAGGGAACAGCAAGTTCTCTCTTTCTGTATTCCTCCCAGTATTCTTATTACTTTGAGGGATTGGTGTCATGCTATACAACCATTTAGGCAAAATAAGTGACTATTTATACCCTAATAACAAGAACAACTAGCTTGAGAAAAGAGTTTAGTCCCCTAGAGATGTTCTCTAGACACCCAGTCATAGACTTGAGTATCTTGCTTGAGCAGCAGGATAGTGGCTATGACTACTGCTATATATATCTCATAGATGCTTGCTCAGGTGCCCTATATTAGATTTCTAATGGGTTTCTCTTCTAGAAGTACTCTCAAGAACAGAGATAAACTTCAAAGACCTAGTGCTACCAGGATGACATCATACCTCAGTAGCTGGTGGGGCTATTTTCAGAAGAGTTATAATCAGATCTGAGCCATCATTACTGATGGCTAATTATACCAAGATCAAGAGGGTTGAGTTGATGCAGAGTTGCATCACAATAGCAAGGGAAGGAAACTGGATTCTGGAGAAATAAGAAGACATAGAGAAGGTAGAGAGAGGAATAGGAAAGTTAAAAAAAAAGGCAGAAGAGAGGTCAGACAAAGATAACAGGCTCGAGGGCAAGACAACTCAAGATTACCGTCTCTTTCTATAGCCTAGCAAGAGGCTCAAGACCTGCCTATTGTGCGAGGGAGAATTCCTAGAGTAGGACTAGAAGAGTGGGGAGCAGTTGCCTAGTGTTCAGGAGAAGTGCTATCTCATCATTTCAGCCTTGCTATGTTTGGGGATTTGGAGATTTTCTTTGTCTTACTTTCTTTGTTGTCTCATTGCTTTATAATCCTAATAAAATACTCTAGGGCACAGAAGGGAACTCAAACATCATACTCCCATTATTATCCCTTTCTGTTGCTCTAGAGCTTAATGGCTATTTGAGTGAATTGAGTCTTTGTTTTTTCTCCTCTACTTTCTAAAAACCACCAAATCTCTTCCTTGACAGGAATTTGAGCCCCAACAGACTTGGGCATTCACTTACGCTAGGAGTTAATCACTTGCTATATGTTTTTGGAGTTAGCTTCCAGTTGTATGGTCAGCTAAAGAAGAGCTCACATGATAGCATAGGAGTTCTAGGTAATTCTGCTGTATCGACAATAAGCTAAACTACTAGACTAAGTAGGGACAATAGTATCATAACACAAGATGAATACACATCTTAGAGATCCTATTATGGTGAGATCTACCTTGAGTAGATTTATAAAAACTTTATTATCAATTTATTTTAGTTATTCAAGTATTCCTCCCCTTTTTAAGTTCCCTTTGTGATTTGATCATCTTCCCAGTGCTTACTTGTTTAGTGCACAGTTGTGAGACATCTCAGTGAAAGGGTGCAGAAGGGAATTGCATACTGGGACAAACAAAATAATGATGTACCAGCTCCTAATTGTATACTAAAGGTCTAAGGGGAGATAATCAAAAATGAAGGTTTATAAATAATTAGAAAAGTAGAATTATATGCAGCTCCAATAAAGTATATGTTGGTTGTTGTAAAATGAATGTAAGATCTCTCTAAATCATCATTGCATAGCCTCTTTAAGGTGTCAATCTTTACATACTGTAACTAGACTCAACTAGAAAATACAGTTAGTTAGTTGATCACTTATGGACCCTCCACACTCAGTTGTCCTCTTGTCTGCACCCTAACATTGAACCTTATGGGTGTGATGCAATCCAAGTGTGCACCTAGCCAAGCTTTCCTAGCCTGCTATTCTCTTCAAAGCCTGTCTGAGTTGTATCTGCTATTCCTCTCTAGATTAAGTTTTGGGTATATTCAGTGTTCTTCTCAAGACATCCCCCTGATCCTAGTCTTCTTACTCTCAATAGATCTATATTCATGATTCCAGAGGCAGTATAGATGGAGGTAGGAGTCAAGAGGTTTTTCTTCTATTTAACTGCACTCCAGATACTATATTAATGTTATTACAAAGCCCTAAAACTCAAGAAATAAAATATAAAAAGGAAACTATTACTACTTTTAGGATTCCATTGACTCTTTTCTGTTCTAAGATCTCCCAAAATCCCACTGATAACATGGCCCTCTTCTTTCTTTATGATAACGCATTTCCTCACCAAGTTCTTCCTATCAAAGATGACATATCTTTATCATTGCTTCCTTCTAGAATATTCTTTCATCTTCTCCTATTATACTCTTGATGCTACTTTGTAATTTGGACTTTGTTGATTACCTATTAAACAGTTAGCAAGTCCTCATAAATATCTAGTATCTCCAAGTTACATTCTAGAGATCATTTATCTAAATATAATTGATCTGATGCCATCAATGCTTATTTACAAGCACAAAGTCTATCAGTCTAAGTTCATCATCTGAGTAGTACTGGTTCTAGAGTACAAGTCTGCTATCCTTCTAAGTTAGTCCATCTAAAGGTAGATCTAGAGCGTAGTCCCTTAGTGACTTTCTTAGTAACCTAATACCAGTTCATCCTAATTGCCTCTCAAGGTATTGGCACAAGCTCTAGGTCGATTATCACTAGCTCAGTATCTTTATCATATAGTATTATGTTCTGAGGATTATAAAAAGGGTTCTAGAGCAAATTCTAATTAAGAATCTATTGTTATACAACATATTAAATATTATCTTCTGTGGAAAATTCACTTGCAGCGTAACATCAGAGGTCCTTTTTTACTTTCATTTGTTATCACTCTCGTTTTGTGATCAGTTTCCTTTGATTCCTATCATTGGTACTCTTACTTGTCTTAGGACAACTTCAAGAGTGCTACTCAAAGTCTCATTGATATCTCTTCTCTGATATAACTTTACTAAAAACCTTAATGAAATCCTCTGACGAGGAGTGTGAAGATATCAAGTGTTAGATATAGACTTTATGTTGAAACATATATTCAACTAAGATCTAGAGTCTTAATACTCTAAGTCTGAGTTGACAAGGAGAACTCAATAGAGTTCTTTTCTATTTCTTATATATTACTTATATAACTACTACATGGTCTATGTACTATTTTCCTATACTCATCATGTGATGTGATGTGTGACACTTGTGACATAACACTTTCCAGTACTCCTTTCTTGTATAGTAACTCCAAAAAAAAAAAAAGAAATATAAAGAATAACTTAGCTATTTTGTCATACTTGTACCCTTATGTGACACTGTTACTACTCACCTGTAATTCTCTTACCCATTTCAAAATTCATTAGTATTTACATAATATTGTCCTACTAGTATATTGTCATGACTTGGTAAAATGGCTAAGTCATTATCTATATTTCTTTTCTTTTCTTTTCTTTTTCTTTTATCTTGGACTTACTACACAGAAGGGAGTATAGGAAAGTGTCACATCACAAATGTCACAGTCACATGATAGGAAGTCACAGCATCACATCACATAATGTCACATGATAGGCATGGGAAGATAGTGCACAGACTATGTAGTAGTTATATAAGTAGTATAGAAAATCTAATAGAAACTCTATTGAGTTCTCTTTGTCAATCACTGAACAAAGAGCAGTTGGCTTTATTCCAGCTTGGAGTTTAGCTTTCTTACACTAGAACTCGATTTACATCCAAGCACTGTCCACCTTGGACCTTGCTCAATCTTTTATCTTATTATAAATTAACCCTCAGTCACTGATTATTACGATCAGTAACCACCTCCATATATAGCCAGGCTCTTGGCTTAAGGGGACTTCACTATCAGTTAGGGACAGTGGGTGGAAGTGTAGTACCAAACTTGGGTATTACTACTAAGACCTGACTTGCAATCAAGTAGTGTTTAGTAGTTTACTTGTATTGCTTCATAGTATAAACCTTGTGCTGCACTCCATTGTGAGTGGTACACACAGAGGAGTGACGGTTACTTCTAGAAGACCATCTAGATTAGAGATCCCATCCATTGGGTGATAGTCTAACCATACTATTAGAGCAGTAGTTAGTAGAGCAGTAGATGTCATAACTTGGTAAAACAGCTAAGTCATTATTTATTTTTCTTTTTCTTTTCTTTTCTTTTATATTATTACTAAGGTGGAGCATGGAAAAGATCATGTGACTAGTCACAGAGTCACAAAGGGTGTGACAGCAGTCACAGAATGGTCATGTCACAATGAAGTCACAAGTCACAGTCACAGAATATGACAAAGAAGTCACCTGATGGACATGAGGACTGTAGGAGACAAGGTACATAGCCATGGTAGTAATTGTATATATAGTGTAGCAAATTTAACAAGAACTCTATTGAGTTCTCCTTGTCAAACACTGATAAAGGAGCAGTTGGCTTTATTCTGGCTCAGGAGTTAGCTATTCTAACAGTAGGCATCTGGCTGGGTAAAGATCTTGCACCCCAGCAAACGTAGTTTATATAGCAAGAATTGCCATTAAATTCATAACCTCTTCTAGAGATATACCACTATGTCTTTAGAGCAATATAACTCTATCATGAGCAACTTGCTCAAAGAAAAACACTCCCTCACCAAACTGAGAAAAAAACTTGAGAGGAGGAGAGAAAAGTTGTGTTTTGGTTACAAAGGGTTCAAGTACTTGGCCCAAAATTGCAGAAAGCAGAAAGAGACAAAGAAAAGGGTAATAATATCCCAAAATAAGTTTGAAGTATTGAAGAGTAGAGTAATGCAATGTGGAGTAGAAAAAAGAATGATAAAGAGAGTAGGGGTAGTAGAGGTTGAGTGTTTTAAGTGTGAGAAGAAGGGGCACAAATGCAAGGAGTGCCCATTGTAGATAAGAAAGAAAAAGGCGGCGCATATGGCAAGGCCACAAAAGACGTAGTAAGAGGAGAAGCTGGTATACTCTGTAAAGGGAAAAGTATAGGAAAAGGAGAGGAGATTGAGGAGAGCGGAGGAGAGAGAGGCAGCGCATGTGGCTGAGCCACAAGAAGTGTAGCAAGAAGGGTAGAGGAGGAGTTCAGTGGCAGAGTTAACAAAGAGAGCAGAGGAGTATTGCAGCAAAGGAGTACCAGAAGAGGCATGCCTACTAGAGTTAGAATGGTATATGAAAGAAGTAATAGTGACATATGTGCAATGTGAAAGGTATGAAGAGAAGGGGTATCATATGGAGAAAAATAGGAGGCAAGAGGTGATCAAGGATAGACAGAGATAGTATGGATATCAAAAGAAAGAGGAAAAGAAAGTGGCGCACCCTACAGAGGGAAAAGCATAGCCAAAGAGAGGAGTAGTCAAAGGGAGGTCAGGAGAACCTTCAAAATGCTAAGAGAAGTGTGGATGAGTATTGGAGTAGAAAAGTTAGATCTGTATAAAGGCATAACTGTAAAAGCACTCTTAGACAGTAGTGTCACTAGGATGTTTATGAACAAAAGGATAGTAGCTAAACATGGATTCAAGCTGAAGAAATTAGAAAGACCGATAATGGTTAGAAACATGGATAGGACAAATAATAGTAGAGGGGCCATTACGTACCAAGTAGAGTGCAATGTATATTACAAAGGCCATATAAAAAGAATGAGGATGGATATATGCAACTTAGGGAAGACAGAAGTAATTCTGGAAATGCTATGGTTAGTAGTACACAATCCCGAGATAAATTGGGAAACTGGAGAAGTCAAGATGATGAGATACCTGCCCCTATGTGGTAGAAGGAGTCAGACAAAAGAAAAGGTCAAAAGGATAGTAACCCTAGAGGAAGAGAAAATTGTCAGATGGGCAATAAATGATAAAGAAGATTGGGGAAAAGAGAAAGAGATAGAGGAGGACCACAGAAAAATCAAGGAAATGATTCCAAAAAGGTTTTTGAAGTAGAAGAAAGTGTTTGGGAAAGTAGAGTCAGAAAGAATACCGACTAGGAAAATTTGGGATCATGCTATAGATCTCAAAGAGACGCTCAAACCATGAAAAGGAAATATTTATCCATTATCTAAAATAGAAAGAGAAGAAGTTCAGAAATTTGTGGAGGACCAGCTAAGAAAGAGATATATCAGACTATCTAAATCCCTCAAATGTTGCCAGTTTTCTTTGTAGGCAAAAAGGATGGGAGTAAGTGGATGGTGATGGACTACCATAACCTAAACGACTAGATAGTGAAAAACAACTACCCATTACCATTGATCGCAGACCTAATTGACAATATGGGAAGTAAGAAAATATTCACTAAAATGGATCTGAGATGGGAGTTCAATAACATGAGGATAAAGGAAGAAGATGAGTGGAAGGGAGTGTTCATAATGCATGTAGGCTTCTTTGAGCCAACAGTAATGTTCTTTGGGATAACAAACTCGCCAGCTATATTTCAGGCAATAATAAATGAAATTCTAAGAGATTTGATCAATGAAGAAAAAGTTGCAGCATTTGTGGATGATGTACTAGTAGGGACAGAAACAGAGGAGGGATACAATGAGATTGTGGAGGAAATATTGAAGAGGTTGGAAGAAAATAACTTGTATATTAAGCCAGAAAAATGTATGTGGAAATTATGGAAAATAGGGTTCTTAGGTGTTGTTATAAGACCAAACAGGATAGAAATAGAGAAGGAAAAGGTAAATGGAGTGTTGAGTTGGCCGGAGCCAAAGAATGTTAAAGATGTCAGGAAATTTTTAGGCCTTGCAAATTACTACAGGAGGTTTATCAAAGATTTTGCTCAAGTAGCTAGGCCAATGAATGTGCTCACCAGGAAGGATGTGAAGTGGGTATGGGGAGAAAGCCAACAGAAGGCATTTGATGAGTTAAAAGAAGTCTTTACAACAAAACCAGTATTAGTAGCACTAGACTTGGACAAAGGGTTTGTCACAAACTTCATTCAGTCATATTTCCACCAATTCTTTGACAATTCCCACTGTCTCAAAACCAGCTTAAAGCCCTTAAAAAACCTTTTGATTGATACCAGTCACGTCTCGAGGCAATCAATAATGGCCGAGATATTAAGCAGATCAACTGGTAACTACCATGTTACTGTTTATTAAATTGCTAATATCTTGGAAACTGCTGTGATTAATGCTTTGGTTCTAGGCTCAGCAGAAGCCTTCTTTATAAAGCTCAGAATGAGCTTAGAACAACCTCAAGGTGATTAATATTAGTGGAGATATGAAGACCTCAATGTTTGCACATGAACTTCATTAATTACCCATAGATAGTCATCTATCCTTTTCTTAGAACAAAGGATAGCCTCCATATGGTTAGGTTATCATTATTTTAGTACAAAAACACTACCATATGTAGAAAAATAGGTAGTAATCAGGTGATGATCTGTACTAGTGCACAGACCATCACTTTTCTGTATATAAGGACTCATAGTCTGAGGATTAGACCTCAGACTTAACAACATCTTTGCTACTTGTCTAACTTTGCTTTTTTGAGCCTTTTGAATACCAAATCAACTAATCACAAATTAGTAAGTGGCCATTTGTAATAGGGTTTAGGGTAGAAGCAGATACTTCAAATTACACAATTAGAGGAGTACTATTAATGAAGTGCTCAAACAACTTGTGAAGACTAGTTGCTTTCATTTCAAAATCTTTAAGTGATACAGAAAGAAACTACAAAATACATGACAAAGAAATGTTAGCAGTAATTAGATGCTTGGAGGCATAGAGACACTTCTTAGAGGGAACAATAGTTAAATTCGAGATCTGAACAGATCATAAAAACCTCAAATACTTTATGAAGGTGCAAAAATTAAATCAAAGACAAGCAAGATGGGTTTTATACTTATCTAGGTTTAATTTTACGCTAAAACATGTTCTGGGAAGTAAGATGGGGAAGGCAGATAGTCTAAGCAGAAGACCAGACTGGGAGATAAAAGTAGAAAAAGATAATGAGAATGAGATGTTGGTAAAACCAGAATGGTTAGAAGTAAGAAGAACAGAGACAATAGAAATAATAGTAGATGGGATAGATCTACTAAAGGATATTAGAAAGTCAAAAGTAAAGGATATTAGAAAGTCAAAAGTAAAGGATGATGAAGTAATAAAAGCTATGAAGGAAATGAAAAGAGCAGGGGTAAAGATGTTAAGAGATGAGAAGTAGAGAGAAATTGAGAGTATAATGTACAAAGAAGGAAAAGTCTACATACCAAAATATGACAAGCTTAGAACAGAGATAATTAGGCTGCATCATGATACGCTAATAGGAGGACATAGGGGGCAATGGAAAATGGTGAAATTGATCACTAGAAATTTTTGGTGGCTAGGAGTTATGAAAGAAGTAAAGCGGTATATAGAGGAATACGATGCCTGCCAGCGAAATAAAAATTGCACAGAGCAACCAGCTAGCAAATTAATATCTAACTTAATTCCAAAGAAACCTTGGACACATATATCAGCAGACTTTATCACTAAGCTGCCTTTAGCTCAAGGATATGATTTGATCTTAGTGGTAGTTGATAGGTTAACAAAAATGGTGTATTTTATATCTACTACAGAAAAAAATATCAGCAGAGGAACTAGCACAATTGTTCAGAGACAATGTGTGGAAATTACATAGTTTGTCTAAGAGTATCATATCAGACAGGGGACCACAATTTGCAGCAGGATTAATGCGAGAGCTGAACAAGATGTTAGGGATTAAGAGTAAATTGTTGACGGTGTTTTACTCTCAAACAGATGAACAAACAGAGAGGATAAATCAGAAGTTGGAACAGTACTTAAGGATATTCATTGATCACAGGCAAGAACAATGGCTAGAATGGTTGGGAACAGCAGAGTTTGCATATAATAATAAAACACACTCAAGTACTAAAATGTTGTCTTTCAAGGCAAATTACAGATAAAACCCAAGGATAGGATTTGAGGGAAGAAAGAAAGGAAAATATGAAGGGGCAGAAAAATTTGTGGAGAGAATGAAGGAGATTTAAGAGAAAGCAAAAGCAGTGCTAGGAAAAGCACAGGAGGAGATGAAGAAGTATGCAGATAAAAAACGAGCAAAGGTTGATGACTACAAAGTAGGGGACTTAGTGATGCTTAGTACTAAGAACTTGAAATATCAGATAGTGGAAAAGAGAACAGAGAAGTTGACAAAAAGATTTGTAGGCCCTTACAAGATTAAGAAGATTATATCATCAAACGCAGTAGAATTAGAACTACCTAGTATAGTAAAGATATATCCAGTAGTAAACGTTAGTAGGATACATAAATATATAGGGCAAGTGGAAGGGCAGAAGAAGGAGCAACCAGCTCTGGTAATAATTGAAGGGGAAAAAGAATGGGAGGTGGAGAGGATTCTGAATAAACAATGAGTTAGAGGGAAGGATAAATACTTGGTATGCTGGAAAGAATTTACAGCAGAGTTAGATACATAGGAAGGAAGGGAGAACTTAAAGAATACAAAAGAAGCAATTGAAGAGTTTGAAAAGAAATATCAACAAGACATGGAAGATGTAGCAAGACAAGAATACAAAGAAGGAACATTTAAAAGGAGAGAATTGCCAGGAAAATTTACAGCAAGAAAACTGTTCAGATGGTTAGATAAAAGGTACAATCAAGAATATTAGGGAAGGTTAGAAAGGAATTGGAGATGATGGAAAGGAAGGCAATCAGGGAAAAGAAAAATGAAAACAATTACAGAGGAAAAAGAAATCAAGGAAGAAAATTCAGAAGTTAGAGAATGGACAGAAGAAGATGACAACAAAATAGGCAATATGACTGACCCATACTATGAGTTGTAGGAAATTTCTTGGGACGAGAAAACTTAAGAGAGGAGTGGTGTCATGACTTGGCAAAATGGTTAAGTCATTATCTATATTTCTTTTCTTTTCTTTTCTTTTTCTTTTATCTTGGACTTACTATATAGAAGGGAGTATGGGAAAGTGTCACATCACAAGTCTCACAGTTACATGATGGGAAGTCACAGTGTCACATGATAGGTTACATGATAGGTATGGGAAGATAGTGCATAGACCATGTAATAGTTATATAAGTAGTATAGAAAATCTAATAGGAGCCCTATTGAGTTCTCTTTGTCAATCACTAAACAAAGAGCACTTGGCTTTATTCTGGCTTGGAGTTTAGCTTTCTTACATATATAGTATCTCCTTAGTAATTTCATAGTACTGTCACAAACTTCATTTGGCTATATCTCTATCAATTCTTCAAAAATTCTCATGGTCTCAATAGCTATGGAAAGCCCTTGAAAAGACCTTTCAATAAATACCAGTTACGTTTTGAGGCAATTAGTATTGGCTGAGATATCAATAGGTAACCACTATGTTACTATTTATTAAATCACTAATATCTTGGAAAGTGCCATGATCAATGCTTTGGTTCTAGGCTCAGCAGAAGCCTTCTTTATAATGCTCAGAATGAGTCCAAAACAACCTCAAGGCAATTAATATCAGTGGAGATATAAAGGCCTCAATGTTTGTACATAGACTTTATTAATTACCTATAAATAGTCATCTGTCCTTTTCTTAGAACAAAGAACAGCCTCCATAAGGTTATGTTATCACTATATTAAGCACAAAGGTACTACCATATGTAGAACAATAGGTAGTAGCATGTGATGATCTATCCTAGTGCATAGACTATTACTTTCCTGTATATAAGGACTCCTTGTCTGAGGGTTAGACCTCAGACTTAACAACATCTTTGTTGCTTGTCTAACTTTGCTTTTTTGAGCATTTTGAATATTCAATTCACCAATCACCAATCAGTAAGTAGCCATTTGTAATAAGTACCTAGTTATTATGCAATTATCCTGTATTATCTCTTTAGTCTAGTTCTCCAATAAGCAACCTAATTAAACTACTAGCTGTTGGTCCTTGCTTCAAGTCCTTGGGCTTGACAGTAGAACTAGACTACATATTGGACTAGATGTCCAATCTTCCTAGGAACTCTCCTCTTCTAGACCCTAGAACCAATCATCAAATTTGCTATGATGGCTTGTGCTCTGGACCCTCCTGCAAACTATCCTCTACCCCAGTAGAATGCCCTTTCATAGCTACCTAAGCATGTACTCAACTTTGAACATCATAAGAACCCTTGGGAGAACTTGAGGAAAAAATTCTTCTAGCAAGAGCAGTTGAACCTGAAATAGTCCTAGTCTTACCCTCTGAGCATGACCTATTATTAAACTAGGGACTATTCCCAGATTGGAAAAACTTAGATCTATGCTTATTGTTGTTGGCCATAGTCTAACAACCCAAACTATACTACCAAAGTAAACACAGAGGTATTTATGAGCCAGATACTTTCAGTAAGAGAACAGCTAATAATCTCTAAGTATTTGTCTTTCAATGCCAAATCTACTTTAGGGCCTGTGAGGATGATTTCATTGCAAACTCAGAGAAAATATACTTTGCAATTTCCTATCTCATCAGCATTGTTAAGACTCTAGACCTTAGTTGAATATACATTTCAACTTAAAGCCTATATCTAACACTTGATATCTTCATGCTCCTTGTTAGAGGATTTGGTTAAGGTTTTCAGTGAAGTTATATCAGAGAAGAGATGTCAATGAGACTTTGAGTAGCACCCTTGAGATTATCCTAAGACAAGTAAGAGTACTGATCTCTCAAAGTAATAAGAATACTGGGAGGAATACAAAAAGAGAGAACTTGCTGTTCCCTTTTCTTTCTGGTCTGTATTTATTCTAACTAGGTATTGTGACTATGTTACAATATGGTAATACTACTTGTAACTAAAGGTGACTAGTTAAGTAACAGTCTGGTAACAGAAGCTAAGAAGATGACAAGTTAAGTTAATGTCTAATAATGGATTAGTCTGATGTTATCCCATTTAGCACAAGTCTGAAAATAGAAAGAGAAATAGTCTGAGACTTTTCTGAAAAGTCCTATTTGTATCATGAGTCCATTGTCTCTTTAGAGTTCTCAGATATCTAGCACATTACTGCATTGTGATGTTCTTGTCTGTCACAACCCTATGACAACTAGAGGTCACACCAGCCTGTTGCCATCAAAGTTAACTGTACAGTTCTCTAGGTATTAATATCTCTAGCCTTATTATAGTCTTTAGTTTTGTTGTCTCAAGCAAAAACCCTAGGAATTCCTACTCCTTTGCTTGTCTATTATTTGAGTTCAGATTGTGTAGGGAAGAGACTCAATCAACTGATATCACTCACTTCTACTAAATTGAGGCTTGATAGTACAATAAAACTGTTATTCCTTGCATACTATTAGGATGTCTAGAAACCCCACACCTAACCCCCATTTAGAATAACATATCTGGCACAAAGGCAACTGCCCAGATAATCTCCAAGAGAGAACAGTCACATCTGTTAAGAGATCTCTTATGGCTATCCAGACCAGGAGCCAACAGTTTATCTCCTAGGGACTACTAGAGGATATCAGAGAGATGTTAGGATGTGAGAGAAGCAAGGGCAAAGTTTTAGCTTCAGGATCTCTCCAATCAGACCCATCAGAACCAATACCCACTAACCAGGAGATCTCCAACCTTGAACTTTGCATTGTATTGTTAGTCTTATTTAGAAACAACCAACCCCAACCAAAGAAAAAACATCAAACTATTAGAGAGCCAGATCTGTTTAGTGGGAGTGAACCAGACAAGCTTCAAGTGTTCCTATTTTAATGTCAAATTTATTTTAGGGCCAGTAAAGGAGAATTTACTGAGAACTCAGAGAAAATTTTCTTTGTAATTTCTTATCTTAGGGGCATTGTCTTGGACTACTTTGAACCATTCATTATAGAACTAGATTCCTTCTACTCTCTGGACTTCTTGGAAGATTGGCCAGCCTTTGTCCAATAGCTATCTAATGTCTTTGGGTCATACTCTCTAGAAGATGACAATAAAGATGCCACTGTTGCTATTCCTTTTCCCCATGATAGAAGAGCAACTGACTACTTCATTTGTTTTGCCAAGTACCAGAACTGGATCTGGTAGGATGACAGGTCCTTTTGCAAAGTAGTAAAAAACACCATACTCACAAGGATTAGCAAGGAATTATATTACAGCCAGGAGGATTTATTATCATTTGAAGAATACAAGAGGGCTGTGATGAGAATTAATGACAATCACTGGAGACAGGTTCAGGATGACAAAAACAAGATCAATATGGCCTGCACCTTACAGTGTCACTTGCCAGGACTCCCTAAAACCAAAATCTACTGTAATGACCCTGTTGAGCAACCAAAGGTATTGGAAACTGCCTTGTCAAGCCAACAAAGAGCCTGGAATACTCCTTTCCCTACCTAATTACCAGAATCATCCCTGTTCTTGAGCATTCTAAAACCTGACAGCTGTCTGACAATGGTAGAATACAACTGCCAAATGAGCCTGGGGCTTTGTCTATATTGTGGGCAGTCTGGTCACTTGATAAGATTGTGCCTCAAGCAAGTCAGGAGAAACCCAGCAATACCAGGGGCAAAACTAGCTTACATTGAACCTAGCACTACTATACCAGAGGAGAGAGAAAAATAGGAGACAGTTGTCCTACTCCCAAGAGAACTGATTGCTTGAAGATCACCCAGAAGCCATGGCCTTGGTTGGGGATAGTAACATTCTCAAAGACAAGATCCTTATTTGTTGACCTTTGCTTATTGTTGGTACTAGGGGTGTTTAAAGAACTCATTGATTTAGGCTCTTTGGACTGTTTTTTGAACTCAAAATTTGTGATTAGTAACAAGCTTAGAACACAGGAGATTGACCCACTCTCTCTCACCTTAATAGATGGCACTGTGAATTGCTATGTAAATCAAGTAGTATCCCTACTAATTCAACTACCTTGCAGGTTATTGTGCATGATCAAATGCTATATAATGCCCTTGGACAGCTCTTATGAACTGGTATTGGGTCATAACTAGCTCAGAGAATAGAACCCTACCATAGATTGGCTACACAGCATTGTAGTCCTATCAAAACTACCCACATCCAAACCAGCCAATATGTCAATAGCACCAAAACCCTAGGAACCATTTGTATGAATACCTACTCCCCCTTTTACCAGTGTGAGCAAACCTCATATATCTCTTATCAATGCTTTAGTATACCAGAGAGCTTGCAAATTGCAAGGAGCCATTCTGTTTTAACTACAATTATCAGTATCACAGGAGGTAACTAGCTGCACCAGGCAAGTAGGGGATGACTCACCTGATCTGAGTAAGGTACCTATTGACTACCATCAGTATGCCAAGGTATTCAGTAAGGAAAGGTCCAAGTAACTACTACCATACTGCCCCTATGACTTGTCTATCTAGTTGGAGAGTGAGAAAATATCCCCCCTTGGACCAATCTACTTGTAATGATCAACCTCATTGCCTTCAGGTGTTCTACACATAGACCACATCTTTGTTTCATATTACTTCATATATCTAATGGCTCAGTCAGCACCTCACTGGTGGGGCATGTTCTTTACTTAGCAAACCTCATGTTCACCATATATATTACTCATTTCCACCTTATGGTAAATAGGTATATATATAGTAGATATTCTTTTATATTCCTTACACTTTACCAATTGTATCATTTTCTTCCTTCCTCAACTCTCATATCATCCTCAAGTCTTTACTTGAAGTTGTAACCTGAGTTACTCCTCAAGGTTATAACATTTGGTAAAGTATCACCAACTCACCTTGCAACTGGGAGGATGGCAAACTAGCAGACTAGCCATTGGTATATTATAAAGATTGCTGCTGAATGTATAATCAGAGCACAGGAGATAGAAGACCTCAAAGAATGACTCAGTTTAGTTCACATTAGTAAAGAACAATTAGAGTACTAAGAAAAGTCCAAAGAACAAGACAAGACAGAATCAGAGGCCAATAAAACAAGCAATGAAAAAAAACTCAACAAGTTAAGCAATATACCATCAGTAGGACAACCAAAGAGAAACATGCCTGGAACACATGTAGGCACACCAGCACCAATGGCTAGGACGGTACCAGCACTAGCAAAGGTTATAAACCACAAATCAATGGTCCTAAAACCTAGATGGTTCACTGGGGACAGGAAGATGTTTGAAGATTGGTAGAAAGCTATGAAGCTCTACCTCAGAGCAAACAAAGTCACAAACACCAATGAAAAGATCATTGCAATACTAAAAAGGTTTCATGGAGGAACTGTAGGAGCATTTGCATAATAGAAGCTTGACAAGATAGAACAAGACAATGATACACTAAGTTAGGATACTTTTGAAGCAGAATTACAACTAGTATATAGTGACAAAATGAAAGAAGCCAATGCAAAATGGTACATTGAAACATTCATACAAGGTAGGAAGCATATTGCAGACTTCCTTATCAAATTTATGGCTTTAGCAAGCAAAGCACAGACAGATAATCAGCATACAATATTTTTGCTAAAAAAGAACGTAAACAGAGAAATTATCAGAGCTATAATGGCATATCCACCAATTCAAGCCCCAAAGAGTCTAAAATAGTGAAAGGTAGTAATCACAGCAGTTGAACAAGGATACAAGTGGACTAATATCTGCTATGACTATAGGACAGGTTCAGAAATAACATATGGAGAAATAGACAAACCAATAAAAATAGAATGACAATAGAATAATAGACAAGGATGCAAAGCCAAGTGTTACAATTGTAATAGATTTGGACACATAGCAAAAGATTGTCGATAACCAAAGAAGGAGAAGAAATCACAAGGATATTTCAAGTGTGGCAAAGAAGGACATATCGCCATAGGATACAGAGCACCTCAATAAATAAAAACCAGGAATTCACAATAAGGGGATTCAAATGATGAAGAGCAGAAGAGTTTTGTCGAAGGTTCAGAGTAGGCACAATACAACAAAGTACTGTAAATAGTTCTGCCAAGAATCAATATGTTATTTCACAATAGAGAGAACATTTGAGGGAACTTATAGTGTATCCAACAATTAGAACAAAAGACAGAAGAAAACTCAAGGTCAAGCCGTTAATTGACTCTGGATGTACGAATACTACTATTGCCAGGAAAACAGTTGAAAAAAAAGGGATACCCACCAAATTACTTCCAAAACCATTTGATATATATAATTCAGATGGATCAAGAAATGGAAAAAAGACAATTAAAGAATTTGTACCCTTAGAAATCAACTCAAATGGACATATCAAACAAATCAATGCAGTGGTATCAGAAATCAAGAAAACAGATCTATTCCTAGGACATGGCTGGCTAGTAGAACACAACCCAGAAGTAGACTGGAAAGAAAGAGTCATATGGTTTACAAGATACCCAGGACACTGCAAAACAGAACATGAATCTATACGGTTTACCTTATGGTCAAGGAGACTACTATCAAAGGAAGAAGAAGAATCAAAGAGAGAAGACAAAGAACTTGATCTAACAAATCCTGAAGATCTTCCAAAATACATCCAATAATTCATACACTTATTCAACAAAAAGAAATTTGAAAAACTACCTGATCAACAAGAATGGGACCATGAAATCAATCTAATGGAAAAAGTACCAAAGGAACTCAATGCAAAGGCCTACCCAATGACACTCAAAGAAAAAGAAACACTCAGTCAATGGCTAGATGAACAACTAAAAGCAGGACTCATTATAGAGTCAAATTCAAGATATGCAGCACCATGCTTCTTTATCCCAAAGAAAAATAGAATACTATGATTGGTACAAGACTACAGATGGCTAAATCAACACACAATCAAGGATAAAATGCTACTATCCCTGATCAACAAAGTAATTGACAAACTCAAAGATACAAAATACTTCAACAAATTGGACCTAATTTAGGATACAATAACATACAGATAAAAGAAGGTAATGAATGGAAAGCAGTCTTTTTGATGAACAAAGGACTATTTGAACCAAAAGTGATGTACTTTGGACTGTGCAACTTGCTAGGAACATTTTAATGGATGATGACAAGTATATTCTGAGAACTATTACATGAAGGAATCTTAGCAAATTACATAGATAACTTCATAATCCTAGCAGAAACAAAGGAAGAACTAGAAAAACATACTATCAGATTCCTCAAAATAGCAAAGAAATACAATTTGTGTTTCAAACAGTCAAAATATGACTTCAATGCCACAGAAATATCCATACTAGGAGTACAGGTTGGAAATAGAGAAGTACAGATGAAAGAAGAAAAGGCCAAAGCAATCAAGAAATGGAAGACACCAACAAAAATAAAAGATGTCAAAAGCTTCCTAGGTTTTGCAAACTTCTATTGATGGTTTATCAAAGATTTCAGCCACATCACAGTACTATTAAATTGACTAAAAGGGAAAGGAGAATGGAAATGGACAGAAGAAGAACAAAATACATTTGAAGAGTTGAAATAAAAAATAATGACACAACTAGTACTGGCCCTACCCAGAAGAGAAGGAAAATTCAGGGTAGAAGTAGATATATCAGGACACACAATCGGAGGAGTTCTTTCACAAGAACAAGAAGGCAAATGGAAACCAGTCACCTTCTTATTAAGAACAATGTCACTTGCAGAAAGAAACTATGAGATATATGACAAGAAATTACTGGCAATAGTTGAAGTACTAGACAAATAGTGACAATACCTATTAGACACAGTCAAGAAATTTGAAGTATGGACAGACCACAAAAACCTAAAATACTTCAAAGAACCACACAAACTTAATGGTCAACAAGCAAGATAGTATCTCAAATTACAAAACTATGACTTTACCCTATAACATATCCCAGGAAAAACAAATATGAAAGTAGACATATTGTCTAAAAGGGAGAAAGTGGACATGAAAGAAGACAACCAAGATATTCAGATGCTCAAAGAAGAGTTGTGGATATAATGAACAACAAGTCAAGATGGAATACCTATCGTATTACTCAGACAAGAACATTTACAAGTAATGGAAGAAAGAATACAAGAACAAATCAAGAAAATCCAAACAAGGGAACAAGAAGTAACAAAACAATTGGAGAAAAAAGATGGACAAGTATGGGAAGAAAATAGAATCATCTACATAGATGGTAAGATCTATGTTCTAAGAAACAGACAACTTCAAGATGAAATACTTAGTAACAACCACAATCTACCAGACATTGAATGCCCAGGACAACATAGAATGATAGAATTAATCAAGAGAAACTATTGATGGTTAGGAATACACAATGATGTATAAAAATACATTCAAGGATGCTAGGAATGTCAACAGAACAAGGTGCAACACATGAAAAAAGTGGTACCTTTACATCCCTTACCTACACCAAAAACACTATGGAAGAAAATCAACATTGACATCATAGGACCCCTGCCAAGATCAGAAGACAAAGACGCTATTTTGGTAGTTGTGGACTGATTCTCCAAAATGATCAGACTTATAGCTACAACTACTTCAATCTCCTCAAGTGAAGTAGCAAGGATATATTGGGACAACATATGGAAATTACATGGCATACCAAAGAAGATTATCAGTGACAAAAGACCCTAATTTGCATCAACATTCATGGGAGAACTGTGCAAAGCATTAGGAATCAAAAGAGCAATGTTAACAGCCTACCATCCTCAAACCAATGGTCAAATAGAAAGAATCAATCAAGAAGTTGAAGTGTTCCTAAAACACTATATCAACTACAGACAAGATGATTGGACAAAATGGCTAGCAACTGCAAAATTCCAATATAATAACAAAGAACATGCAGCAACAAAATATACCCCATTCTATATGAACTATGAAAGACACCTCTGGAAAGGAAATCTAACAGCAGAAATAGAGATACCAAGTTGGAAAGAACTACTAAAGAAGATGGAAATAACAAGAGAAGAAGCAAGGATAGCTATGGAAAGGACAAAAGACATAATGAAAAGGCAATATGACAAGAGAAGACAACAGGCACAAGATCTCAAAGTAGGAGAACAAGTGTAGCTAGAGACAAAGAACATTCAAACAAACTAACCCTCAAAAAAGCTGGACCAGAAAAGATATAGACCTTTTACAATCAAAGAGGAAATTGGACAAGGAGCATACAGACTAGAACTTCCAGAAGAATAGGCTATATATGATGTTTTTAATGAAGACCTGTTAACATATTGCAAAAAGGCAGAATTTGCAAGTCAACACAAGGATCCAGCACTACCACCTAATATTATCAATAAGGAAGAAGAATACAAAGTAGAAGAAATCAGGGAACATTGCAAAAAAGGAAGAGGCACTCAGTTCCTAGTGCACTAGAAAGGATATGGAAATGAATATAACTAATAGATAGCAGAAGCAAATTTAAAACATGTAAAAGAGGCAATTCAAGACTATTGGACACAGCTTTTGAGTTGAAACCTATAAAAGAGAGGACTAAAGGTTATTTTCTTGACATTTCAAATGTACACCAGCACTCAAGAAATACTTCTAAATATGTCCTCCTTCACCAACACTACTACCAATGCCTCTACTACTGCTGCCTCCCTCACCTGGAACCAGAAAACCTATAACAAGATCATATGTCATAACAACAAGACCAAAGATTGGGCAAACAAAATGGATTATATTATCTAAGCCATTAAAGCTATGGCAGGACTTGAAGAAAAAGTAGAAGAATTAGTTAGGATAGCCGATATTATCAACAACACCATGGTAGATGCAGAAACAGGAATATTACTTGCAGAAGAAGAATATCGCACAGACATTGCTACACAATTTTATGAAGTGGCAGAAACACTCAGGCTCATTCTACATGATGCTCTACTCTAACAATTCTATAGTATCCAATATAACCTGGTGAATGAATTAATGACATGCCAAGGCCATGGACATCTAGTAATCAATAATCATATTTGAGGACTACAAGAGTCATTTGCTCACACTAATCAATTTACCTCTTTTTTACAAGTCAAACCAATAGTTCCTCCAAAAGAAAATAAAGAAAAAGAAGTCATCTTAATATGACCCTCTCCACCACCACCTGATGACAAATCCACAACTGTGTCATCAAATGATGAATCCATATTATCAGCAACAGAAAACCCTAACAATCAAATAATCAAAGAAATCAATAATCTTATCATGTTTCTAAAACAATTCAAAGCACCAAATAACGTTACTTGTTTTCTACTACCTGCTGGATATTATACCATCAGCAAAAATGAAGAGAACAGCTCAAGATATTAAAATTGGATTGTTAAAGAATTAATAAAATCTAAACAAAATTTGGAAATAGTATAAAGGGAATTCAAGATACCATTATATGCTGGAGGACCACCACATGAACCATGGTTCATTACAGAAGCACTAGATAAAGGTTACATTGTTGGACCACAAAAGAAGTCAGTGGCTATTTATGCTATGGGAAAAAAAAGGTTATAGGATGTTCATGAGGACATGAACTCTGAAACGGAAATATTATAATGATCAACCTCATTGCCTTTAGGTGTTCTATATATGGACCACATTTTTATTTCATATTACTTCATATATCTAATAGCTCAGTTAGTATCTCACTAGTGGGGCATGTTCTTTACTTAGCAAACCTCATGTTTGCCACATGTATTACTTATTTCTACCTCATGATACATAGGTATATATACAGTAGATATTCTTCTGTATTCCTTACACTTTACCAATTGTATCATTCTCTTCTTTTCTTAACTCTTATATCATCCTCAAGTCTTTACTTGAAGTTGTAACCTGAGTTACTCCTCAAGGTTATAACACTACTCATTGTCAACACTGGAACTCCAAACATTGAGAGAGTTCATTGACAAAAACTTACATATGGGTTTTATTTGACCATCACAATCATTTTGTGGGGTGCTAGTTCTGTTTGTCAAAAAAAAGGACAGCTTGTTAAGGTTATGTATAGACTACCAAGGACTGAACTGACTCATCCAGAAGAACAGATATCTAATCCTACTGCTCACTGATCTTCTTGATGCCCCCAAAAGAGCCTGGGTCTATACAAAAATAGATCTGCAAAATGCTTACTATTTAGTACAAATAACAGATATCAATGAGTAGAAAATGACATTCTATACTTGCTATGAATTCTATGAATGGTAGGTAATGCCATTTGGTCTCTTGAGTGTGCCCTTGATGTTTTAGAGATTCATGAACAAGTTATTTGTGGACCTGCTAGATATATGCATAATTGTCTACCTTAATGACATCTTGATTTATTTTGAAAATCTGAAAGAACACAAGAAACAGGTCAAAGAGGTTCTGAGATGGTTGAAAGCCAATAGACTATACATATTTCCTGGCAAATGTGAATTCCACCAGAAGCAGGTTGAATTTCTCAGTTTTATCCTGAGTCCCAAGGATCTGCAGATAGATAGGGAGAAGGTATGCATCATTCAGGAATGGCCCTCCTACATCAATTGAAGAATGTACAATCCTTTTTGGGGTTTGTAAATTTCTATAGAAGATTTATAAACATTACTCTGAAATTGTTGTACCTTTGACAAGACTCACTAAAAAGGATATCCCTTAGTTGTGAAGTGAGGACTGCCAACAGGCCTTCAACATCCTCAAGTTAGCATTCATGTCAGCACTAATACTAACTCACTGAAATCCAAATGTGCCAATTTTCATAGAGTTAAATGCCTCTGATTACACCTTGGCCACAATCCTGTCCACAGAAGTGGGCACCAAAATCCATCTGATTGCCTTCCACTCCTGAACATTTAGTGTTGCCAAAATGAACTATAACATATATGACAAGGAGCTATTAGCCATATATGAAGCTTTTCACAAGTGGAAACATTACCTTGAAAGGATGAGTATTCCAGTAGAGGTCCTAAAAAACCTAACCTACTTCCAAGAGTCAAAATCTCTCTCTGGACATCAGGCCAGGTAGTTGGAGTTCCTTTTGTACTTTAACATGGTTATTAAATTCCAACCAGGATGCTTGGGGACCAAGCCAGATATGCTAACCTGTAGGTGGGACCTTTACCCAAAGAACGGCAACAACAACTTTCTAGAAGCAAACCCCCAGAATTACTACCCCCTAATTCTCAGCAAAACAACTTTCTCTATCTGCAAGAGTGACATACCTGAGTACTATTTTATCCCAGATGGTCCAGACCCTCAATCACAAAGTACTACACTGGAGCATTAGAGAGGCCATCCTTACTAACCCAGAACTTGCAAAATGACTAGAAAACCCAACTCCCTCAGGAGACGACCAATAGTCTGTAAATACAAATAGTCTTCTTTGTTGGAAAGGGCACATCTTTGTGCCAGAAGAACAGGAACTATGCTTACAGATACTATGTGCAAAACATAATCATGTACTGGCAGGTCACTTTGGCTAGTCAAAGATACTTTCTCTTGTTTGCAGGAAATATTTCTGGCCAAAACTCTGGAAATTCATAGTTGACTATGTGAAATCTTGCAGCGTTTGTGTAAAGAATAACTCTAGACAACACTAGCTATATAGTTACCTAAAATAGCTCCCTATTCCCTTGCAACCATAGAACTCAATTTTAATGGACTTCATCAAACAACTGCCCCCATTAGAAGGCTTTACAGAAATCCTTGTGATTGTTGACCAGTTGACTAAACAGGCTATGTTTATCCTAGCTTATAGGTCAATTGATGCCCCTGGGCTAGCCCACTTGTTCATCCAATATATATTCTCTAAACACAGGATGTCAGCAGCTAAAGTCCAATGACCGGAATTAAGCCAACTGTCTCTTTGTTCAGTGTTTGACAAAAAGAACTTGATAGAGTTCCTGTTAGATTCTATACACTATTTATATAAGCAGAGTAACCCTAACCCTGTCTTTTTATCTCGCACTTCCTTATGAGTCAATATGCTCTCGTGCATCCGTTATTTAAAAGAAAAAGAAAAAGAAAAGAAAAAGAATATTCAAAACTAAAAGAAAAGAAAAAGAAAAGAAATATTAAATAATGACTTAGCCGTTTTGCCAAGTCATGACACAGGGTTCCCTCATATATCACTTCCAACAGGGGATTAGAATTTATCTTTAGATTTTTCAAATCACTAGCAATAGCATTGCAAATGAAGTTATACTACACCTCAGGCTACCACCCTGAGGCAGATGGATAGACTGAGAGGACAAACCAAACTCTTGAGCAATATCTAAGGACTTACTATAACTACCAGCAGTCAGACTGGGCCTACTTACTCCTTCTGGTAGAATTTGCCTACAACAATATGTCTTCAGCAACCACAAAAGAGTCACTCTTCTTCACAAACAAGGGTTATCACCTCCAACTGCAGATCTAAACTGACTTAGAAAACCTATCTGAGACTTCGAGACCTTACTTAGCAAAACTCAAGGCAGTTCATGAGGAACTAAAAAGGAACATTGTGGCAGCTCAGGACTGTTATCAAGGTCCAGTAGACTCAAAATAATCCCCAGCACCAAAAATTCAAATAGAAGACTTTGTATTCATACTAGCTAATATCATGACTTGGCAAAACAGCTAAGTCATTTTCTATTTTTCTTTTTGTTTTGTTTTGTTTGATTTAGTTAGATCATTACTAAGGTAGAGCATGGAAAAGCATCACATGATAGTCACATAGTCACAAAGCATGATATCAGTCATATCAGTCACACATTGTCACATTATACATCACAGTCACAACATGTGATAAGGTAAACATATGATGGGAATAACATGAGGACCATGGGAGGATGTTGCACAGCCACTAGAGTAAAATGTATAAGTAGTATACAAAATCAAATAGAAACTTTATTAAGTTCTCCTTGTCAACTCTGACTTGGAGTGGACTTAAGTCATTGTAGCTAGAGTCTTATAGCTAAGTTTATCTAGACCACCTGCCCATCCAAAAAACTATCCAAAAAGTTCTTAGGACCATTTGAAATCATAGGAAAACCTAGTTCCCACTTTTATCAAGTCAAATTGCCAGCCTACCTTAGGTCAATTCACCCAGTCTTCCATATCTCTCAACTAGAACCAGCATCACCTAGCAACATTAAGGGTCGTCACAATCCACCCCCTTTACCCATTGAAGTTGAAGGGGATATTGAATAGGAAATAGCATAAGTATTAGACTCCAAACTCGATTGCCAGTGTAAATCCCTTCTCCTTTACTATGTTCAATGGATAGGTTACAAAGGGACAGATGATGAATTCTCATAGCTAGGGGCTGATGAGTTAAACCATACATTGGAGTTGGTACAGGAATTCTATGAACAGTATCCACAGAAACCAGGACCACACTATCTGACCTCCTTAAGGCCATGAGGGCATGACTATAAGAGGGGGGCACTATTATAACCCCATGACAACTAGAGGTCATACTAGTCTGTTGCCATCAAAGTTAATAGTATAGTTCTCCAGGTATTAATACCTCTAGTCTTACTATAGTCTTTAGTTCCATTATCTCTAAGCAAAAACCCTAGGAATTCTTACTCCTTTGCTTGTCCATTATTTGAGTTCAGGTTGTGCAGGGAAGAGACTCAATTAACTGACATCACTCACTTCTGCTAAATTGAGGCTTGGTCTAGCATTGCCAACATCTCATCTACTAACCACTCATTATTAGACCATAGCTGATAATAACTGTAGTCTCACTCAATGTTCATAACAGGCATAGCCCTCAATTACTTCAAACCCTACATTAACAAACCTAGCCCCTCACAGTTCCTTGACTTTCTAGAAGACTAGTTAGCATTTGTACAAAAACTGTCCAATATCTTTGGATCTTATTCTCTAGAAGATAATAATGAGAATGCAATTGTTGTAATTCCTTTTCTAGCTGACAAAAAGGCAATAAACTATTTTATTTACTTTGTAAAGTACCAAAACCAAATTAGATAGGATGATTGATCCCTCTAAACAGTGGTAAAAGATACCTTACCTTTCAGAATAAGTAATAAGCTCCAATTTAGTAGAGAGGATTTGTTTATCTTTGAGGGTTTGAAAAGAGCAGTTATGAGAATTGATAGCAACTATTGGAGGCATGTCTAGGATGGAAAAAACAGACTCTGACTTGCCAGATCCCTTCAGGACCCATATGTGTCATAACTTGGCAAAACATCTAAGTCATTTCTATTTTTTCTTTTAGTTTCTTTATTCTGGGCTTACTATTACAATAATAGAGCATGGGAAGACATCATGTGACTTAGTCACAAAGTCACAAATCATGACATTGGTCACATTGGTCATGTCACACAAGTCACAGTCACAACATGTAATGAGGTAGACATATAACAGGAATAACATGAGGACCATGGGAGGATATTGCACAGCTATTGTAGTAAAATATATAAGTAGTATAGAAAATCAAATGAGAACTCTATCGAGTTCTTCTTGTTAACTCAGACTTGGAGTAGATTTAAGTTGTCTTGGCTAAAGTCTTATACTCTGTGAGAAGCAATAGGTCCAACCCTCCAAAATCAACAATTGTGAATTGTCATGACTTGGCAAAACAGCTAAGTCAATATTTATATTTCTTTTCTTTTTCTTTTCTTTTATTTTCTGATTATTGTTTTTCTTTTATATTTTCTTTTCTTTATTTTCTTATTGAACAAAGAGCAGTTGGCTTAATTCCGGCTTGGAGTTTAGCTTTCTTACATAAATAGAAACTTACTACTTGAGTAATTAGCACAAGACAGACCCAGGCCAACCTCTCCTATTGTCCCTGCCCCTACATAATCATCATCTTTACTAGCACCATTCCTAGGACCAAATAGACAATTAACTCCTACTGAATATCAATGTTGTCTAAACTTGGGCCTTTGCATGCACTGCAAATAGTCAGGTCACCTGGCTAGGAACTACCCCAAACAAGTTGCCAGGAACTTGCCTACTACAAAGGCTTGTAGGGCCCTAATTGATTTTTTCTTCCCACTCCCAGAGTCTTTAAAAAACAAAACATTAGTCTTTTTAGTTCCTAGGGGAACAATTGCTTTTCTAAGCCCTAAGAACCCCTACTGAAACTAAGTGCTACCAAGACTAGATTTGCCAAGGCCTTACATGTCATCTTGTGTTCTTTGGGCATTCCTGGGGTCTTCAGAAGCTTGGTAGATTTAGGCTTGTATAATTGCTTCATAAGTTCTGTGTTTGTTCTGGCTCATGACCTAAAAACTCATTCTATTTCTCTCCTGTCCTTGTCTCTGATAGATGGTACCATAAAAATAACCTTGTATCTCAGGTTGTTAACCTACCAACTGAGTATAACTGTGGCTCATTGTGCATGTGGGAATTCTTTGTGATAACCCTGAATGACTCTTGTGAGGTAGTACTAGGCCTTGACTAATTGCAATATGTTAACCCTTCAATCAATTAGAGTCTGAATAAGTTAAATTTAAATGCATATACCTATAAGACCCCTATTAAGCCCTTATCTAACTCCAATCATTTACTTGTCAGTTCTAAATCCAAGGGTCCAGTCGACTCAAACTTGTACCAAGAGATACCTGGGGTATTCTTGATTAATATAGTGGCTTATGCTTACATCTACAGAACCAAGGGATCAATGGCATTTCAACTTACTATTAGAGACCCAGACACCATCTGTAACTATTTGATGAGAGTAGGGGAGACTGAAACAGATATGAGCCAGGTCCCCAATAATTATCATGAGTTTGCTAATATTTTTAGTACATAATAGACCAAATAACTGTCCCTCATTGCCCCCATGATCTCATTATCCACATTGAAAATAGCTCAATCCCCCCTGTGGGTCCTATTTACTTATTCTTGTCTATAGAGTTATGCACTTTACAAAACTTCATAGAGGAGAATATCAAGGTCAGTCTGATTTGACCATCTAGGTTACCCTATAGGGCACTAGTACTCTTTGTAAAGAAAAAAGATAAATCTCTCTACTTATATATTGATTATCAAGGGCTAAATAAGATTACTTGGAAGGACCACTATCCAATCCTCCTCATATCTAATCTCTGTAAGACTTTAGCTAAGACAACTTAAATCTACTCCAAGTCTGAGTTGACAAGGAAAACTCAATGGAGTTCTCATTTATTCTTGTACACTACTTATACAATTACTACATGGTCTGTGTACTATCTTCCTATGTTCCTCATGTGACTTGATCATGTGATGTGACTATGTGACATCCATTTTATGTGACTGTGACACTTGTGATGTAACACTTTCCTATACTTCTTATGTAGTAAGTCCAAAAGAAAAGGAAATATAAATAATAACTTAGTTGTTTTGCCAAGTTATGATACCTAAAGCTAAATAACCTTCTAAAGAGTAATCATCATTCCTTTGCATGTATGAGTCACAATGGACCCCAACACAAGGTTTATATAGTAAAGGATATAAATGAGTAAATACTATCCAATTATCAGGTTAAGTCTTGAACACAATGCCTAGGTATGGTACTGTATCTCCACCTGTAGTTCTTAACTGACTGCAAAGTCCCTTTAAGCCAAGGGCCCAGCTATATATGAAGATGACTAATAATCATAATAATTGTTGGTCAAGGGTTAATCAAGATGAGATAAGAGTTTAAGCAAGGTTCAAGGCAAACAGTGCTCAGGATATAAATATTGAGTTCTTTTGTCAATGACTGACTTAAGACCTTAGCCTAGGGTTTAGACCAAGGAGCTCTTCAGGGTTAGAAGAGAACTCAATAGAGTCCTTGCTTGATTCTACTACACTATATATACATGATTCTACTATTTGTACTCATTTATTCTCTAAGTGTTTATTGTTTACCAGTTTGATCCCAGTCTATGTTGTATTTAGTCATAGTTGAGGTAACTCACAACAAACATTGTCATAGTACCTAGTTAGGATAAATATAGACCAGAAAGAGAAGAGAACAGCAAGTTCTCTCTTTTTGTATTCTCTCTGTAAAATCTTACTCTGAGAAATCAGTATTCTTCCTTGTTATCACAAAAGGTTACTTACTAATTTGTGATGGGTGATTTGATACTTGAATAGTTCAAAAAAGTGAAGTTTAGACAATGACAAAAGAAGTTATTAAGTCTGAGGTCTAACTCTCAGACAAGAAGTCCTTATATACAGGAAAGTAATGGTCTATGCACTAGGATAGATTATCACATGCTACTACCTATTGTTCTATATATGGTAGTACCTTTGTGCTTAATATAGTGATAACATAACCTTATTGAGGCTGTTCTTTGTTCTAAGAAAAGGACAGATGACTATTTATAGGTAATTAATAAAGTCTATGTACAAACATTGAGGCCTTCATATCTCCACTAATATTAATTGCCTTGAGGTTGTTTTAGACTCATTCTGAGCACTATGAAAAAGGCTTCTGCTGAGCCTGGAACCAAAGCATTGATCATGGCACTTTCCAAGATATTAGTGATTTAATAAATGGTAACATAGTGGTTACCTGTTGATCTGCTTAATATCTCAGCCAATACTGATTGCCTCAAAATGTAACTGGTATTTATTGAAAGGTCTTTTCAAGGGCTTTCCGTAGCCATTGAGACCATGAGAATTTTTGAAGAATTGATGGAGATATGGCCAAATGAAGTTTATGACACTTGTCTTGGAACAATCTTGAAAGGTGCTACTCAAAGTCTTATTGACGTCTCTCCTTTGATACAACTTTACTGAAAACCTTAACCAGCATCTCTAATGAGAAGTGTGAAGATATAAAGTATTTGACATAGGCTTCAAGTTGAAACACATTCAACTGTGAGGTCTAGAGTCTCAATACTATGTGCAAACATTGAGGACTTTATATCTCCATTGATATTGATTGTCTTAGGATTTTTTAGGCTTATTCTGAGTGGTATCAAAAGAAAATTTTTTTGACTCTAGTAGCAAAGTATAGATCATGGCAGTTTCTGAGATATTGGCAATTTAATATGTGGTATCATAGAGATTACCTACTGATTTCCTGATAGCTCAGCCAATATTGATTGCCTTGAAAAATATTTCATATCTATTGAAAGCTCTTTCTCAGGGCTTTTGGGTGCCATTGAGACTATAGAAATTATTGAAGAATTAATGGAGATAGGTCCAAATGAAGTTTTTGACAAAGTAATAGAGTTATTAGGATCTTTATTGAAGAATTCTCTCAAGTCTTGGGAAATGGCAATAGAATACAGTTGGTAAGAGTGGTATGATGTATCAAAGATTTTTCTAGCAGCATCGATAGTATCAGTGACAATGACAATTTGATTTATACTCTAGATGTAGGTGACCTAACTTATACTACATCTAATGGTGAACAACTCAGCCTTAGTAGAAGTGACATTTATAGTGTGATGAACAGTTTTGGAGATAATAGCATGTTTCCTATGACTGTGCATAACTGATGTGGCAATGTCATCTTTAATACTTACATCTGTAATGACAAATAAAATATTGGGGTCATTTTTTGAGAGTTTGTAGATATCATTGAGTTTCCTGAGTTGGGCAGTTCTCACTTCAGTTTCTTTGCATTTTCCTATATTAAAAGAGAAACAATCAGAGAAAGTATCTATAAGACAGAAACCAGGAGATAGTTCTTTGTTCATGTTGTCAAAAGCAGATAACACTTGGTTGAGCTGGTAGTTGATGTTAACAATGGGGCTTTTGATTTTTAGGTTTTGTTTAGGTGTGAGTTGGCTGGTGGCCATTCTATGAGGGGGGGCTTGTTTGGCATGGTACACATCAAGGAGAGAGTTGATGGCGTGTAAAAGACTTATTGATCACTTATTAATCACTGATCCTAAACTATTTTTAAAATTAATTTCAGTTAGTAATCCATGACTGACGCAAAATAAGAATCAGTATTTTGGGCCTTGGTTTTGTTGAAACAGATTGTAACAATGGTATTTAATACAAGGCCCACACTATTCTATCTTATTTTCTCGAAGAATCACATCCGCCGCCTGAGATGTCATCAGAAACAGAAATAATCAAAAAGCGGGCTAATTACCTTCTCTGCGATGCCAAACACAAGGGTCGTTAGATGAGCCGAGACATGAAATGGAATGATGCTGAAGAATGTAAGTCTATTGAAAATATCTTTTCCGACTGCTCACCTAGAGTCTATAATTCGTAAATTAGAAGTCCCATAAACAATAAAATCCTCTCCAACGACACCTGATAAAAAGAAATAAATTCCACAGCATTTCTTCGGTAAATGAGCTCCATTACCGCCTAAATCTCGACTAGCCATCACCGCTGTGCCTGTTGAAAATGTCATTCGTGTTAAACTAGACAAAAAGTAGCTGGAATTGACCAATAGCATTGTATTCCAGCTGTAATGATCGTGGTGGGAGACCAGAAGATGTCCTCGTCGAATATCATGGACTCACACCAAGATTCTCATTGATATAATCATCCAGGCTATCCGTACTAGGGTTAGTCATGCTTTCAATGAGGTCTGAAAGTGGGCTTGTCGCAGCAATCCGTTTTG
>Ga0153958_1000006_pt1 | contig 43854 bp, 44 predicted proteins | sample TSFL042MetaG_FD_104719 | JGI IMG/M metagenome (GOLD analysis project Ga0153958, IMG submission 104719) | Attine ant fungus gardens microbial communities from Florida, USA - TSFL042 MetaG | ecosystem: Host-associated > Fungi > Mycelium > Unclassified | place: USA: Florida, Wekiwa Springs... | reverse complement strand
CAACGAAAACGGTAAAGAAAATGAATATATCATGGAGAAAATGGATTGCACATTAAAGGATTATATTAAGAAAAATAATAATACCCTTTCATTCAATGATAGAAAAGAAATTGCTGTGCAAGTATTGCATGGATTTGAATATTTAAGTTCAAAGAGATTGCTCCATAGAGACATTAGTCCGAATAACATCTTAATAAGAATTTTTGATGATGAGCACGTTCAAGCAAAAATCTCTGATTTTGGTTTAGTACGAACTACTGATAGCACTCTAACTTCTGAAAATACTGAATTCAAGGGACTGGGGTATAACGATCCAAAATTGTATCAGATTGGTTTTGATAGTTATGATCTTATTCGCGAAACATATGCAATTACTAATTTACTCCGCTTTATATTCTAAGGCAAAGATAAACTTCAAATAGATAAAATTAAAAACTTATCATTAAAAATTTTTGTAGAAAAGGGTTTAAATCCAGACGATGATAAACGTTATAAAAGCATTGATGAATTAATCGTTTGGTTTAAATCCATTCAAGAGGAAAACTAATATTATCGTAAAAAAGGCATTTTATGCCTTTTTTACTTTACTTTAATTGCATATTGCTTCATAAGTTCACTATATTGTTTTTGTCTTTTTATTCTTGCTAATTTTGTTACATCATAATTTGTTTCAAACAAACTATAGTTATTAATTGCATCATTTAAAACTTTATTTATGTCATTCATTTTCTGAGTTTTATATAGCTTTTTATACTCTAAAACAAAGTCACGAAAAATGAAATCATCACATTTATTGGCATTAGTAATATCTTTAGAAATGTTTTGAATAATTTTAAGTTTTTCTAAAGGATAAATCGAGGCTATGTACTCATCTTTTGTTGAGCCAAAACAAGAAATTGTTTCTCTTTCTGTTTTTGGAAGTTTCACATCTTTTGGAAACAAATAATATCTATTAATGTATTCACCCTTATTTGTATGAGAACCAGTTTCTAGAATTCGATATTTTTCATTGCAACTATTACACTCTATAGTTGTCCATTCTCTGTGTCTAAACCAGTCATCACTTTCCTTGGTTATTACAACGCCATCAGAAGCACATGCACAGTTATGTTTAGTTCTATAATCTACTTCTCAGGACATAAAATCATCTCTTTTCTCTTCAAACTTATTAAAACAAAACTAATCTTCTTTAACTCTTGATTTGGTCTCTTTATAGTAATCAGCAATTGGGGTTAAACCCTTAGTAATCTTAAGAATATTATGGTCAGTTGTTACATCAAGAGGAAGCGTGATCGCACTAATCAAAGCATTAGCAACATCCCCATTACTCATTGATGTTTCAAAGTTCTGGGGAGTAGCTAGACTGACAGTTTCTGACTCTTTTGCTTTTTCATCAATCATGCTTTTATCAATTTAATCGCACCAAAACCATCTAACTCTAGGAAAGATGTGATGTTAGACATATCCCCATCTCCTGCACCAGCAGTATTAATCACATAATCAACATCATTTGGTAAAACTTTTTTAATTTCTTCACTACTTAACTTGGTTAAATCTGAAGTTAACGGGGTTAAGTTTTCACTTTTTTGAAACTTCTTTTCTGCACTTCTCGAAGTAGCATAAACAAAATAACCTTGCTTTTGTAATTTTTCAACAACAGGTGCACCAGCAGGTACCAGTGGCACCAACGACTAAAACTTTTTTCATTGTAATCAGTTCTCCTTTTATTTGTACTGTTATTATAGTCTTTTACTATTTAACTGAAGCAGATAAAAGTCAAACTCAGCAAAAACTCGCTTATTCTCAAGAAAAAAACTTTAATGCAAAATAACCAAGTACCCCACCATATCCAGCAAGAATGAGATAAGCCGGAAACATTGTTGTTTGTTTTAACCCATTTGCACAAGCAGTCATGATCAAGATTCCACAACCAGAAGGTGTAAGATACTGGAGATATTTGAATCAATCACCAAAGATATAAGAAGGAATGGTAGCTCCAGAAACAAGTAATAAAAAGTAAAGAATAACAAAAGTAGCAAAAACTGCGGTGGTATTGGTTTTTGAAAAATTACTAATTAAAATCGCAATTAAAAAATGAATTGAAAAAATAATTACTGGTCAAAACAGTACAGTTAAAATCATTTGATAACTATCAACAAGATTAAAAGCACTTGAAGCAATAATTCAACAAACTAAAAAAATTGCTAAGAAAAAACAATAATTAAACAAAGCAATCCCAAAAAGATACTGGTGCTTTGAAACATTAGCTAATGAAAGTTGCTTGACCCGTTTATTGATTCGATCCGATGTTAAAACAATCGGGATTGATGACAAACTGAAAGTTAAAATCATCATCATGATTACAGCGGGAAATAAAAAGTCCATTACCGAAATATGTTTAGCACCAGAAACTTGAGAACTACCTCAAAGCTCCCCGACAATAATTGTTCACACAATTGGAAAGACAATTCCAAAAATAAGCGATCACGGATTTTTGATAAATTTATAAAAACTAAGTTGAAAAATTTGGGGCACTTTAGCTTTCATCTTCCATCAACCTCGCTAATTTTTGTTCATTTAATTTAGTTTTCAAAATTTCTTGATCATAAACAATTTCTTGTTGATCGATTTTTATAATTCTTGTACACAATTTTATTAACTCGGCAGGATCATGAGAAATTACAAAAATAATCGCTTCTCCGCTAGTTTTTTTCCTTGCCAAAGTTTCTTCAAATCATTTCTTAGTTTTTAAATCCAAAGAGTTACTAACTTCATCAAAAAGAATAACTTGGGGATTATTTGCCATCGCAATCATAATTTTAAAACGTTGTTTTTGCCCCCCAGATAGGGTTGAAAATTTATGTTTTTCTAAACCGGTAAGACCATATTTTTTAAAGTCATCTTCTTGAGAAATTTTATTTTTCGCTTTTCTTTGATCATCAAACAATTTTTTGTAAAAAAGATAATTATGTTTTAAATTAACTTCATCATCAAAACTGGTTTCTTGAAAAACTGCATTTTTCCTTAAATTTTCAATTGAATAATTAATTTCTCCACTAGTCTTACTTTTTGTTCCTAAAATAATTTCTGCTAAAGTAGTTTTCCCACTCCCATTTTTACCAATAATACCAACAACTTCACCTTCTTGAAAATTTAAAGAATTAATCTTCAAAACTGGTTTTTTACCATATTTTTTAACAAGATTAGTAATTTTAATTTCAAACATATTTAAGCTAACGGATGGGGATAATAAAAAACATTTTTTATTAAACTACTTTTTTCATAAGGCATGGAAGGTAAAAAAACCGGAAAGAGTTGAGGACTCCATAATCTAGTAACTACTGTGATATTTTTTATTTCAGGAGGAGTGATATCCATCGCATAAACATCGACTTCTTTTTCTTTCAAAGATTTAAATAACATTTTAACTTCTTCTTTCTTATCATTATTTTTTCTCCCTCATTTTCTTTGTAAATCGCGCAAAGAAATTTCTCCTTCAATTCTCTTATCTATCTCAATTTTATTTTTAACGTAATTCTTAGCATCAGCATACAACAAAACGTTGTCATCAAGATTTGCAAAAAAATTTACATGTTCGTTTTTAAAGTAGTGACTATCACTTTGGAAGATAAAACTATAATAACTTGACACAAAAACAGACAAACATTCTAAAGTAGCCCGCTTGATAGCCTCGGTAGCATCAGTTGAAGCTTGAATACCAAAACTTATTGCTGGAAACTTTTTATCTTTTGTATAAGCAAAACAACCAACGATACAAAGATCACTTATTTGATCTTGATATAAAACATATTCCAATTCAACTTCATTGACATTAGTTAAAATTTCCTTGATTCAATTTAGCATTTGAAAGTCATCAATGATTATTCTTTTGCTCTTACATCCGTAATACCAATTTAAATTAAAATTATGAATTTGAATTAATTCAACCAGTGAATTAAAAAGCGAATTAGGATAATTATTATGAGAAGCTGTTCCTGTCGATACAGAAGCCACAAACTTTTTTTCATTTCGATTTTCCGAAGGAAAACCGATAAAAAACATTTGAGCAGGAACATAAACCTGCTTTTTATCAAGTAAGTTTTCTAGTTCAACTCATCAAACCAAAGTTTCTTCATTAAAAGCAGAATCAGAATATCCTTTAACATTCAAGCAAATTTCCTGGATTTTCTTATCAGAATAAACATTAATAAAATCTGCTGACAAAAAATCTTTTTTGTTATTTTTTAATTCTTTGATAGAACTGTAAATTAATTTAGTTTCATCAACCAAAGTATGTGCCATGATAGACGCATACCGTTCAACAGTTTCCCCATTTAATCTTCGAAAGGCATTTAAAAACTTTTCATCATAACCGCTGATATGAAATTTTATATTTCTTTCATCTTTAAAAATTTTTCGAGAATATTTGGGTATATCTGCTGATAAAACTTCAAATTTAGGCATATCTGTTTCAATTCATGAATTTAAAAAATATCCTGAGACAATTCCTACATTAGCAGAACCAATAAGATCATATTTTAAAAACTCTTCGCCTTCAAACTCGTAAATACTATTTTTCATTGATAATTTCCTCAATTGCTCTTTTCATATTTATATTCATTTCTTTTGATTGTTGTCTGGAAATAAAACCACAAGTTTCGCAAAAAGAAATTTTAAGTAATTTATCAACATGAAATTCAAAAGTCGGTAAATAGATTGAAAGCACCTTGCTTTCGATCAGTAAAGCGTTGTATTCTCTACTTCTAATGATAAGATTATTTATCAAAGAACTCAGTAAATTAAAATCAGAAACACACTTTTCAAAATTAGTTTTTTCTTCTAATTGATCAAAATTTCTTAAATTTTCTTTATCCTCAATTCTCGAAACAATTCTTTCATAAAAACAATTGAAACATCCTGTAAAGTTTTTATCAATATACAAGGCATGAAGATAATCACCATCTTTAAAACCCAGTAATCAGCGAATGTTATTTTTAAAACAATACTCATTAATTTGTTTTAATTTTTGAATTGAAAAGGAATCCAATAAAACTAACAAATTTTTGCATTCATTATTATCAAACATAAACTCAGCCAAATCTAGAATTTTTGAATTATCATTTTCTAAAAATTGAAATTTATCAAGTAAAACTTCTTTTTGTTTGAAATCAGTTAAAACCAATTCAGGAACAAAAGGTTCTTGCAAAGAAAATGCAAGGGAATATTCTCTCAGTCTCTTTAAAAACGAATCAATAGGATTTTCATCCTCTTGCTCTCTTATTGTTACCGATTCTCCATAACTTAATCTTTTTAACTTGTCTGTCAATTCCAAAAAAAGTTCTTTCTTTAAATCTTTCTTATTTATTATTATCTTGTAATAATTAAAGATACCCTTGGTAATAGAAATACTATCATCAAAGAATTTTATATTTGTAGATTTGTCTAATAAAACATTAATCATTGTTCTCTCCTATAACTGATGAATTTAGTAAATAAATCCCAAAGTAATTATTTAGTTTTAACTTTTTTAAGACAGCTTCTGTTGTATAACTACCTAAATTACAAGTTCCATAATTCAACGCTGCACCTAGCAAATCAACATTTTGTAACATAGATCCAACTTCAATTGCGCCAAAAATTCCCGCAATATCCCCGTATTTATATTTATTAACATTAGAATCATAAACATAAAATAAAAGAAAACTAAAGTTATTATCAGCACTTGGTAGAATAATTAAATTATCGATATTTAAATCTTCATTTTGAATTAATTTCAAAGAGTGACCATAAGGTTGATATTGATAAAAACCTTTTTCTATTTTTTCTACCTTATTTGCATAGATAAATATTTTTATTGGGTACAAACCACCTCCCGAAGGATAACTTAAATGTTCTCCATAAGTAGCTGAGAAAAGGTAACTAAATATCGAAGAAATCTTTTTGAAAGACATAAAACCTTTACCAAATTGTCTTTGACTTTTTCTGTTCTTCAAACAAAAGTCTAAAGATTTCAATTCTTCGTTTACTTTGTCTAATTTAATACATTTTTCTGTTGCTTCTTCTAAAAAGCGATATTTTAAACTCATCTTTGCCGCTTCACTAAAAAAGCTAGCAATTGATACACTAAAATCAGTCTCATTCAAGTTTGTTTTATAATTACGAAAATAAAGATCCATCAATAGACCATCATCATTTTTATAATATAAATTATTTTCATGAGCAAAATTATTCTTTACAAGTGTCTGCTTCGGATATTTCGAGACAAATTGATTTCCCATGTTAAATGAAAAACTCGTTTTTATTTCATCTTCTTTTTTCATTCTCTCTCCTTTTTAAAAACACCACAAAATCTTAACAAACGATTCTATGGCAGAAATATGTGCTAGTTTATTTCTATAATGCACAACAGCAACATGGGCAGCAACTGCAGCAGCAGCAGCAACTTCCTAAAAGCATACCGTCTTTATATTTAGAATCAGAAAAAGAACTATTGTTACTGCGAATAACAAAAAAGTCTTTTTCAATAGAAATTTCGTTGAGCATAAGAAGACCTCCCTTCCTATTTATAATAAAACTTTTCTAAATTAAAAATTTTATTTACCAGTCTTTTTCAAAAACTCGGTCTACTCTGCTCTTTGAAAATAAAAAAGAGTTATAATGTGCTAATTTAATCTTGAAACTTTAATAAAAAAACTAGAAAGTTGATTTACTTTCTAGTTTTTAAATCAAGTCCAAAGAACTTTCTTTTCCCACGTTTAATAAACAAGTATTGGTGGTTTAAAGCCAAATCAGTACTTAAGACAAAGTTCTCATCATTAATAACTTCACCATTAATACTAATCGCTCCAGATTGAAGAAATTCTCGAGCTTCTCGTTTAGAACCAGCCGCTTTAGAAGTGACTAAACCATCAATCAAAAAACTTCCAGAAGAAATTACTCCTGAAGGAATTGAATGAAAGACAACTTTTAATTCCTCGTCATTTAAGTTTTTTAAATCGCCATTAAAGAAGGCATTAGTAATATTTTGAGCTGATTTTAATCCTTGTTCATGATGAACAAATAAAGTCATTTCTTCTGCAAGTTTGACTTGCATTAAACGTAATTGGGGTTGAGCATCAGCCTTTGTTTTTAAATCTTCAATTTCACTTTGACTTAAGAAGGTAAAAAACTTTAACATTTGATAAGCATCAAAATCATCTTGGTTAAATCAAAACTGATAGAACTCATAAACACTGGTTTTCTGAGCATCTAATCATACTGCTCCTGATTCGGTCTTGCCAAATTTTTTCCCATCTTTTTTAGTTAACAAGTTAATGGTTAACCCTGCAGCTTTAGTTTGGTCGCGACCCACTTTTGCTCCAATTAAATCAGTTCCTGAAGTAATGTTTCCCCACTGGTCAGAACCACCAATCTGGACTTGACAATTATAGTTTTGATAAAGTTGGTAGAAGTCATAAGCTTGAAGAATTGTGTAAGAAAATTCTGTCACACTTAAACCAGTTTCAATCCGAGTTTTAATTGACTCTTTGTTTAAAAGGTAAGCAAGAGTAAAATCCTTACCAATATCACGCAAAAAATTTAATAAGGTTAATTCTTTCAACCAATCATAGTTGTTAGCAAACTTAACTTCAGGAATGATTCCTTTTAATTGCTTAGTAATCGCATCAGTATTAACTTTTACTTGTTGGGCAGTTTGCAACACTCGTTCCTGGGATTTAAACGAAGGATCACCAATCATCCCTGTCCCTCCCCCAATTAAAGCAATTGGGTCAAAACCAAATAATTTAAAACGTTTTAACAAAGTGATGGGAATTAAGTGACCAACATGCAAAGAATCAGCAGTGGGGTCAAAACCACAATAAACACCAGCTTTATTTTGTTGTGCAGATGTAATTCGTTCAAGACTAGTATATTGTTTAACCAAACCCCTTCAGGTTAACTCATCAATAATACTTGATTGTTTAGTATCCATTAGCTCTCCTTTATTTATCATTTTCATGCTTTTAAGCGTTCGTTTTCGTGTTCTTCACGACCAAATTTTGCTTGTCCTTGACCATTCAAAGCAACATTATCACCAGTAAAACCAATATTAACTTTCACCAAAGCTTCACCAATACCATAGAGATCCACTGGAATCTTTTTTTCTTCAAAATCAGCAATTTTTTCAGCATTGAATCCAGAAGAAACAATAATCTTTACATGATTGAATCCTTCTTGATTTAAAGCTTCACGAACGGCTACTACGAGATATTCACTAACACCATTTAACTTCGCATCCTCGGGATATTGGTCTTTAGTCTTACTCAGGGTTTGGTCAACTAAATTAGCAGCAGTATCTAAACGAATTGCAAACAACTTCTCTTTAAAATAACGAGCAACCTTTAAAGCATCATTAACACAATCATTATGATAGTCCACTAACGCAACCAGTCTATTATCTGGAAAAGTTTCATGAAAAGCTTTGGTAGCTTCTAAGACGTCGCCATCAAAAATTTGAATTAAAGCATGGGGCATTGTTCCACTTGGCTGTTTAACAGTTTCATCATCAATTAATTCCAAGGCCGCCTCACTGACAAACTGGCGAAAACCACCCACATACGATGCATAGCCGTCAAAGGGTTGGTTAAGATATAAATCAGCACGATCGTTCATATTTAAGGCTCTTTGGGATCCAACCACCGCAATTACCCGAGCACTATTGGTCGCAATCGAAGAATTGCGGGCAAGAATTCCATCAATCATTCCTTCTAAAAAACCAAAATCTTGGTAATGACCAGTAATTTTTAAAACCGGCTCTAAGGGTTGAACAACCATCCCATCATCAAGAGCTTCAATTTTTAAAGTTAAATAGTTAGGACAAGCAAACTTAATCAAAGCCAAAACTTGTTTAATTCCACATACAACAGTATTTTCCTTGCGTTGAAAGAACTGCATTGTTACCACAGCATCACTTTTATATTTTTCAACAATCTTAACAGTTTTTTTAAAATAATCTGCTAAATAATAACCCTTTTTAACCTGGGCATCAAATTGATAGTTTTTCATGAATTATGCTTCTGACTCCTTGAAAAAATCTTGACCCACTTTATTTTCAAACATTGGGGGTAAAACAACAATTCCAGTTTGGTTAAAATCATCATTTTCTAAACCCAGTTCCTTTTGGCTACAAATCATTCCATTAGATTCATATCCTCTCAATTTTGAAGGCACAATTTGTTCACCATTAGGCATTCAAGCACCATTTAACGCCACTACTACCAACTGGTCAATAGCAATATTAGCCGCTCCACAAACAATTTGTTCCACTCTGGTTCCTAGATCAACCTGACACAAATGTAAATGAGTTCCCTCAATATCTTCACACACCAAAACTTTGCCAACTACAAATTGCGAACTTTGAACAAACAAAAAATGATCTGCTAGTTTTGTCTTAACGTAATCAAGCACTTCAGGTTCAAAAGAATTAAAAGCTTTAATTGGATGCAAATCTTGAGAAACCTTAAAAATATTTATCCCATTAATTTCATCATTTTTACCACCAAGCAAGACAACATCACCCTTGATATCGACTAATTGTGAAGGTTCGTTTTTCTTGACTACTATTAACACATCAAACAGCTGATTGTAATAAATTCCGTACATCTTCGCACCCGTTTTCGTTTTTGTTATAAAATCTATTGAATATAAAACAAATAGAATCTCTTTTTACTGATATCATTATATCAAACATTATAGAATTGTTTTAGTATCGTTATGGAGGGCATTACGAATGAAAATTGCTATTTTAACTGATTCATCCTATGATGGAAAATTAAAAGATTATAAGGATCTTTATTTAATTCCGCTAATGATTATTACTGAAGATGGAAAAGAAATCAAAGATGATAGTAGTTTTAACAAAAACGAATTCTACGAATTGTTAAAAAATCAACAATTAAAAACTAGTCAAACAAGTCCAGGAGACATGATTAAAATGTGAGATCACCTTTTAAAAGATTATGACCAAATCATTTGTGCCTTCATTTCTAAAGGTTTAAGCAGTCAATTTAGTAATTATCGAGTTTTAAGTGAAACTGAAGAACGCTACAGAGGCAGAGTATTTGTCACTGATACTAACGGAGTGAGCATTGTTCAACAACACATTGTAAAAAAGATTGCCAGTTGGATTAGTCAAAATAAAACTGGTTTTGAAATTCTTGAATTAGTTAAGCAAGAATCAGAGAATTTTTATGGATTTATCATTCCCAAAAATTTAGAAACTTTAAAACGTGGAGGAAGAATTACTCCAGCAGCTGCTAATTTAGCAAAAATTTTAAAAATTGTCCCTGTTTTAACTTATGATGGAACAATTGATAAAGCATTCACAACCAGAACCTTTAAAAAAGCAGTCGCCGAAGCTGTCCAAGCAATTAAAAAAGAAATTAGAGATTTAGAAGTGGTTGACTTAACTTATTCTCGAACTGCTGAAGAAAATGTTGAATTAGTGAAACAAATTATTGAAAAAGAAGGCTTAGAAATCGGAATTGAATCAGAACTTACTAACGTAATTGCTGCTCATACCGGAAGAGACGCTTTCTCAATTATTGGATGAAAGGATATAGTTTAATGAATAACCAAAAAATCGGAATCTTAATTGATACAGCTGCAGGAGATGATTTTCAACTTTATGAAAATACAGTTATCGCCCTACTTCCTTTGCATATCATTTTTGAAGATGAAACCGACATCATTGATACCCCCCAAAACTTAATAGAAACTAACTTCTATCAACGTGTTGCTGATGGAGAAAATGTAAGAACTAGCCAAGCGAGTCCAGGTGAGTTACAAGCAAAATATGAAGAAATGCTTAAAACATATGATTATATTATTCACTTACCAATCCCTGGTAACCTATCTTCAATGTACCAAACTTCTTTAATGGTTGCCAAAGAATTTGCCAACAAAGTTAAAGTGATCGAACACTCAATGGCTGCAAACGGAATTAAAGAATGCGCTTTAGTCTTAGACCAACAAATCAAAAATGGAACCTTAAATTCCATTGAAGCAATCGAAGATTTCTTAAAAACTTATGAAGAAGAAATGTATTTAGGGATTGTTCCTGGAGATTTGAAAAAGTTAGCTCGTGGTGGAAGAGCGGTCGGGATTATTCAAACAATTCTGAACGTCTTCAAAACTAAAGTATTAATTAAATGAGAAGCAAAACCAAAAAAACAAGCTTTTGGTCGTACAATTGGTTCGGTTTCTAAAACTGCAATTAGTACAATTAAAGAAAAATACAATAATACAGAATATAAACTGATTTTTGTCACCACTCCCTTAACTGATGAAAAAATCAAACAAGCAGCGATTGAAGTTCTTGAAAAAGAAAAGGTTGCCTACGAAAACGAAGAAATTCCTGCAATGTACACCGCTCATGCTGGAGTAAATACAATCGGTTTTATTTCTGTCAAGAAATATTAATTAATCATAATAAAAAAATACCCCATGGGGTATTTTTATTTTTTACTTTGGCAGGGGTGAAAGGAATCGAACCCTCAGCGCACGGTTTTGGAGACCGTCGTTCTACCACTGAACTACACCCCTATAAAAAATCGCACCCATTGAAGTGCGAAGACTGAAAATCATCATGGCAGGGGTAGCAAGACTCGAACTCGCGACACTCGGTTTTGAAGACCGATGTTCTACCAACTGAACTATACCCCTAGGTCTCAACCTTAAAATTATACCTAAATCTCGCTACTTTTTTGCAAAAAAAGAAGAAAAAGGCCTTTAACTCCAAAGAAAGCTACTGACCCATTTCTTGTTTAATTACACAATTTTCACAAACCCCGTGACACTCAATTTTAAAATGATCCATTAAAAAATTAATTGATGCACCAAGAGTAATTAACTGGTTATCAGCGATTTGTTCAAACTTAGTTGCATCAACATGATAAAGTTGATTACACTTGATACAAGAAAAGTGAATCAGGTTGGGAGCAACAATTTCATAACAAATTTGCTTACCATTAAAAGTATTGGCACTAACCACATGATAATCTAACAAAACATTGAGAGTATTATAAACACTCGCAACATTGATTAGGTGATTATCTTTTTTTAACTCATCAACAATCATTGGTGCAGTGGGATGGTCTAAACGAATTAAAATTTTAATAATTGCTTTTCGTACCTGAGTTAACTTAATATTTTGTTGTTTTAATTTTTGCGTAATAGACCCATAAAGTTTTTCTTGTGCTTTAGTTATCGCTTCACCCATGTTTTATTGTTTCAACTTAATAATTAGTTGATTCAATTCTCCTATTGTTTTAAAATTTTGTAATTCCTCATCTGGTACAGAAATTTCCAATCTGTCTTCTAAATCAATCACCATATCCATCAAATCTAAAGAATCAATTCCAACAGCAGTTAAGATGGTATTCTCATTAAGATCACCTTTTGCACCGTGTTTTTTTAATTCTTTAATGATTTCTTGTGTGTAATCCATTTGTAACCTCCAGGATGAATTTTTTTATCTAAATTAGATTATACTATACTTTCAATTTAATTCATTTTGGTCATTTAAGTGAATTTTTGCCCGAATTACTTTGGGCTGTTTTTGATTTTCAGTTGAAAAAGTAATGGTTTTAGCTAATAATTCCCGATAGCTTGTTTTCAGTTTCATTAAAAACAAATATTGAAAATTAACTAAATCAAAATAATAATTTTGATTTTCTACTCTTAATAATTGTTGTGTTTCTCTAGCAGTAAATTTTAGTTGTTCAAAATTATGTTTCGTAGTTTCATCATCTTCATAATAAAGATTTGGATGCTGCCTGCTAAATTGATAAATTAAATATCCTCCTCCACCAATACTTGAAAGCACAATTAGTGCCAAGAGAATTTTAGCGATAATTTTTGCTTTGTTCATCAAGAATCGCCCTTAATTTGGTGGTAAATATTTCGTATGTGAATGATGATGACAAGAAGAAATCTTGTGGTTGATAAGTGACATAATCAATTAAATCAAGTTCTTGATAATCATAATTAATTATTGGTTCATGATTATTAATTAAAATTTTATAAGTAAAAGGCTTGCCAAATAATAATAAATTAATTAACAAAGTTTGATTAAATTCACTAGAAAAAAGCACATCACCACTACTAGTTTTGACAATTTTTTGCAAGTTATAATCATAATCAAAATGATCAGCAAGTCTGAGGATTCTTTTATCTTGAAAATCATAATTAACTTCATCGAAGTTATAATAATTTTTCCATTCATCACTACCAATAATTTTCAGTTGGCCAACCACTATTTCATCACCAACAAGGCTATTGCGTATATCCCATAAGATGTTTTTTAAATCAACAAGCTCTGCTAAAAAAGGTGGTCATTCTTCTGTGGTATCAATTGTGAATCCCAAAAGTGGATCATCACTTCTCATCCGAGTCTGCACGAAATTAGCTTTTAATGAAATAGTCTTCCTTAACAAAGGATAAAAGACGTTTTCTTGCTTGGTAGTGGTGTCTCTGCTTAGACAAGCCACTACTTGGTTAGAAACAAAGTTATTGTCTCTAATTGTTTCTGTCGCTGTTTTAATATTTAAAAACCCCTTATTAAACCCAACCCCATAATTATTAGTTAAGCCGATTTTACTAGTTGACTGATACTCTAAATTAAACAAAAAATCATTTGAACTAGGATCGATTAAAGTTGATGGAATTTTGTATTCGAAAAAATCTTGGTGTTTGATTTCAATGCGGTGGTTATTATCATCATATTTGAGGAAAAGTTGTTCCATCAATGCTGATGGTTGCTTAGTAGCATAATCAATAGAAACTAGCCCACTATTTTCTCGTTTAAATAAAGTAAAACTTAAATTAGTTAAGAGAATGGCTCGTGGTAGTTTTGTTCAATCAACTTGGTTATTGTTTGCAATTAACTCAAACCAAACAATCAACTTGTAATAGCTTTGTTTATCAATCGTAGTTGGTTTATTTACAAACATAAAATTAGGTGCTAATAATAATCCTTGCTCTGAATCGTTGTAATTTATAATACTAGCCAGAACGTCATCTTTAGCCATTTGATTGGATATTACCTGGTTAATATTCATGTTTTCTATCCTCCCGTTTATGGTTTACGAGAGAAATAAAAAAACTTCCCAAAAATAGGAAGATAATTTTTAAAATGGGGCGTTTGAGGGGAATTGAACCCCCGTATGTCGGAACCACAACCCGATGCGTTAACCACTTCGCCACAAACGCCATTTCAAAGTGTTGAAAACTCAACACTAGAATTGTACCTTTTCTTTCAGCGTTCTGTCAAACAAAAAGCGCGGAGTTAAGCGTTATTTCTTTAAAAAGTTTCACTTTCTAAAATGGTTAAAATTTCGCGGGCTTGTTTCTTATTCTTTAAAAAAGCACCAGCTCCATGGCGAGTTCCTCACCCTCCGTATTTGGCAGCAAACATATTTACTGGTCGGGTTTTTGAAGAGAATTGGGCGCGAATCCTTTTATCATCATATTCTACAAACATCACACAAAATTCAGTAGTAGCAAAATCGAGTAATAATCAGTTGAATTGTGAGGCACGATTAGGTTCAACGTTATAGCGTTTTAACACTTTGTTAGGTAAAAAAACTCATGTCGTGTTTAAAGAAGTTGACTTTAAATGGTTAACCAAATAAGCTTTTAGTTTATTTTCCTCAACCGAAGCATAAACCCTGCGATTCAGAATTTCATGAGCACTAGGACTTAATTCCACAAGTTTAGCTAGAGTGGTAAAAGTTTTCTTATTGAACCCTGAGGTGAGAAAGTTAGTTGTTCCTTCTAAAATTCCAATCAATAAACATTGAGCAGCTTCAGGAGTTAACATTCACTTTAAACTTAAAGCAATGTTAGCGATTAATTCACTACAACTCGAAACACTTTGATCGTTAATATCAACTTGACCATAGACCTCTTTTTCAGGATGATTATCAATTTTAATGACTGTAGCACATTCTTTTCAATCATCACCATCAATTCAATCACTACTTGGTGTATCCACCACAATTGCTAACGAGGCAGAAATTAAAGCAGGATCATAACTATCCATTCGTCCTAAAGGGTTGAGATATTCACTATTCTCTCCAGCAGCATAAACGTTCTTATCAGGAAAATTAGTCTTAATAATTTCTTTTAAACCCAACTGTGAACCATAAGCATTACCATCAGGATTATCGCGTCGATAAATAATAATCGTGTCGCTTTGACTAACCATGTCTGCTAATTTTTGATAATCTCTATTCATAATTGTTTTCCTTCTTATATTGCTTAATTTCTTTTAATAAAGTTGAGCTAGTTTTTTTATCATCGGGTTGGCTAAAAAAGTAAACTAGTTCTAATTGGGGATTTAACACCTTATTGTAACTAGCAATTTTGGCTTCATAAGCAAAGTCAACATCATTTCTAAATCCCCGCAAGCAATAGTTAATTTGGTGCATTTGGGCAAAAATCGCAGTCAAGTAATGTTCGTTGAGCATTACTTTCACTCGTGGGTTAGTCTGAAAGATTGTCTCAATCATCTCTACACGACTTTGACCTGAGTGTTGATAGGTTTTTTCTGGATTTCTTGAAACTACAATCACTACTTGGTCAAATAATTGTAAGGCTTTTTCAACTAAAACTTGGTGACCAGAATGAAAGGGATCAAAACTCCCAGGAAACATAATTACCCTATCATTTTCAATCTTTAAGTTTGGTTTCATCAATTGTGCCAATGTAAGGTAGGTTTCTTAAACGTTCTTGATAATCCAGACCAAACCCGATGATATATTCATCATCCATTCCAAAACAAAATCAATCCGCCTTTATTCCTGGTACTCTGGTTTGGTTGTTTTTATTAATTAAAGCCACAATCCTTACACTGTTAGCTCCTTTCGCCATCAAATAAGCTTTAATATATTTCAAGGTCAAACCACTATCAATTACATCTTCAACAATCAAAATGTCTTTATTCTTGATTGTGGTGTTAACATCTAAAACAATCTTGGGTTCACCACTAGTTTTCATCGTTCCCTTATAAGAAGAAACTACCATAAAATCAGTTTCACACTCATAATCAAAGTGCTTTAAAAACTCGGCATAAAAAGGAACACAACCTTTTAACAAGCCTAAAATAAGAATCGTATGTTCTTTAATGTTTGGTTGATTTTGATAAAAAAGACTAACTTCTTGAGCAACTTCTTGAGTTTTTCTAACAATTTGTTGGTTGGTAAACTTAATTTCTTTTACTAAAGGGTGTTGTTGACTAATCATAACTGACTCCGTTCTTAATTAATTGAATTTAGGTATTGCTCTAAAATTAATTGAGCTGCTAAAGAATCTTTTTTTTGTTTTTGTTGCTCGCGTGACAAGTTTGCTTCAATCATAATTTGTCGGGCCATTTTTGTTGTTCGGCGTTCATCGACCTTAATAATGTCTGAAGCCCCAAATCTTGGATTATCTGCTAAAAATAATTCAATAAAATAGTCAATCATTTCTGCTCGTTCACCAATACTTCCATCCATGTTTTTAGGATAACCAATAATGATTTTTTCACACGGATTTTTTCATAAATAATCTAACAATTTTTCTTTTGCTTGCTCAAAGTTTCACTCTTCAAATTTCAAGGTGAGCGAAGGAGAAGCGACCACACCTTGACTGGTAGCCAATCCTAGAGTTTTACTTCCCAAATCAATACTTAAATACTTGTTCATATGCTTTTAATTATCACTGTTTTAAGGAGAAAAAACAACCCAAAAGGGTTGTTTAATAATCTTAGGAATTATTTATTTCATTCCAAGTTGTAGAAGGTTTTTGCTCCTTCATAAACTGCATTTACCCCTAGTTCGTCTTCAATTTCTAACAAACGGTTGTACTTAGCAATTCGATCAGATCTTGACATTGATCCAGTTTTAATTTGACCAGTGTTAAAGGCAACTGCTAAATCAGCGATAGTCGTATCTTCAGTTTCTCCTGAACGGTGAGAAACAATTGCAGTCCAATTATTTTTTTGCGTCATTTGAATTGCTTCAATTGTTTCTGATAAAGTTCCAATTTGGTTTAACTTAATCAACACGGAGTTAGTGGCATTTTTATGAATTCCTTCACGAATGAATTTAGGGTTAGTAGTGTACAAATCATCCCCCACGTTTTGTACATTTTTCCCAACTTCCTGGTTAAATTTGCTAAATCCTTCTCAATCTCCTTCGTCAAACCCGTCTTCAATCGAAACAATTGGATATTTCTTCGTTAGGTCTTCTAAGAATTTATTTAACTCAACTGAAGTCATACTAAATTCTTGACCAGTAATCTTCTCAATTTTCTTAAAGTGGTATTTTTTATCCTCAAAGTATAGTTCTGAAGCAGCAGCATCCATGGCAAACATGAATCCTTCTTTCCCAGTTTTGTACCCTGCTTTTTCTACTGCTTCAACTAAAATATCTAAAGCAACTTCAACAGGCATTTTCTTTTTGAAAGCTTCAGCAGTTTCTTTTGGATAAGCTCACTTAAAGTTTGGCGCAAATCCTCCTTCATCTCCCACAGCAGTAATATCACCTTTTTCTTTTAAGATTGATTTTAAAGCTTGAAAGACTTCTGAAGACCAACGAATTGCTTCACCAAAACTTGGTGCTCCCACTGGCATAATCATAAATTCTTGGAAGTCAATTGCTGAATCAGCGTGTTCTCCTCCGTTAATTACATTTAACATTGGCACTGGTAATTTATGTGCTCCTGGTCCACCTAAGTAGTTGTATAAAGGCATTTCCATTTCATCAGCAGCAGCACGAGCAGCAGCTAGAGAAACTCCCAACATTGCGTTTGCCCCCAAGTTCTTTTTAAATTCAGTTCCATCTAAATTAATCATGGCTTGGTCGATTGATAATTGGTCACGAACTTCCATTCCCACTACTGCTGGAGCAATTTTTTTATTAACATTTTCTACTGCTTTGCTAACAGCTTTACCGTTATATTTTTCGCCACCATCACGTAGTTCTAAAGCCTCATTAGCACCAGTTGACGCTCCAGAAGGAACTTTAGCAATTCCGTGACCACCAAATTCAGTTCATAGCTCAACTTCCACAGTTGGAGTTCCACGTGAATCTAGAATTTGACGTCCTAAAACTTTGACAATTTTTGACATGTTTTATTTCCTCTTTTCTTGTATATATAAGTATTATAGACCATATTTAAAAGAAAGATAATCCCTCAAATCCCCAACCAAAGTGGTTTGACCTAATTTTCATACATAAAAAGAAAAAAACGGGGTAAAACCCGTTAAAATGCCTAATTTAGGATTAATCCATTAATCCTGCCTTGTATAAACGTTGGAATTGGCCCGGAGTATTCTTAAGTTCTTCAAAAGTTCCTTGTTGAACAATTCCTGCTCCATTAGCACCTAAAACAATAATTTGATCAACACCTTTAATTGTTGATAAACGGTGAGCAATTGAAACTGTTGTCCGGTCTTTCATCAACTTGTTCAACTCAGTTTGAATTTCTTGTTCAACAATGTTATCCAAAGAAGAAGTTGCTTCATCAAGAATCAGTAATTCAGGATCTTTTAAAAACATTCGTGCAATTACTAACCGTTGTTTTTGTCCTCCAGAAAGTAACATTCCTCGTTCTCCTAACACGGTTTGATATTTGTCTGGTCAACTCATGACAAGATTGTGTAAATCAGCTTTTTTGGCAGCTGCAATTACCTCTTCTTCACTAGCGTCAAACTTTCCGTACTTAATGTTTTCAAAAACATCACCATACAGAATTTGGGGTTCTTGTTCTACATAACCCACATGTGCTAAATAACTTGAAAGGTTAACATCTTTTAAGTTAATATCGCCATTAATATAAACATCCCCCTTAGTAGGATCATAATATCGTAACAATAACTTAGAAATTGTTGACTTACCAGCCCCAGTTTCACCAACAATCGCATATGACTTTCCTTCATGGAAAGTAAAGTTAAAGGTTGGTAAAATAACGCGTCCTGGTTTTTCAGGATATTCAAATTCCACATCTTTAAAGATAATATCACCAGCGACAGCTTCAATTTGAATTCCTTGCCCATCATAATGGGGGTCAAGAATTGAAGTAGCGTTAATCGTATCAAAGATTCTTCCAGTAGCTACAGTTGCGTTTGCCAAGTTAACTGTGGTCATCAAGGTTTGCATAATTGCTCCCACTAACAATCCTTCAGCCAAAGAAATTGAAGCAAAGGTTGTTGCATAAAAAGTTGCTGCAGCATCTCCTGAGTGGTAAAACCCAGCACTAGCAGCAATAGTAATTAGTTGTAAGGCGTTGACCCCTCCAAATAGAACTGTCACCATCATTGCTGTAACTTTAGCAAAGGGTTTGTTGATACTAAAGTAGCGTTTATGGATTTCATCAAATCCTTTGATTTCTCGAGCTTCGGTTCCTGATGATTTAATCAAACGCACGTTATTAATTCGGTCGGTGACAACTCCGTTGATATCAGTAATTGTTGCTCGGACTGCAGTTCCTCTTTTGCGAATTAAGTTAAATGATGAAAGTAAAGTCACCATAATTAAAATCATTGCTGCTAGAACAATGAAAGAAATCTTTCAATTAAAGATAAACATCATCACAAATGATCCTAAAACTGTTAGTGATGCTCGAATAATCGTGGTTGGGGTTTGATAAGCTTGGTCTCCCACAATTTGAGTATCAGAAATAATTTTAGTTAAGATTTCTCCAATTTTCTTATCTGAATAATAAGACACGTCTTCTTTTACCAAAGTTTCTAATGCTCGTTCACGTAAACTAATTTCGATTCGTTTACTTAATAAAAACCCAGCATATTGCGAAGTGAACATCGCTATCATGTTTATCAAAAGTAAAGCAACGTTAATGATAATATAAAGTCATCATTCTCCGCCCCAATAACCAGTGATATTATCCCGCATCGCAGGAACTGCATCAAGCATAATTCCTTTTGTCATTTGGTTAACTAATAAAGGACTTAACACCGCGGCCACAACTCCGAGAATTGAAGTGAGAATCGTGATTGAAGCTAGCAAATGCTCTTTTTTATAATAGTGCACAATTGATTGGGTAAAGGTAACCCGAGGTGCTGAGGTTTGATTAACATCAGCATGATTGTTCTGCACTTTTTGTTTTTTCTTAAACATTCTTTTTCCTCCTTAGTAAAAGTGTAGCAAAAATTGCCCAAGAACATAAGCAATAAAAAAGTGAGTTCGCCAATTGAATTCACTTTTTTTTAAATACACCTTAATAAGAAACACTAATAAATGATGAATTTACTAAATTAGTGTTACTGTTAGTAATAATATTCTTATCCCTTAAGTAATTGTTATAAAAATCTCTTCTAAATTGTTCTTCTTTCACAAATGAAATCAAACAAACATAATAAAAATTTAATCTCTGAAATGGTTGTAAGGATTTTCCTTCTCCGACCAAGTCTTGTTTTTTATAAATCTTCAAGCGCACGTTTTTGGTCGTTGCGGTGACGTTTACGTTCATTAATTGTTAATCATTTCTTGCGTAAACGAATGTCATCAGGAGTAACTTCAACCAATTCATCCCACTCAATAAATTCCAAAGCTTCTTCTAGAGTTAGTTTTTTAAATGGAGTTAATTTTACTGCATCATCAGTTCCACTAGAACGAGTATTAGTTAGTTTCTTTCCTGTTGTTGGGTTAACATCTAAATCATTTCCTCGAGAATGTTGACCAACAATCATTCCTTCATAAACTTCAGTTTGTGGTCCAACAAACAAGATTCCACGAGCTTCTAAGTTATTTAGCGCATAAGCAACACTGACCCCATTAGCCATTGAAACCATCACTCCGTTAGGACGAGATTCAATCTCACCCTTGTAAGGTTCAAAACCATTTGCAGATTGAACTAAAATTCCTTCTCCGTGGGTATCGTTGGTAAATTCTGAGCGAAAACCAATCAACGCACGTAACGGCACATTGTAAACCACTCGATCACGAATCCCATCAGAATCCATGTCAATCATCATTCCTTTGCGAACATTTAACTTATTAATTACAGTTCCAGAATATTCACTAGGGACGTTAATAATTACTTTTTCCATTGGTTCGAAAACTTCACCAGTAGTAGAATCTTTGTGCAAAATAACTTCTGGTTTAGAAATTCCTAGTTCAAAACCTTCGCGACGCATTTGTTCAATTAAAACCGAAAGGTGTAATTCTCCACGACCCAAAACCTTAAATCCTTCGACTTCTGAATTAACTAAAGGTTCAACTCTTAACCCCACATTAACCTCTAATTCTTTTTCTAAACGTTCTTTAATGTTTCTTGAAGTAACAAACTTTCCTACTCTCCCTGCAAATGGAGAAGTATTGACTAAAAAATTCATACTCATCGTGGGTTGTTCAATTTTAATCGGATCCATTGCTTCAACTTTATTTAGTTCGCCAATTGTATCACCAATTGAAACTTCACTTAATCCTGCGACCACAACAATATCTCCAGCGCTAGCTTCTTGAACTTCCACCCGGTTTAAACCTTGGTAAACAAAAAGTTTTGAAATTTTACCATTATAAGTCGAACCATCATTACGCGCTACACTAACACTTTGTCCAGTTTTAATTGTTCCTTGATAAATTCTTCCAATTCCTAAACGACCAATAAAAGAATCATAAGCCAACGATGAAACTTGGATTTGGGTTGGATTAGCACTTAGACTAGTATCATAACTACCCACTTGAGTCACAATCGTCTCTAATAAAGGTGAAAGGTCTTGAGCGGGTTTCTCCATACTAAATTGGGCAATTCCTTCTTTAGCAATTCCGTATAATACCTGAAAATCTAGTTGTGATTCAGTAGCATCTAACTCCATAAACAACTCTAAAACTTCATCAACCACTTCTTGAGCACGTTGGTCTTTTTTATCAATCTTATTAATCATTAAGATTGGGTGTAACCCCAACTCTAAGGCTTTAGAAGTTACAAAACGAGTTTGAGGCATCGGTCCTTCGCTGCTATCAACTAACAAAATCACTGTGTCAACAGTTTTCATAATTCGTTCCACTTCTGAAGAAAAATCAGCATGACCAGGAGTATCAACAATATTAATTTTAATTCCCTTATATTCGATTGCACAGTTCTTTGAATAAATTGTAATTCCTCGTTCACGTTCTTGATCATTACTATCCATCACTTGGGCATCAATTTGTTGGTTATCACGAAAAACTCCTGCTTGACTTAATAACCCATCAACCAGAGTAGATTTTCCTGCATCAACGTGAGCAATCACGGCAATATTAATAATTTTTTTAGCGTCCATTTTCTGCTTTCCTTCCCCTTTTTAAAAGTTTCCCATAAAGACAATAACCTAACGATTTTAACATATTAAGAATAAAAAAATGAGTGTTTTTCACTCATTTAATCTGGGTTTTCTAGAAAAATTTATTCAATTGATGGTGCTTGTGGAGTTTTGTTGGTTTTTAGTTTGCTTAATAAGTTCTTGCTTCAATTCATTCTTAAAAAGACTTCATAACTGATTAAAGTATAAAGAACCATCAACATTCCAAATAAAGGAGTCAAGATGATTAAGAAAACCACACCAATTCTGGTTTGATAATACATCACAGTAAAGTTTGGATGGTATAAATCGTTTGCAGAAATTTGCATAGCACTTTTTCCATCAGTAGTTAAAGCATTCAATGTTTCTTGAGCATCTTTAAACACTGTTCCTAACGTCTGGTCAGCAGCAATTGTGACAATTTCTGTAATTTGACTGTTAATGAAAGCAACTTTATTGTTGACTACATACGTTCCGTTCTTATAAGCGGTTTGATCAATAATTGTTTCGTTTTTGTGGGCTTCTTGATAAAGTGCGCTGGTAGGGAAGTTGTTATTTAAAAGTTGACTAACTGTACCTGTTTTTCCAATTCAACCTAATCCTGAGTGAGTAAAGGCGTAATTGTGAAATTCTTTTGCCACTTTAACATCAAATTGCACCAACGCGTGAGAAAATTGGTTAACATCAAGATCTTCTTTAGCTTCGTACTTTGCTTTTCAGTCATGTTCAAAGCTATCAGTAGCATAATCTGTGAAGAAATTCACGACTGTTTTGTCGTTTAACTGTTCTTGAGTTAAAGTAGAAAGTACATCTTGTTGGTAAGCTTCTCTTAAGGTTTCTACTCCTGCTTCATAGGGATCAACAACACCCCCAATTAATTCAGCATTACTATCAACAACTACCTTTCCTTCTGGAATGTATTTGTCAATCATTGCATCAACACTATTGATGAAACGTTGACTTTCCATTCCCATTCCAAACGCAGATAGGCCTAAACCCAAACCTAAGAATAATGCCAAACAAGAAAGCAAGATTGCTGCTAAAATATGTTTTGAATTCTTTTTTAATAAACGCATAATTTTGTTCCGATTCTGTAAAAAATAATATTTGAGCGGGATAATAATTATTCCCTTAATTAATTCTGATTTAAGCAAAACTATTGCTATTCAACCAGGGTATTTTATCTACTAGCTATTAATAACTATTTAAAAAGATTATCTTCTTTCATTTTCGCTTAAACTTATTTTTCCTTTCGCTGCTTTTAAAAATAATATCAGAAATAACTAAAAAAATTTAATTTTAGTTTTAAAAAGAGACAAAAGTTCCTAAAAAAGAGCTTTTATCTCTATCTTTTTAAATGAATTTAACTTTGGTTAAACCATTTCTTTAGTAAAACTTATTTTTTTTGATTTGCTTGATAATTATCAATCATTTGAATAGTTTCTAAGTCACTAATAATATCATTGCGGTTATCAGAAATAAACTTAATGTTTTGCAGAGTTTCACCACTCTTAATTTCTTGGGTTTCAAGATAATCTTCTTTAAATAGAAGGAAATAATAGATCAATGATTCCATAATAAAAACCAAACCCATAAAGTTGTTCGCCTTTTCAATCACTTTTGGAGTTCAATCAAACTCTTGGTTTTCCATTTGTTCTAAAAAGGTATTACAATATTCAAAAAAATCATAAAGGTTAATGTAGAAATCAACAATACTCTTTTCACTATTGTTTAACTCCTGCATTTTCATCAGTAAATGGTTGGAAAAATTTTTTAAAGGACGCGGGATATCAAGTTCTTTCACCAAACCATAAAAAGTATTGATATATTTATAAGCCACAAAGGTTAGACTAGCAATTTCAGTAAAATCAACTTCCAAGTCAGGATAACGCAACTGCAATTTTTGAAAAACTTCTTGTTTTTGAATATGAGGAATAGTTTCCATAATTTCAATCGCGATGCTAAATAAACAATATAAGCGGATAATTCCAATTTCACGAAAGCTTTCACTCTCACTATCATCAGGAATTAAAAAACTAATTTCCCGATTATTGATCAGTTGATCCAATTTATTTTTGATTCCATCAATATTTTTTGCTTCCCACAATCTGGTAACTTCTTTTAACTCTTCCACTTCCTGGTATTCGATTGAATTATTAAAAATATATAGTTCTTTATCAATTTCACCATAAAGGTTCTTGAGATACTCTGCTCGTTTTGCCATTTTAATAGCCTCTCTGTTATCTTTTTCTCTATTCTAACATTGATTAAAATATAAGTATTAAAATGAGACAATTAAAATTTTAAATTATTTTAGATTCCTCAGTCATTTAAATTTTTAGTAATCAAAAGATAATCTGGCTGATATTGATAAACTAAGTTTCAAAATGAGCGCGAATGATTGGGATGAACCAAGTGAGCTAATTCATGAATAACAACACAATTAATTACTTCGATAGGGAAATGCAAAAGTTTGGCATTGAAGATTAACTTCGCTTGATCTGGATAACAAGCACCTCACTTCCCTACTAAATTTTTAACAGTTAAATTTTTAAAAGTTAAATCCATCAGTACCGCTTGGTTTTTAGTTTGTTTGAGAAACCAATTGTAATAATAACGTGCTAAAAAGTTATAAAGTTTTTTCAATTGTTCGTCTTGATCATGATAATTTTTGATATAAATTTGATTTTCAACCATTTTTGGACGAATGTCTCCTTCGACCAGAACCAGATTAACTCTCTGATCAAAAACAAGGATTCAAGGGTTTGTCGTGAATAAATCATACTTATTATTAATTGCAAATTTAGTTTTTAACTGGTTAATCTTTTGATAGTTAGCCTTAATTAAATTTTCAACACTTTGCACATCAACTCAAGGCGGAGATGAAACATAAATTTCTGCTTTGCGGATCTTGAGAATAAGTTTTTTTTGGTACGGATTTAACTTTCAAAAATACTTAATCACCTCGTTGTTAATCATCACGAAGCATTCTTGACTTATTATTTGATCGTTCAAATTAATCCTCCAGTTTTAAAACCGCAATAAACGCTTCTTGAGGTACTTCAACGTTTCCAATTTGTTTCATCCGTTTCTTACCTTCTTTTTGTTTTTCTAATAACTTCTTTTTTCGTGAAATATCAGCAGCATGCAGTTTTCACGTCACATCTTTTCGATAAGCTTTAATCGTTTCGCGAGCAATCACCTTATTACCAATCGCTGCTTGAATCGGAATTTCAAAATTTTGGCGAGGAATGATCTCTTTTAATTTCTTAGTTAACTCTCTTCCTCGTTCATAAGCAAACTTAGTATTAACAATCATTGATAGCGCATCAACAACTTCCCCATTTAACAACACGTCCATCTTTACCAATTTTGAAGGTTGATAACCAATTAGCTCGTACTCAAAACTGGCATAACCCTTAGAAATTGACTTTAACTTATTAAAAAAGTCAAAAATAATTTCTGCTAAAGGCATGTCATAAACCAATTCCATTCTGGTTTCATCAACATAAATTAAATCCTTATAAACGCCCAGTTTTGCTTGCACCAAGTTCATCAAATCACCCACATATTCTTGAGGAGTAGCAATCTTAAGGTTCACATAGGGTTCTTCAATAACTTTAATTTTTTGCACCTCAGGAAATAATGAGGGATTATCAATTTCAATCACCTCATTATTAGTTAAAGTAATCTGGTAGTTAACACTAGGAGTGGTGGCAATCAAGTTAAGGTTGTATTCTCGTTCTAGGCGTTCTTGAATTACTTCCATATGTAATAGTCCTAAGAACCCCACTCTAAATCCAAATCCTAAAGCTTGAGAAGTTTCTGGTTCATAGATTAAAGAACTATCACTTAACTCAATCTTTTCTAAAGCTTCTTTAAAATCAGTGTACTTCGCATTATCAATCGGATAAATTCCTGAATAAACCATTGGTTTTAACTTTTTATAACCAGGAAGTGGTGTTAGTGCGGGGTGTACAGCACTAGTAATCGTATCCCCAACATGGACATCTTTAATCGTTTTAATTGAAGCTGAAATTCATCCTACTGCTCCTGAGCTCAAGTGAGGGGTCTTTAGAATCTTGGGAGTTTTAATTCCCACTTCAGTGACTTCGTATTCCGCGTTGGTGTTCATCATTTTAATTTTATCCCCAACTTTGACCACGCCTTGACGAACTCTGATTGACATCACTACTCCTAAATACTGGTCATAATAACTATCAAAAATTAAAGCACGTAAAGGTTCAGAATCGACTGCATCAGCAGGATAGGGAATTTTAGCAACAATTGCTTCTAAAACTTGGTCAACATTCAACCCAGTTTTTGCACTAATCAAGGGCGCGTCGCTGCAATCTAAACCAATCATTTTTTCAATTTGGGCTTTAGTTTGTTCCACATCAGCACTTGGCAAATCAACTTTATTAGTTACAGGAATAATTTCTAAGTTATTATCTAATGCAAGATAAACGTTTGCTAAAGTTTGGGCTTCAACACCCTGAGTGGCATCAACTACTAAAATTGCCCCTTCACACGCTGCTAAAGAACGCGAAACTTCGTACTGAAAATCCACATGACCAGGAGTATCAATCAGGTTGAAAACATATTCTTCACCATTTTTAGCTTGATACTTCAACTGCACCGAATTTAACTTAATTGTAATTCCCCGCTCACGCTCAATTGCCATCGAATCTAAAATTTGGGCTTGCATTTCTCGACTTTCAACAGTTTTGGTCAATTCTAAAATTCGGTCAGCCAAAGTGGATTTCCCATGATCAATATGCGCAATTATACTAAAATTTCTAATTTTTGTTTTATCCATTAATATTTCTCTCTTTATTAGCAGTCATTATCCTTATTATACTAAATGATTATTTCAACCCCCTATAAAATTTTATGTGGAATTAAACACCGTTTAACTTCAAACCCCGTGATTAATCACGGGGTTTTGGGTTCTTTTTTAAAAAGTATACTTATCATAAAGTCCAGGAACATTTTTAAAGGATAAACTTTTTTGTTCTAGTTCTTTTCAAGAATAGAATTGGTTATTGTATAGAAAGTGTCGTTTTAGAGGTTGAGCATTTGCTGGATCAAGATAAAACGCGTTTCAAAACCCCATACTTCAATAACTTCAAATAATTGATTTTTTGATGATTATTGGAGAATAACCTCCTCAACCATAATTTACTAAATAACTCTTTGTGGTTGTATCATATCCATAAATTAAAACATTATGTGGAGCTGGTTTAACAAATGAAACCAAAACTGGCATGTTATACTTCAACAACAAATCTTCAGGACTTGAAGAGTGCATAAATGAAGAACTATAATGATATTTTATTTTTGAACTAATGCTTTTATTACTTAATCAATTTTTATAAGCTCTAGCTAAAGTTTTTCCTGTTTTTATGTCTTTAGCAGACTTATTTTTTTTTCATAATTTACGAACTAAAGAATTCTCTGGTTGGTTATACTGATAATATTTGTGTTCTGGCATTGCTATTTGATTATTACTTACTTGTTGATTATTTTCAAAATAGGTAGCAAACTCTTCGTCAGTGAAAAAACCCGAAGAGATGAAAAGTTCGTTATATAAAAGTAACGTTGACAAAGAGACATACTCACACAATCCTTGATGGTTTTTTGGTCCTGTAGTGTATCCTATACTCTTATCTCCTCATAATTTAGTAAAAAATTGGTAGTAGGGAACAAGGTTAGAAAATTTGTCAATTTCAACTTGTGATGCCTCATAACCAACAATGCCCCCATCCTTGGAAAGGTTGCTTAAAATCAAATCTTGGTCTTCTAAGTTTTCTTGACTATTAATCGAAATAAGATTGGCATTGGATTTTGGTGTTGATTTAATAATTTGGCTATTTGCAACTAACACATTTGAACTAGATCCAATAATAATTAACGAACTTAAAATTTGAAGTATTTGTTTCATAATTTATTAACTCTTTCTATTTTAATTAGATTTCTACTTTAAGATTTATGTTGGCAAGCACTGAACCGTTAGAAATTTCAAGATCTTTTGCTCAATAAAGAAATTCTATTCTACCACTAGCATTCAAGGAATAATTAGCATTTTCGTTTAATAAAACAATCACTTGGTAACTTTTTTCTACTTTATCAATTTGGTAACTAAATTCAATAAGATTAGAAAGGATATCATCTCCGTAATTGTTATATACGAATCACGTTATTTTTGGATCAACGTTTTCATCATATGTACCATCTAAAATTCGAAAGGAAATAACAAATTGATTATTTTCTTTTGTTAATTGATAATCTTTTTGATTGGTTTGATCAAAATCCAATTTAGAATAATAAGTTATTTTAATCGTTGCTCGTTTGTAATACACTGAAAAAATATCAATCGTTGCTTGACGACTATCTCCATAGACACTCAAATATTTCGGCAGAGCTTCTTTGTTTACTTTTGGATTTTTATCTAAAAAAACCTTAAAAATGGTTTCTGAACTTAAATCGCTAACATAACCTAAATCAGTAGTTTCCAAGTCATTTCTAATGTCGTGAAACTGATCGGCACAAGAAACTACTGCAAGAGGTACTGTGCCAACTACCAGGACGCTTAAAAATGACAAAGCTATTTTTCTAAAAATACTTTTCATAATTTACTCCTCCTCAATTTAATAATAGCATCTCGTAATATTAATCTGGGTACACTGTTAAGTTGTTTTATCACAAAAAAAATCATCAAAATTGATGACTTTTTTAATGGATGATGTCTTTCATAAACTTCAGTAAGTCTTTTTCCACTTGTTTATGGTCTGGTTCAAATAAAATTTCGTGCCGTAAGTTTGGATAAAACATCACTTTAGTATCATAATTCAACCCAATAAAATGAGTGGCAACTTTTTGCACATTTTTACCATATTCTCCTACAGGATCATCTAAACCTGCCAGAATTAAAATCGGTAAATCCTTGCGCATTAATTCAATGTTTTTCTTTTTGCGAATATAGTTTAAACCATAAAACAGATCCTTAAATCCTGAAGTTGTGAAAACAAAACCACACAAAGGGTCATTAGCAAAGGCTAGTTGCACTGCTTGATTAGCAGTTTGTCACTCACTACCGTTTGCTTCAGGTGAGTTAAACTTTTTATTAAAAGTGCGATAACTTGCATTTCAAAGTAATTTGGAAGGTTTTTTACCTTGATTAAACAAAATTAACAAACGACTGACTATTGAACCTAAAAAAAGTAATTGGGAATTATAATCAGTTGTACCACTTAAAATTAGACCATCAATTCGTTGCGAATACTTAATTGCAAAGTTACGAGCCATAAAACTTCCCATCGAATGACCCAACATAAACACAGGCAAATCGGGAAAATTTTTTTCAATGTAATCATTAACCACAAGTTCGTCATCAACAATTTTGTTTCATCCGTTGTGAGCATCAAAATAACCAAGGATTTGACCATTATCTAAAGCAGTTTTACCATGACCACGATGGTCATCGCCAACCACAATAAATCCTTTTTTATTCATCTCTTGGCCGAACTGATCATAACGAGTTAAATATTCAGCACTCCCGTGAACCAGTTGAATCACCCCTAAAGGTTTTTTGACATCATCTCACACATAGCAATTCAAAATTTTATCATCAACTGTACTTAATTTAAATTCCTTCATGGGTTTTTCCTTTCACCAAGTTTTGATAAAGTTCACCAGTAGCTTTACTTGCTAACGCGTCAACTCACTCGTTGCCCTTTTCGCCACTATGTCCTTTGACCCAAACAAAAGTTAACTCCACTTTTTGATTAATTTCTTGAACAAAATCGCGATATTTTTTGGTTAACGGTTTTTTAGCTTGTCACGCTTTAGTAGCTCAAGCAGAAATGCCTTCATAATCATGGTGAACCTCTAACTTCTTAATGTGGTGGTTATAAGCATACTCCATCACTTTTGCTGCTCCTGCAATTTCTCCAGCCACATTTCTTAAATCTGCTCTAGAAGGATCAAAATAGCGTTGACTCAATTCTAAGACCCCCTCAGGAAGAAAAATAATTGCTCCATAAGCATAAGAATGATCCTCACTGCGATAACTGCCATCAGTGTAAGCAACAACTCACTTAGAATCATCAAGTGGTTCTGACCCTAAAAAAGCTGCGGCCTTGTCATGAGAATCAAAGACTTTAAAGACTGGGTTTAAATACCCTTGAATTTGTTGATTCATTTCTTGTCAAGACAAATAAATCCCAGGAACACGACCCTTCTTGACCACATAATACTTTTTATCCATTAGTATGCCCGTCCAAAGTAAGCTTTAATTTTAGTGGCTTGCCCACAATTAAAACATGGTTCAACACTTTGATCATGATTAAAAGGAATACAGCGCGAATTGGTACTAGTTTTTTGCTTAACTTCTTTTTCACAAACCACGCGACCACAGAAAGGGACAAGATAAAGTCCTGGTTGAGTTTCAATCCCTTTTTGGTATTCACTTAAAGTTTGCGCTTGATAAATTCTGGTTTCAAGACTAGTTTTTGCTCGACTAAACAGTTGTTGATCATAAGTTATCACAGCTTGATCAACAAAGGTTTTTACTTGATCTAGTTTAACTGCAGTTTTGCCTTCACCAACTCTTGAAGAAATTACCACTTGCTCTTGGGCAACATCACGCATTCCTACTTCAATTCGAATTGGTATTCCTTTAATTTCTGAAGCCGACATTTTATAACCAAATGTTTTATCTGAAGCATCAACTTTAATTCGATAATTTTTAGATAAATCCAGTTTTAATTGGTCAACCACCCTTTGCACTGGTTCATCTAAACCTAATTGTAAAATTTGCACTTGAACAGGAGCAATTTTACTTGGCAAGACTAAACCTTCATCATCAGCATGAGTCATGATTAAAGCTCCAATCATTCTGGTGCTAACCCCCCAGCTAGTACCATAAGCATACTCTAATTCACGATCAGCATTTTGAAACTTAATGTCAAAAACCTTAGCAAAATTATCACCCAAAAAATGACTAGTTCCTGTTTGCAAAGCCTGACCATCATGCATCAACGACTCGATTGTATAAGTTTCTCGAGCACCAGCAAAGCGTTCGTTGATTGTTTTAATACCTTTAACAACAGGAATTAATAAGTATTCTTCGACAAACTTCGCATAAAGATTTAAAATAGTTAGCGCAAACTGGTTTGCTTCGACACTTGTCTGGTGCATCGTGTGGCCTTCTTGTCATAAAAATTCTGAAGTTCTTAAAAACGGACGGGTAGTTTTTTCTCAACGCATGACATTAACCCATTGATTATTTTTTAAGGGTAAATCACGATAAGAGTGAATGTTGTTTTTAAAATATTGAGAAAACAAAACTTCACTAGTAGGTCGAATATATAACTCTTCTTCTAAAGGTTTATCCCCAACCTTAGTTACAGTCAAGACTTCAGGAGCAAAACCTTCAATATGCTCTTTTTCTTGGTTAAATAGTGATGCAGGAATTAGTAATGGTAAATAAACGTTTTCGATTCCCTGTTGTTTAAATTCAACATCTAAAGTTTGCATGATTAATTCCCAAATTCCATAACCATGAGGTTTAAAAATCATCGTCCCTTTAACTGGACCATAATCAATTAAATCAGCTTGAATGACGACATCAGTGTATCATTTTGCAAAGTCAACATCTCTTGAAGTAATTCGGTCATTTCTTTTTTTACTCATTTTTTTCTTCTCCTTGCTGCGGATTCTCATCACTAATCACTAACATAGGATCAGCAACCTTCTTTTTGCTCAAACGTTTAATTTCAGAATTATTTCCATAATAAACTTCAATGCTTGGATCGACCATTTTAGCCATTTGCTCTACTTTTTTTAAGGGTCGTTCTTTTCTAATCATAATTCATTTAATTGATTCTGCAGGAATAGTTTCGTGAACTCCCACTAATTTTAACGAAGTATCAAAAACTCAGTCATTAACAGTTTGCTGAGCTAATTTAACTGGATCTAAAGCAATGATACAAAGGTTTTCTAAGTTAATCCCAGCATCAGTGGCTCACTTTCAAAAATAAGCTCGAGAAGAAATGTCAAATTCCAAGTCAACTGACTCTTCGTGCTGAAGATATGATCAAACATAATAGGCTTCATCTTTTTTTAACTCCACGTTCTTTAACTGGCAAATTCCGTTACCTAAAATGCTTGGTAAGTTCCGATAATCAGTATAAAACAAGAAAAAACTAACATCCTTTTTTTGGACAATTCGCAACACCTTTTTCTTTTCATTTTTATTAACTAAAAATAAACTATTAAAAAAATTGTCAGAAAAAAGTTCACTATTCTTTCGTTTTTTCTTTAGCATCCAAAAACATCCTTTTTCTTATTATAGTGCAAATTAAACCCACAAAGAAGCACAACCAGAATAAAAAAATGATTGTCTTAATGACAATCATTTTTCAACACTTTCTTTTTAATGGCGGGCTGAGAGAGATTTGAACTCTCGCGCCGGTAACCCGACCTAACACCTTAGCAGGGTGCCCTCTTCGGCCTCTTGAGTATCAGCCCAAAATAGTACTTTATTATTATACATAAAAACCACAAACAAGGAAGGTTTAACCACCAAAAACTCCCAAGAGTTTCTTAGAGGTTTTAAAGGAAAGGTTTTAAATAAGTTGGGGTTAACAACTCAAGATCATTAGTTAATTGAAAGTTTGGTTTTAAAGTTAAATAATGTTGGGAAAAATCGCAATCCTGGTAATCTTGAACCACTTGAAAATCTTGATAAACTTCAGTTGCAAGCAATTTTGTTAAAGTATCAGTTGCAATCACTTGTTCAGCCACCAAAGGGTGTTGATTATCATAAATTCCTAAATAAAACTTTCCTCCCCGAGCATCAAGTAAAGAAACCTTTTTTCCCTTGCCTGCTTGATATGCCAAGGAGCTAATTAAATAAACTTCGTAGGTTGGATCAATAACTTTTAAGGTTTTCACAAAGGTTAAACCAACCCTTTCTCCAGTATAACTTCCTGGACCAGTAGTTAAATAAAACCGTTTAATATCTTGAATCGTTAACTGGTTTTTTGCAAATAAACTTTGGATGTTTACTAATAATAAATCTGAAACTTTTTTTGTATTTCTAACCACTACCTGGTCAAGAATTAAATTATCTTGTTCTAAAATTAAAATTAAATTTCAATTAGAAGTATCAATAAATAAGTTCATTTTAATTGTTCCTTTCAATCGTAAGTAAACGTTCTTGGTCTTGAGTTTGTTTTTCAAAAGTTAACTTTAAGCAAGGATAAGAATCATAATCAAAATTAACTTGATTAGGTCATTCAATAATGTTTAATGTTTGGTCTGGAGCGTCAAGATAAAATAATAAATCTTCTTCAGCACCTAACCGGTAAGCATCAAGATGACAAATCTTTAAAGTTGGGGTTTCATACTCATTCATAATCACAAACGAAGGTGAAGTTACTTTTTCTTTGACTCCCAATTCTGATAACAAAAACTTAGTAAAAGTTGTTTTGCCAGAACCTAAATCACCAACCAATAACAAAAACATTCCTGGTTTAACCTCTGTACTTATTTTTTTAGCAAACTGGTTGGTATCAGCAAGACTAGTTAGTTTTATGGTTTCCTTATTTGTCATCACTAACTCTTTTTGACAATTCTTGTCCAGATTCCAACACAGTTTGGTTTAACTCTAAATTCAATGATTCAGCTAAAGTGGTAAAGAATTTATTTGCTAGTTTTGGAACTTTGCTCAATCCTCCAAATCCAAGGATGGCTTGAGCAGCACGGTCAAGACTTTGGGTCAGACTCATTATTCCATCTCAACTACTACTAGTGACAAAAACACCCTGATATTGCAAAATTAAGGCGTTATATGTACTAAAACATTCAACACATTGATCTCATAATTCTGAAGTTAAATCAACTTGATTAACAACTACTCCTACTCCTTGAGGCGCAATTCTGGCTAAATCAGGATAAGCACTTCATAACAAATAACTACACTCTGAGGCTTGATACTGATCAAAAGAATAACTTAGTTGTTGAAGATAACTTGGAGAAGCATAACTCACTGCCACCAAACTAGGATTCCGTCCCAATGAAACATTATGAATCGTTAAATGTTCTTCGAACCGACGGGTGGGCACCCCACCATTGAAACCTCACATCACACTATAACCTTTACCATCAGGAGTAATTCGAATAATCCCTGCATATTTATGTGCTTTAGAGGTTCAAAGACTAATGTTTCGGGTTGGAATACCATCAACTGTCACTAAAATGAACCGATTCTTTAAGTTAGGATAGGTGTGCTTTAGTTTAAATCGAGCAGGATTAAATTCATCAGTGAAATAAACTTCAACATCACTATCATTAAGAACAATGCTTTGACTACCAACATCACCTGGAATTCACCCAAATTCAGAAAATGTTGTTGCTACATCTCCTAGAGTACGCAAAATACTTGATCCTGAAACCGAACTATTAAACTTCATTGCTTTCTCCTTAAATCAATAACTCTATTTTATCATTATGGTTTAAAACCAGAAAATTATTTCCCTACTAAAGAAAAAACTCAAGTTTTACCTTGAGTTCTTCACCTACAACCACGTATGGAAAATTTTCTTGTAAAGCATTTTGACTCCTTGGGCAAGAATAACATAACCAAGTAAAAGTGCAATCAAAATGCCAATATAAGATACTTCTGGAGGGTTCATCTTCAAAACGTTGGCAATTGGTTTTGCATAACCAATGATAAATCCTAAACCAATAACAGCTCCTGTAGTCAAGTTCAATGGTCAAGTTGCTCTTGATTGTACAAACGGAATCTTTCCTGTTCTCAAGACTTGCACCACCATCACTTGACTCATCAATCCTTCCATAAACCATCCGGCATTAAACACTTGCACAGCGTGACTTTTAATATCAAGAAGATTAGGATTGGTTGTTTTCCATTTATTGAAATCATCAATTAGATTATAACCATAACCTAAAATTGCAAAGGTGATGACGTCAAAAATCGAGGAAACTGCCCCGTTGATTAAAGCAAACGGGACAATTTCTTGAGCCCGTCACCGTTGGGGACTCTTAATAAAAATCTCATCAACCCGGTCCACAGCAAGGGCAAATTGGGACATATCATAAATTAAGTTTTGCAACAAAATTTGTGCTGGTTGCATTGGGAGAAAGGGTAATCAAGCACTGGCGATAATCATTGAGAGGGTATTTCCAAAGTTTGAAGCTGTCGTCAATTTAATGTATTTCAAAATATTTCCAAAGATCGTTCGGCCTTGAACAATGCCTTTTTCTAAAACTAATAAGGATTTCTCTAACAAGATAATATCACTAGCATCCTTGGCAATATCAGTAGCATTAGCAACAGATATTGCCACATCGCTTTGTCTTAACACGGGCGCATCATTAATCCCATCACCCATATACCCAACAGTATGATTATTCTCTTTTAAAACCTGAATAATTTTCACCTTTTGAAGTGGATTCAACTTCACAAAAATATTGTTATCTTCAACAATTTTTTTCAATTCATATTCACTGGCATTTTCGATCAATTCTCCACTAACCAAACCCTTAATATCAAGATTTACCATTTTACAAATTGCCCGTGTGACTGGTTCGTTATCTCCAGTTAAAATCTTTAAATCAACCCCATATTTTTTCAAAAGTTTGATCATTTTTGTTGTTGAAGGTTTTGGCGAATCTAAAAAAGTAGCATAACCCATAAAAATTAACTTTTGTTCATCTTTTGGTGAAAAACTGACTTTCTTTCCCGTAATTGATTTATATGCCAACCCTAAAACTCTTTTACCACTATTGTTCATCTTTTCATAATAAGATTTAATTTGTTTAGTTAATGTCTCATTTAGCTTAATAACTTCACCTTTGTAATAAACCCGATCACACGAATTTAAAACTTCTTCCATACTTCCTTTGGTAATTAAAACCTTACCATCGTGTTCAATTTCAGCAGCGATGGTTAACTTTCTGCGATTGAAATCAAAAGGAATTTCATCGATTTTTTGAATTTCATTATGGGTATTAAAGTTGAAGTTATTATGTTTAACATAGTCAATAACCGCGTTATCCATCGGGTTTTTTAACCCGGTTTGAAAATAGGCATTTACATAAAGATACTTTAACAAGTTCGGGTCAGTTTTTTTATCAACAGTTTTAAATTCAATTAACTCGATCTTATCATTGGTTAAAGTTCCAGTTTTGTCAGTTGCTAAAATATCAATTGCTCCCAGAGCTTGAATGGCATCCAATTGTTTGACAACCACCTTTTGTTTTGCCATCTTTGTCGCCCCGTTTGCAAGGTTGGTCGTCACAATTAAAGGCAGCATTTCTGGAGTTAATCCCACTGCGACTGCCACAGCAAAAAAGACTGCCTTTAATCAAGGGCTATCATGTCCAGTTCCTGGATTATGCGCATAACCAACCCCCCCATTAATTAAATAGACAATTGGCACCATAATTAGCATGAAAACAACTAAAACTTTAGTAACCGCTTTCACTCCTTTAATAAAGCTGCCATCAGGGCGACGTTCAGCAATTGATTTACTAATCGTGGCAAAATAAGTATTCAATCCTGTTGCTATTACCATCGCTAACGCACTACCAGACACCACACTAGTTCCTGTATAACAAATGTTACCTAGATCAAGAATGTTTCTATTTTCTTTGCTCGTCGCATGTTTTTCAACCGGAAGTGATTCTCCTGTTAATGAAGATTGGTTAATAAATAAATCTGTAGACATAATAATCCGGACGTCAGCTGGAACCATGTCCCCACTTGCTAAATAAATGAAGTCTCCAGGTACCAAACTCTGCACATTTAGTTCCTCACCAAGTTTAATCAAACTTAATTGGTTAGCTTTATTTACCGTGGTATATTTTTCGTTCTTATTGTCAATCTTTTTGCGAATAACATTAGTTTTGCTCTCAACAATCGCAGAAATTTTCTTCGTTGAATAATAAGTTCGGATTGTTTGAACATAAGAAACTGTACCGCTAATCAGTACCATTAGCAAAACAATTAAAGCACCGACTAAATCAAAGGCGTCTCCTAGTTCGTGATCAAAAGCAAAAGCGTTTGTAAAATAAGACAAAAAATTATAAGCAGAAATTAACAACAAGATAATGTTAAAAGGACCAAAAAAATTCTTGATAAACTCTTTTATTCAAGCAAAATGTTGTTTTTCAATTTGGTTAGGACCATATTTTTCTGCTAAACGTTGGTATTGACTATTAGTCAATCCAAATTCACTAATGCCAAAATTAGTTAATAATTCTTGTTGACTCATTTGTGAAAGTGTTTTAATGTTTTTTTCGTTAGCAAACCTAGTTTTGACTCCTCCCTTGTTTTTGGTAGAAGTCTTTCTTCTTTTTAATGATCTAGTTTGGACCATTTCTTTACCCCTTTCAGTTGGTTAAACGAAAATGGCATTTTAAATTACTTTATTAACAGTTGAAAGTAAAAGGAATAACATAATTTAAAGTGTCACTTCATTGTTGATATAAATTTTGATAAAGTCTCGAGTGAGGATAATCTTCAACATAAGCTTGTAATTTTTTCATTATCATAGTTCCTTTTCTAAAGTTATTTTTCTTATTTTATCATTATCAACTCTCAAAACTTGAAAAACTTCGTGAACTTTTCAAGCACCAAAAATAAAAAAACAACTTAGAAAAATAAGTTGTTTTAAAAATAAAGAACACTACTAACTAAGAGATTGAAAGAAAACTTGACCATCACTACCACGAACAATGCTAAATCCTAGTGATTTTCACAATGCTGATGATGAAGAGTTATTTGGATTTGCAGCAGGGCTTAAATCTAGTTTTACTCCATTAACATAATAATCAGTATAAGCGTAAGGATAATTTACCTTTCGAATAACTCATTGTTCGATAACTCAAGTATTACCATTTTTCATTTTTCTTGTAATCGTACGATTGGTTGAGTCAGAAGAATCTAAATACCATTTTTCTGATCCAAGATATTCATTAAGTTGAGCATTTAAATCAGTGATAGTTTTTTGATTTGCAGCAATCGTGGCATTAGTAATTGAAAGTTGTGAGTTCAAATCAGTAATCGTTTGATTAGCTTGGTTTAGTTGATTTTGCAAACTAGTTTTATCATTAGTTAAATCCTTAACTTGATTTGTTAAGCTTTCATTTTTTGTAGTTAAACCACTAATTATATTTTGATTATCGCTGATCGTTTGATTAGCAGTATTAATTTGTTGTTCTAAGGTCGCTTTATTAGCACTTGCATCACTCAATTCACTATTTAAACTAGCAACTTTATCTTGCAAAACTTGGTTATCATCAGTTAAGGTGATAATGGTGACTTTATTAGTACTAATTGTTGCATTAGCAACACTTAATTGATTTGTTAAAACAGTAATTTGATTATTCAAACGATCAATAGTAGTTTGATAGTCAGTGACTTGAGCTAGTAAGCTATCAACTCGATCAGTTAAAACCTTATTATCTTTCAAGGCGGCAGCCAATTGAGAAGCGATATCACTTTTTCCATCATCAGTTTTGGTTGCGCAAGCAATAATGCTTGTAGAAGCAACAACGGTTAAACCAATAGCACTTAAAATTGCTAATAAATTTTTCATCATTCTCTCCTCTTAGTTTTATCTTATTAATTAGATAATCTGTTTTTTATCTTAATTATCAGACCATTTAACTAACTTTTAGTAATTTATATAATTTTAACACTTTTATCTAAGATAACTAAAATTAAGTAATTAATATTAGTTCAAAGAGAGGAATTAAAAAGAGGTTTTTGAAGAAACCTCTTAATTGTCTTTTTTTATTTTAACCTGTACAAAATAAAAAGGAGAAATTGATAATAAATTTCAACAAAAAACCTTAGTTATATACTAAGGTTTTTTAAGATTATAGAGTTTAAATGACTATTTTTCAATTAAACTTGGTTGACTCATTTCTGCAGGAATGTCTTCACCAAGCAATTCTAAAATTGTTGGTGCGACATCAGCAATTGCTGGGTCATTTTGACGAAGTTTTAAGTTTTTATCAGTAATAATAATTGGTACTAAATCGTTAGTGTGTTTCTTATTTGGTTGACCTTTTTCATCAATCATTACTTCAGCATTCCCATGATCAGCAGTAATAATCATAATTCCGTTATATTCCTTCACAAAAACATTATAAATCGCTTCTAACTGATGGTCTAAACATTGAACTGCTTTAATTGTTGCTTCCAAATTACCAGTATGACCAACCATATCACAGTTAGCAAAGTTAAGAATAATAACATCAAATTCTGCTTTTTTAACTTCCTCAATCAACCGACTAGTAATTTCTGGAGCGCTCATTTCTGGTTTTAAATCATAAGTTGCTACTTTTGGTGAGGAAATTAAATCAATACTTGCTCCTGTTAAACTAACTTCTTCAGGAGTTGCTAAACCATTTTTGAAGTAATCATTACCTCCATCAAAGAAAAAGGTTACGTGAGCAATTTTTTCAGTTTCAGCGATTCTTAATTGTTGATATCCTCTCTGACTCAACACTTGCCCAAGAGTATTTACAACCAGATGAGGTGGATAAGCAATGCGAGAAGAAGTAACGCTATCAGCATATTTCATCATTGAAACAAAGTAAATTTTATCGCCCAAAAAAGTTGCACTTTTAAAGTTCTCATCTTTTCAAGCTAAATAATCATGATTAGTCATCACCGAAGCCATTTGAATAGCACGATCAGGACGGAAATTGGTAAAGATGATACTATCACCACTCTTCAATCCTTCCACCCCTTCATTGAACGCTGGCACGATCATCTCATCATCTAGTTCTTGACCATATTCTTGATCTAGATAAGCCAGTGGATCAGTAAAACTTGGAGTATTTTTATGGGTAGTGATTGCTTGATAAGCTTTTTCTACTCGGTCAAAACGTTTGTCACGATCCATTGCATAGTAGCGACCATTAATAGAAGCAATCACACCAACATTATTATTTTTTGCAATTACTTGTAATAGAGTTTTGATATAACTCTTAGCCACTTTGGGTGCTGTGTCTCTTCCATCAGTAATCAAATCAAACTTAATATCAGTCAACCCATACTTTACTGCTGCTTCATAGACCGCAATCATATGATTCATATGTGCATGTACGCCCCCATCAGAAAACAGTCCCATTAAGTGTAAAGAAGTTTGATTATCCTTAACATTTTTAAAAGCAGCAACAATTTCAGCATTAGTGCTGATGCTGTTATCTTTAACTGCATTATTTAACTTCATTAGTGATTCAGGATTAATTCGCCCTGCACCTAAATGAATATGACCAACTTCTGAATTTCCCATCTGTCCTTCAGGGAGACCAACTCATGTTCCTGCAGCATGCGCTTGTACTCAAGGGTATTCTTTTTGGAGTTGTTTGACAAACTCCATGTTTGCATTAGCAACAGCATTACCCTTATTATCGGGCGCAATTCCTCATCCATCTAAAATTGCTAATAAAATTGGTTGTTTAGCTTTCACAATTAATCCTTCTTTCTTACTTTTTCAATATGTACTGGTTGATCGCTTCAGCAACTCCACCTTCAACATTAGTTTTATCAATATGGATTGCAGCAGCCTTTTGCACTGCAGCAACTGAATTTTTTAACGCTACTCCATGAGAAGCATATTCAATCATTGGCAAATCATTCATTCCATCCCCAATACTCATAATTTGATCAGGAGTAATGTTCAACTGTTGCGCGATTCACTTCACTGCAAACGCTTTATTAATTCCTTGAGCATTAATCTCTAAAGTTTGGTCACTTGCTGATAAAGCAGTCTCAAAGTTCAATTCTTGCATTGCTTGCAGAAATTCTTGACTCACATCAAAAGCAAGAAACTTAAAAAACTGCATTTGGTTAATCTGAGACTTAACATCTTGATATCACAAGTATTCTCCTTGAAAAAAGTGACTTTCAAATTCTCAACCAGAAGTATGATGGTCGTTTCTGGTATGAACTACTTGGGTTAAATTATCCACATAACCTCAGAGCTCAACTTCAGGAAATTTGGCAATTAAATCAAACAATACTTGGGCTTGATCACCTTGAATTGAACTTGATTTTAAAAGTTTATTCTCAACAAAATCATAGATACAAGCTCCATTACAAGCAGCGATAATCGCATTTTGAAAAGCAAACCCATTTTCCACCAACTTATTTTGAGGAGCTAAGGCAGGGCGACCAGTCACAATCACCACTTCCACCCCTTGCTTTAAAGCGGTTTGAATTGGTTTGACATTAGCAGGAACAATCTCACCACCCTTATAATAGGTAGTGCCATCCATATCTAAAACTAATAGTTTAATCTCCATCGACTAAATCCTATCTATCTGTAATAAAATTATTTGTTATAGTTGATTAATTCAAGGTAATCTTCAGCAATTAGAGAAGCTCCACCAACTAAAGCGCCATCAATATCTTTTTGTTTCATTAAATCTTTAATGTTAGCTGGTTTCACTGAACCACCATATTGAATCGCAATTTCTTTAGCAATAGTTTTGTTATAAACCTTTCCTAAAGTTTCACGAATTGTTGCACAAACATCTTGAGCAATTTCAGGGGTAGCAGTTTTACCTGTACCAATTGCTCAAATTGGTTCATAGGCAATAATTACTTTTTTAGCATCTTCAGCAGAAATATCTTTGAATCCTTTTTTAATTTGATCAGAAACGAACTTATTAGTTTTCTTATTTTCATAAGTTTCTAAAGTTTCTCCACAACACAAAATTGGCACCATTCCTGCCTTTAACAAGGCAAGCGCTTTTTTATTAACTGCTTCATCAGTTTCACCAAACATTTCCCTACGTTCAGAGTGACCAATTACGACATATTCTACTCCCAATTCTTGTAACATTGGAATTGAAACTTCACCAGTGTAAGCTCCATTTTCTGCTCAGTGCACATTTTCTGCAGCAATCTTAATATTTTTTGCTTTTTTAATCGCAGTTTCTAAAGCAGTGAAAGGAACTGCTAGCCCAGCAATTACTTTATCATTTTTTGCTTTCTTATCAACTGTTTTTAAGAAGGCTTTAATGTCAGTATTAGTTCCGTTCATTTTTCAGTTTCCAAAAATAACTTTGTTTTTCATTCTCTTTTCCTTTTCGTTTTTAAAATACTTTTTTAACTTTCTAATTATAACATTAAGACCACAATGACTATAATTTTAAGTTGTTGGTAAGTAGTTTGAAAATTACCAGTCGAAGAACTTTAACACTATTCCAAACCACGCTTCTTTTGCTAGTTAGCACATTAACAAATAAAACGTTTACAATCTTATCGAGGTGAGAAAAATGAAAACAAGAACTTTAGGAAAAAGTTTAATTGTTTCTGAAATTGGTTTAGGATGTATGGGATTGAGTTTTTCATTCCCTCCTTTTCCCACTAAAGAAGAAGCGATTACATTTATTAGAACAGCATATGATAAGGGCGTTAGATTCTTTGATACAGCAGAAATTTATGGACCTTTTGTTAACGAAGAGGTCGTTGGTGAAGCGTTAAAACCTTACCGCGACAAGGTAGTAATTGCTACTAAATTTGGTTTTAAATACGAAGGTGATCAAGTCACTGGATTAGATAGTAGTGAAGCTAATATTCGCCGCGCGATAGAAGGCTCATTAAAACGTTTGCAAACTGACTATATTGATTTATTCTACCAACACCGAGTTGATCCAAATACTCCGATTGAAACAGTAGCCAAAGTAATGCAACAACTAATGGATGAAGGTAAAATTCGTCATTGAGGATTAAGTGAGGCCTCAGCAAAAACGATTCGTAAGGCCCACCAAGTTTGCCCTGTTACTGCTGTACAAAGTGAATATTCAATGTTTTGACGTGAACCAGAACAAGAAATTATTCCTACTTTAGAAGAGTTAGGAATTGGTTTTGTACCTTTCAGTCCATTAGGAAAAGGATTCTTGACTGGAACAGTTAAGCCAGGACAAATTTTTGGTGAAGGAGATTATCGAAATACAGTTCCCCGTTTTAATAATCCTGAATACTTTGAAGCAAATATGAAACTAGTCGACTATGTTAAAGAATTAGCAAATAAAAAACAATCCACTCCCGCAGCGATTGCAATTGGTTGAATTCTAGCTCAAAAACCTTGATTTGTGCCAATTCCTGGAACAAAAAAAGTCAATCGCTTAGAAGAAAACTTGTCTGCTGCAGCAATTGAATTTACCCCTCAAGAATTAAGTGATATTGAAAAACATTTAGATAGTATCAAAATTCTTGGTCATCGTTATAGTGACTTTGCTGAATCACAAATTGATAAATAAAATAAAAAACCAAGGTGTTTTATCTAAAACCTTGGTTTTTTGTTTGCCCTCTTAATCAGCAATAATTTTTAAAATTGCAGGTTCAGCATTTGAGGTTGAAATTAATTCAAAAGTAGCTTTCGCATCATCAACAAATTCTTGGTTGAAATCTTTATTGGTATAAAGAGTCATCACCACTTCACCTTTTTTGACTAACTCTCCATTTTGATGAT
>Ga0153958_1000005_pt1:0-45000 | contig 47253 bp, 31 predicted proteins | sample TSFL042MetaG_FD_104719 | JGI IMG/M metagenome (GOLD analysis project Ga0153958, IMG submission 104719) | Attine ant fungus gardens microbial communities from Florida, USA - TSFL042 MetaG | ecosystem: Host-associated > Fungi > Mycelium > Unclassified | place: USA: Florida, Wekiwa Springs... | reverse complement strand
TCCTTACCAGTCGAGCTGCTTCGCTCCTCTTCTTTCTTTTGTGAAGCTTCGAGTGCATCCCAAAGTTCATCTTGGTGCACTTCGTCCATCATCGAACAGAAAATACCCGGGTGGTGCGGAGTTCCATTCAGTGCTTTCATGGCGAAAAACAGAACAAGAGCCTTCGGGTATCAGACTAGCTTAAAAACGTAGTACGTAAGGATAGAGTTCCTTCCTCAAAACCAGTCATCCGAGTGGGGCCCTGCGACATGTGCCATATTTAGGTAGCTTTCGACTGAGACTTTTAGGGATTATTTCCATCTTCCCTTAAGGGATTTAGATAACATCCGGTCGGGAAAGAGCCACTACTTGGCTTGGTTCAATAATTAATTGAAGGAAAATTATATCCCTCTTCGACATCAGATTCTTATCCTCTTTTCCGGGGGAAAGGATGTTTTCTTCTCTACGGCCCAAGGAAAAAGTGGTCTGCTTTATGGAATCTTATTTCAGCAAGGGGTGTCGCTTTCGTTTTCAATAAGGACGTTTAGTAGGAGGTACTTGCCCTTAGAACCATAAGATTGACATTGGCAAGTCGCCTTTTTACATGAAAGGTGGGTAGGGGATCTTAATACTGCCAAAGAGCTCGAGTAGATTCATGAATGTCCTGGAATTTCAGTATGGGCTTAAGAGGTCGAGAGAGTCTTATGCCGCGCAATCTCTTGCCGAATCTATTTATACTATGTTAAATCCATAACCCGAGAACACACATTTGCGAATCCGGCCTAAAGGGGAGGCTCTAATCTACTATCTATTAATCTATTAATAGAACTAGAGCCCATTTTCAGCTTCCCTAGGAGCTAGAGATAGAATGATTTCCGCTGCCGAAAAAAAGTGGGTTTAGCCGGACTACTCTAAAGGGAAACTAAATGTCTTATAGTAAAGAGAGCCCCCTATGGTCGAGTGAGCTGGAGCGCGTCTGGCCTAAGCGGATTTATTAGGCGAGGGTAAAAGTCCTTTTAATTCTAAGGCCGGTGTAAAACGAATCAAAGAAGGTATACCTCGTCCGCAGCCAGAAAATGGTGGGAGAGTGAGAACGAGGAAGCACTAATCCAATTAGCAGCCCTACATCGGAAACTAAGAAGAGAACGAAAAGTTCGCCGATGAAGCTGATTGGGGTAGGTGAAGTACGTGATGGACTTTACCATTACTTGCCAACTTCTCCCGAAAGTGAATACTTATGTAAACCGAAAAGCGCATAATCACTTAAGACAGGGACAGTCTCCTCGACTGATAACCGAGCAATCCCAAAAGGAGACCACATGGCGACCCATCCATAGGACTAATCTACCAAATGAACCGCAATGGGCAACGGACTACTTCTTTTTAGAGCTAGGAATCCGGGGTATTTCTAGGGGATTTTGGAAGAATTTATTGCTTATCTGGTTCCATTGATTATGCCGAATACCGAGCTAGGCTGCTCCTGGTCTTCCGTGAGTGAGTTCACTTTCTCCATTTGGTCTAACTGGCACCGCATAAGGAAGTCGGAATGAATGGATTATCGTATTTTATTTAAGAAAAAACTCTGGGCATCTTCCAATATCTGTTCTTGATTATTTGCTCAATGAAGCACCAGTCGGTGTGTGCAGAGGAGGAATATGTTCCCGAAAAAGACAAAGATTCAGCAACTCGTGCATACCTTGTTTTATTTGTGCCATAGGTTGGACGTTAAAAGCACGGAAATTGATAGAGAGAATACAATACCTCAAGGCAGGCAAGGTAAGCCTTAGGCTTAGTTGTTCAAAGAAGAGGTGGACATTCATAATAGAATAGATAATATAAGCTTGAGCCTTCCCTTCACTCGGGCTATGGCTTCGACCGGAAAAGAAGTGGATTTTGAGAGAGACTTTTCTGTGCTGTGGAACCAGCCATTGAAAGCCTTTTTGAATTTCTGGATGTGTGAGCCGCTCACCGAGAACAATCCGTCGAGGGGCATGGTGAAAATGCTAGTTTTCCTTGGGAAATACAACTCTGCTGTGGAGACAGACTCATCTGAATGAAGAAGTGGACAAAGAAATCTATTTCGTTCTATTCTAATTAATCTTAATTATTCTTCTTCTGTGCTAAAACATCTTTCCCGAACACGAACAATCACCGCCCCCATTTCCTAGTTTGGGCTTTTTGGGCCCTCTTTCGTTCGTCGTGATTGCTTTGATTGCTCTGAAAAGACCCCCTCTCACTCAGGGGTAGCGATCAGATCTTCCTGCTTCAGCGGTTACGAATGGCAATTCTTACCACAAAATTAGACATTCCACTTTGAATGCTGTTTTCTTTCGCTTTGTTTGTTTTGGCTTCCATCCCTGAGCTTTAGCCCTTACGAAGAAGAGGCTTTCTCAGATCATATGGGGGAATAAGACCCAACAACCGGTAGTTCAAGAAGCAAACCTAGAAAATGGGAAAAGACTACTTCTTGGACTGTGGCCGACACCAGAGAAGACTAATTAGAGATTTGCTAAGCGAACGAGCCTGAAAGCGCTTCCCCTAGCTTGATCTAAGTCTTTTACATTTGCCTTACTTATATGCTCCTCGTCCCTTGCTTTCTTATTCTTACACCGATTACAGCCGATGAAGCTTTGGACATCGATTCTATTCTCTATAACGAAAACGAAGATTCAAAGTTTCCGGATAGGCCTTCTACTGCGCCATCTCTTACCCTTCCTACCCCTCTCTTTCTTTCCAGTAAGAAAGGAAAATCCTTATAATATGTCGCAGGTCTTAGTTGCGCTATTATAGAATGCTGCGAGAGTGCAAGGTGTCCGGGTAGAGTGAGCTTAGGGGACGTAGCTAAGCCCTTCATGTAGAGGATTCCTAGTTCCTGTTGAGAATCTTGCATTCCTAGTTGCTCATAGACCACTAAGAACTAAGAAATACTAGACTCTAGGCGGCTATTGATATTGAGGGAACGAGTGGCTAGTTCAATATCTACTTGAATTTGTCCCACATTTGCATACTCTTTTCGTGCTTTCTTCTGCCGCGTCCTTACTCTATAAGAGGTGCGTAGTGCGTTCTAAGCAACTAGCAGAGAAGAGGAGTCCGGTCGCCATTAAGACACTTCTCGGAAACCGAGGAAATATAAAATTCCGATCCTGGGTAGGATTCACCATCCGCTAGACATACTACATAAGCCAACAGTAGTATGAATGGGACAGAAAGCATTCTTCGACCTCTACGGGGAAATTCAATGCTCAAGTTGTTATACCAGTCAAGTTTCAATATCTAGTAAGTTTTACGAATTTAGCAGTCTACTTTGACTTTGACCAAGCTGTTTCATTTCAGTAGTGAAAGTCGTTCCAACAGACAAAGACTAGCAGAGCGAATCTTCCATATGAGGACAAGAAAACGCCAGCCTCTCTATAGGCAAATAGAACGAAAGAAGACATTCTCTGGCAGGCACGCAGTCACTCGAGCGAAAAAGTCTTCCCTTCTACTCCTTCTTACCGGTAGTTTATTCCTTTTCCACCGACCTTGGCTATTTGAGCTGCGGGTAACTAAGGCTCCACCCTTTCTTACTTTCTGCCTTTCCTTTCTCATCTCGGCATCGTGGTTCACTCACGAAGGAATAATACTGCTTGGGTGAGGACAACTGGAATCATGCGCATGGCTCCATGTCGGCCTTACGAGTGAAAATGGTTCACAGACCGAGGGCTAAGTGAAAGCTTTCTATCTCAGCATCTACGTGGACTGAGTGGCTAACTATTATAGTGCATCGAGAAAAATGTATTAATATAAGAATAAGAAGGTCTTTAGAACTGACTTGCTAGAGTAAGGATTTCATCACCTTGTTATCTAACCTAATAAATACCTTGGGCTGCTAACAGAGACTAGTTTCATTAATGCCTTCTTTCTGGGCCCCTCTTTTAGTTATTAAAGACTCGTGACTCATCCCCCTCGAAAAAGATCTGCCTTACAGATCAAATAGTGGCATACAGCGGGTTAATCGCTTCTATCAATAGACTTGGATTCCTAGCCCTGGACCTCTTTTCTTTTGAGACAAGTTAGTTAATTTGCCGAGAGCTCTTGTTCCCCTCACTGGACCGGAGAGAGATAATGCACGATCAAAGGTTGCAAGGCAGAGGTTTCAGAGCTTTTCGATCTATTTAGTAAAAGAAAGTCTCTCACGGATATCCTATTTGTAGATATGGGTCCGTAATTCAATTATTCTAATTGGTGGTAATAGTTCCTAAATTTGCCTATCGAACAACAAGTCTTAATGTATCGTCGACTTGATACTACCAGCTTAGATACATGTACCGGATGAGGCGGAACCCCATACTAAAAATAACAAAGGAAGACCCATGCATCAATCAAGATCTCTATCTATAATATAACATACCTCAGGTTGGATTCAACCACTTAGGATGATGATCTGCAAAACCAAACCCCATGACTTTATGCTCTGCCAGTCTTCCCCTCTTCTAGCTATTCGCATGCGTCGATCAATCATCTTCGGCAAAATGACCAGATAAAGTATGCACCAAGGATCCATTAGATTAAACTAAGTGCATGATAGACCGATTCTTATATCCTTTGAATGTGACCACTGGTTAGATTATGATTATGTAAATGGATCCGATCCATTACCATTAAGTCGGGCCTGTGGACAATGTTTTAATGGATCACCCCTGATGCCTGATGGGCAAAAGAAAAACATGAGCCCAATACGGTACCTCATAGGGCAATCATTGTACTTAGGGTCACTCTCCCATCTGTTATCTTCATTGTATCGATTCAGTCTGGTCGATCAGGAGAGCGAGTGCGAGAGAGATTGAAATAGCTATGCCCAACCTATCCATACGTGCTTGTTGAATCCTATGTATTCCGATAGCGCGGCAACTCGTGTTGTTTATTCCTTTCTTAATCCAGCATCCAGTAGGTCGCTTCATATGGGCATGCCCGAACGCAAAAAAGGCTATCCGAGATTCTGCCTTCCGCTTTGAAAACATTGGGAAGGGGTCGGGGTTTCAGCTGATTGGAAGGTACAAGCGGTTAAGGTCAAGTGGGTTTTGTTAGATACACAATGTCATGGATGGATTTGATAATGGAAGGGAAGGGCTTATGAACCGGGAAGTTACCCCTACATGTGGTAGGGGGCATCAACATAGCGATTGTCGGTTTTTTCAATCTTCTGGAATAGATACAGGAATGAAATCTGAACATGAGCTAGTGCCACCATACTCCTTGGAGGGACTCCTCTTTCGGTATAATAATAATACTTTTTTTTATTTTTGGTGGGCCTGTAGAACGCTTCTTTATTTTATCGCCGGATTGTCACTTATGAGCAGCTTCTTTCTATTTTCAATTCACGGCTGAAAAGAGCAGATGAAATTCTATTGTGGGTGGTTGGCTCAAGAAAAGTGGAATACTAACGAGTGAGGGGAGGCTTTCTTTTGGGTTATCCCGAATGAAATGCTTGTTCACTTTTTTTCTGCCATTTTGTTTTCTATCAGTATCAGAACTCGACTTCAAATGGAAACATTTATCTCAACCGGAAGGATTTTTTCTTTGTCTTTGTCAAGCAGGCACCATAACAGGACTGCAAAAGCACATCGGGCAGCTAGCAGCAGCAGCAAAACAAAAGACGGTTGAATCTTGGTAGTTGTGGTCGTGACAGGCACTCGGGCTGACAGCCATCTTAGTGAGGTAGTATATTTCGTTGAAGTAGCGGGTCTCCCCCATCTGGTACTTCTCGTTCTAGTCAACGAAGGAACAATCTTTCGAGGAATAACCTTTTCTGTAGTTGGACTACCAGGATTATTCAATAGTAGTAGGTTCAGGATCATCCTAAAATACTAATAATAAGCTGGGGCGAGTTACCTCATAGCAAGCAAGCACTGGTGCTACTGGCATGGGCCTCTACCCCTAATGTTAGTAGCGTAGACCGGCCTCGGACAACTAAGTGAACCGGACACGGACAAGGATTTTGGGCTTTCAAGGGTTCCCAAGAGTCTGAGGAATATATATTAGATATTATGTTATAACCTGAAAAACTGGATACCTGACAAGAATGGAAAGCTCAACACCCTAAACAAACTTCATCGAGATTGAGATATATTCCCTGCTCCGAAACGGATTCTGCCAGTACGTTACGTTACTAGAATAGGCGGTTGGCAAAGCTAACAGGGATAGGATGCCGCGACAAAAAATCCAGTTGGAGTCTATCGGAGAGCAACTCCAAAGCAAATGGGGCTGATTAGAGAAGGGACTTTTTTATCCTTCACCACTGGTACACTTCTTTGTTCTTGGTTAGCGCTCATTTTTTCCTTGTATACGCTCCTGTGTTCAGTGCCCCCCTTCTTCTCGCAGAAATTGGATATCAGAGTCATGCAGTCCTATTTTCTGGCTGCAAGGCCCGGCCTTATGGTTGCTACCGCTCTCTGCGCTTCTATGTACCATTTTTAGTAAAAATGGATGCAGGGCATATCTACTGACCCGACGAAGCTGACGTAATTCTATCCATAGCTGTCTGTACCGCTACCTCTAGACCTTTTCCTCGCTTTGTCACTATTTGAAGAGGAACTGGCGGAATAATTAGTTTAGTCTGAACGAACCGGAACCACCGAAATCAGACCCGTTGATGTGCCGTCCTCATGTAGTGGTGTCCGTGGTTGCGGTATGATCGGCTGTACCGCCCGCATGCGTGAATCTTTGAAGTCTTTACTGTATTTACGACTATGCTTGGGCCAGTGATCACTATGCCCTAGTTTACTCAGTCGGGAGGTTCACCATTACGAAGTCTGGAAAGAGGGTCCACTGCGCATTTATCGAACAAAGCTTCTTCTCGTCACAATCGTTCAATCAAATTCCGTCAAACCCGGCTTGTTGACCAAGTAAAGCAACTCCAACTGTCACTGCAACAAGTTAGAAGGCAGATTCAATTGCTTCTGCCTTCTAACTTGTAATCTTTCAAGCAAGCAAAGGAGACATCTTTACTTTTGGGAAAGAAGAGTAGGGATGCGGGCTTCACCTTCAATGCCGAGCCATTATCAACAAGCACTCTTGCAAGGCTATATCCTTTCCATTTTACTGGAATGTGGAGGATCGAGAGACCAGACCTCGTTCTTCTGGGGGAATTTTTTCATCAGTGAATGCAATGGAGCTAATAGCCATGATGTTCCCTACAATGTTGTCCAATGTCCAAGCTTTCAGCTTTCCACCGAAATGCTATGGGAAGCTTCGAACAGTCTTGTGAGTAAAGCATTCCGATGTTCCTTTGAAGGAAGGCGATTCAGTTGTTCAAGAACACGCTTTATGAGCTTCAACACAGAATCCCTAGCTAACAAGAACGGATAAGAGAACTGCTTCTGAAAGAAGACTTGTTCGCAGCGAATGGTTCTGTCCTACTTGACTTTTTTATGATTGATCCGAATCTCGTTCACTCTGTGAGATAATGGATCTAACGTTAGGGCTTAGTGACTCCATCTCTCTTGCCGGCTTAGCCAAACTAATTGAACTCGAGTCATTGGCTTCCTTAAGCCATTTCCATACTAAAATAAAAAGAGCTAAATCGGATGGTGACTAGATTCATTCCGCAGCACGAACAGGGTCCGGCCCATTCGGTACAGAAGATTGATGTGTCATCTTTCTCTTTCTAACTCTTTATAACCACGTTCATTTGTTATCAGTAGGGACAGGAGCCCCTCAAACAGTTTCTGTTCTACTTCCTGCCAGTGGAAGAGCATTAGATGAGTCAAGGGGATTTTCAAGCTTTTCTGTTTCTTAGGCAAAAGCGGGATTATTGAATGAAAAGCAACTAGATCAGAAATGGACTCACATCGAATGGAAGGGCCACAGGGAAGATATATTGCTACTAGGGAAGGTAGAAGCAAGAAAACAACCGCCAAAAAGGAATTAGCAATGGGGGATTTCCAAAAAAAAGTCCCAGCGAAGCGGCCTGTAGCTAAGTCAGCTCAAAGTCATTACAAGGCAGGATAGAAGTTTTTCTGATGTTCGCTTAACGCTCTTTACCGGTCAACTTTCTCATAGAAATTCCTGGTGAAGAAGCGAAAGCTGCTCCCTTTCTTCTTACCTGCTACGATGTAGTTTTCTTTGCACTCTCTTTGTTTTGGTCTCTTTCATTCAAGCTTAGGAAAGTCGCCCTTCTTTCCCATGCTGATTCGTAAGTGGCTAATCCATTCCGGATAGAGATCCCGGTTTATTCCTTTTTGCAGGAATGTTGGGCTTTTTGATATCCAGCCCTTTCACCAGAGCTACTTGGGAGACTTCCATGAGCTTTGTTTCCAGGTAGGGTAACTTCTGTTTTCATGTTCACATCTTTTTCTGACTCTTTCATTTCGCCTCCCTCGAAGTCAAAAATATTTAGTGAGACCAGATCAGCCGGAAGCCTTGGTGTGTTAACAAAGCATTCCTTCTAAACTTACCGTTCTATTTCTTTCTTGAGAGTTTAGAAGCAGCTAATCGTATTTTTTTCTTGAAAGCTCATAGCCAAAGGGCACGAAAATTAGCGCCTCAGGAACGAACTCTCTGGGAAGTAGCTTGAACTAAACTACCTATTTACCCGCGGTCAAAAGAGAGATTTCCTGCGCCCCCTTACACACTGACACGCCCTAATAATACCAATTCACAAAGGCCTACTAATACGAATACAAGCACTATATGCGATACGCATTCCCACCAATACCAAAACTAGGCATACTTCAAAACGCCCATACACGTTAATTTCAAAGACCGGAAGGGGCACCAACTGGGGTCTCATTCCCCAGTAAATAAGGATGTTTCCGTCCTTATTCCGGATTGCTGAGCACGTAGTGTGATGTGATTCGGGTGTCTAGGGGTCAGAATCTGACGGTAACCTAGATCCTATCTATGGTACTTGTCCGAGGATGATCCTCAAACAGAGCACCTATGACGGTAGATCCGATCCTTTGGTGACGACTATATGTCATAGAACAACCTCTAATCTTTGTTCCCATAGTTTACTATGGTAGCAAAGACCCTGGTTGGAACCCCCCCCACGAACTCATTTATTGAGTTAGTAAAGGAGAGTGGAGAGTGGGAAGTATTTCTTCTTCCATTGGTTCCCTGTGATCTAAACTGGATAACATCATGAAGACATTATTCAATCTAGTTCAAAGGGTCCCTACATTCTCCTGGCGGAGCTTGTTTGAACGAGCTCGACTATTAAAGGGACTTCTTCTTCGAGTCCCCTTGATAGTCTCAGGTGTTCTTTCTAAGGAGGTCGGTCTCGCCGCCGTCTCGTTTGTGCGCGAGGTGATACGGTTAAAACGTAAATATGGCTTACTCTTCGTTGCGCTTTACTTAAAGCAATACAGCGTATGCCTACAGCGTTATTACGCTGGGAGTTACTCGCGAGGAGACTCCATTTCTGTTCCTGTATCACTGACACGATGTGGGATACCACAGATTATCCCTGCCGCTTTACGTAAGTGTATTAGGGCTAGGAATGATCGAGGAGATACTATAGTAAAGATATACCTCTCATGGTTCTCTTTAGCCAAATTGGTGGAATTAGCTCCGAAAGTATCGAAAGGAACATTCCAATCGATCACGGAAATTCCAGAGGATTATGAGGGTTATATCGGACCGATAAAAGAATTCTTGGCAGAAATGAAGGAATCTGCCAGGAGTCTTTGGTCCCTATATGTGCCCACTATCTCAACTATTCCCCTTGAGAAAGGGATTTGTTGGGAACCTACCTGGAAATCTACTCCAATCCTGGACTCTTATATACGACGTTGCACACAACGGTCAGATAAGGTTCAGGATGATCCAGGCTTCCCACCCGCACCATTAAACATATTTACATAAAGTACGAGTTGGCAGCCTATGGAATGAATGTTGCTAAGATACATTCAATCCCGGACGGAGTATTCTCACCGGGTATTCTATGGAATCATCGGATTTTATATCCGAAAGATACTATCATAACCTCGTACTTTTCTAGGGAAGACCTTAATTACTTCGAGCGTGCAGTTGGACCTCAAATGTCCGCTGTTGCCGAAGCATAGAAAGGTGTTCCACTAGTAACAGGTAGGATCTGTCAGGTGATTGAGGGTGGAGGTAAGAGGCGATTGTTTGCCGTATGTAATTACGTTAAACAACGTCTTCTCTCACCTGTCCATGATTGGGCATTTAAAGTCCTATCAGTAATTCGTTCTGATGGGACTTTTGACCAAGAGCGTCCGTTGCGGCGTCTGAGAGCCATTCCTGGTCTCAAAGACGTTTATTCATATGATCTAAAATCCGCAACCGACCGGTGGCCACTGAGTGTGATCTACACGACCCTTAAGTCTTTGTTTGGGTCTGAGTTCGCGTCTTCAGTGGTCAACAGCTCATTGGGCCTCAATACCTTCTTGGTTGGCCCCCCCCTTACGAGGAGGTATCATGAGGTGTCCTTTCTTGTCGGACAGGCCCTTGGTTTCAAGGGGTCTTGGTCACTCTTTGCTTTGTCACATCATTTTGTGGTGTGGCTAGCAGCCAAAAGAGCGGATCCAAGTAGGTCTCGTCCCTTTTGGAAGTATGCTTTACTCGGTGATGACATTGTCATTGCCGATAAAGAGGTTGCTTACCACTACAAGGAGATCTTAGATCAGTTGGGTGTAAAGATTTCAATGCCTAAATCCATTATATCGGATTCTGGGTGTTGTGAATTTGCTAAGCGATTTTGGGTCAAATCAATGAAAGTTGATTTGTCCCCAATCTCTCTTCGCGCACTCACTGGTTGTAGATCGATCCGTGGCCTTGTCCAAATTGCTGGGAAGTATGGAGTTACCTCTCCATCTGTCCTTCAGCGCCTTGGTGGGGCTGGATTTCGGGTACGTTCCCGTCTTATGACTACTCAGTCAAAGAAGTGGGAACGGTTAAAGATAGTGGCGAGTAAGCCCTTTGGGCCACATGCACTACCTTTAGAAATGTGGTTAGGTAGGGGAAACCCTCTTAACCCATATATAAAGGGGAAGATGGTGCATCTTCTCCGAAAGGAATTGAAACCTAAGGAGTTGCAGATCTTTCCTTCAGATCTGGTGTTTGAAGGTGAAAGGGTCATTCTTGAGCATACTGTTTTGCTCAGATGGGTAAAACAATGGCTTAAGCTTGTATCCTGGTACTTTACCAAAGCGTTAGATGAGAATGTGTCCATTGAAGAATTGATGGCTGCACCAATGTGTGCAAGATCCTGGAAAAGGACCGAACGTGATGAGAATCTCATCCGTTTTGGCCTGATCTGGAAATTGTACGACATGGGTGTAGGATGGTCGACAGGTACAACACCTAGGTATATACTGTCACCAGATACCATCATTAGTCATAGTAGATGGATTAGAGTAGGACTTAAAGGGTCTGACTTCATCATGTCTCCTGTTGACTAACCATCAACAGGTGAAAAGGACACTTGGTCATAATAATTTAGGTGCACCTGAAGGCTCGCCCCGACTGCTTTCATTTAGCTGCTAAGAGATAAACAGGATCTGACAGCGTCTTCTCTAGGCTGATCCTACCCGTGGGAACATACTGAGGAGAGCTGAGAGTTAAAGGCTTGTTGAAGAAAAAGAGCAGAAAGCAGCAAGTACTATTAGAATCCATCCCGACCGTGTAATAGAAAACTAAATGAAATTCCCGCGGCCTCTCATTCAATTCTCTAGGATTCTCTTCCTGATCTTCCACGGGTATTGAAGACAAAGGCTGAAGAGCTTAGGCGCCTAACTTCGAATAGAAGTTACAGAAGCCGGAGAAGACACTATAACATTACTGCAGACAGAGCAGACATGGCAACAACGTCAGCTTATCTTGAAGCGATATAAGCTCTAGTAGGCTTAAGTCCCCGGGTCTTCTATTCCAAATTTAGCCCGAGAAAGGCATTCTTTTGTTGCGGGGAATCCGATTTCCTTCTCTTTTCAAGCCCCGGAAAGCAACAAGAAGTCAGTTGGAAGCAGGAGATAAGTCATTCGATGTTCTTGAGACAATACCGCCCGGAGAAGTTGAATGCTACCTCAGCCGGAATGAAATATCATATGAAAAGATAGGTTTAGCTTCCGTCAGCCTAACAAAACTCTAACTAAGAAAAAAGACAAGGAGGAGAGCTTTTTCCTCTTTGGGCACTCCATGGCTCTGTGAGGGCCATCACAAACAGCTCGTCTCACAGAATACTTCTGGGCTCGCCTCCCGTTGTTCTCTTTCGTGCTATCGGTTGTAAAGTGCTGCTCAAGCTGAGCTAACTACAGGTCCGAATGAACTGGGACACCAGACCATTCTTATCTTATGCGGAAGCAAGCCCTTTGTTTCTATACGAGTTTTCTTCAGTTGCTTAGGGTGAGCAAACCATTCACCTTCTAAATAGGAGTCTGTGGACATCCATTTACATCATTTCTTTGAAAAGCTCCGACTTCATTCTTTTCCTTTCCCACTTCACGGAAGAACCGGGAAAAGTAGTAGCCTAGGAGGATGACCCTTCTATCCAGAAAACTTCGCATCATGAGCAGTTTTCTCATGCGGATAAAGAGGCTTTCTCATCCAATGCTATTCCGACCTCGCTTGGTTAAACAGCCTTTCATAATCCTCTTTTCTTATCTCCTACTACTACTACGGTACGGCTATTTTAGATCGGAACGAAGAGGAGCCCGCCCTTCGCCCTTGGCGTAGAGTAAGCCGCCCGCTAGCCAGCCAATACCTCTTTTTTATTCCTTCTTTCACCTACGCTTTCTCCTTCGTCTTCTTCGCTTAGGCTTTCTTTGGGACCTCGCCTTTCTGGACCTAGCCTTAGAACAGGACCGCTTCTAGCCTTGAACCAGCGATAGGGACAACCTCGGCTTTCGAACCGAACTATTTAGCTGCTTTGCCTTCAGCTTTTTAACCTTAAACTTCAACCACAGGCACTGGATCACTTTCTCGAACTAGCTCACTTCCTTTTCCTACTACGTACGAGACAGGAGACGAGACTGGGCCCACTGCTTAGACGGGAACAAAAAGGGGAAATGAAAGCCCGTTCCCGATTGCCTTTGATTCTCTTCTCTGAACTTAACTTAGGCTAAGATTGAGTTGAATCCGCTTCTCTTCCGTCTTTCTCAGCTCGACTTTCTGTTGCCGAAGCTGTCTTGAAGCCCTTCCTTTCATAGGATAGAGCAAAACCCGCGGTTACTTCGCTCAATGCGCCTTATTCCTTTGTTTGAATGCTCAAGCCTAGAAAGATCATTCGTTAGGCAGACGGGTAGAATATGATAAGAAAGTCAATAGGAATTGTCTCTACTCTATCACCTTAAGGTGAAGGTTAAAAGCATGAGACTGAAGAAATTAGGCATCTGTAGCAAAGGAAGCAGTCCCACGCCTTACCTTCCATAGGCCCTTCTCTTCGAACTTTCTATCTGGCTGGGCAAGATAAGATCTTCTTTGAATAAAAGGCAGCTATAAGTCAAGTGGAGAATCAGCTCCTCTATTTTCACGAATCCTGTTCTCGATAGTAAATGAAAAGAGTGGCCAGGCTCAAAGAGGAATCGCCCGAAAGCAAGGGAATCCATTCTGCTCTGAGATGCCGAGAATCTGCTTTTGGTTGGTGCTTATATATAATATAAGTGATCTGTTCATCGCCTCATAAGAGAAGAAAGCTGTTAACCTAGGTCGGATCAACGCGTAGAGAAATGCTATCCGACTTATTCACTCGTTTACTCGCTATTCCATGTCGAGATTGAGTTGGTGTTCAGTCGAAAAGAATGAATGCATTCCGAGATCGAATTAGTGATCCACCCCTGATAACATTTTTTACAAGGAATGTGACCTATCTGATAGCGAGACTTCTTCGGTAGCTTAGTCAGAAAGAGACCAAACACAGAAGTAATTGAATCATAGTTACGTTGCCCGCAGTGAAATCTTCCCTTATTATTCGCTATATCAGAGAAAGACATAGAAGAAAGTAATTGACCCAAGTCCCACAATCAAATTGAGGAGCTTTATCCGTTGACTCACACTAATGAATAATGAACTGTGGAATAGCAGGATGCGGAATTCAGTCATTTCTCTTTTGATTATTCTACGCTTGTGGTGTGGTACCATCTCCTTATCCCGAGGCGGGGCTCTCTTAAGTAGTCTCCGAAGCACAATGAAAAGGAATTCACCGCTAGCCAGGCCAAGGACTCTAGTTCCATCTCTCCAATGGATTGATTCCTCGACAACGGATAACTATGACTTTCAGGCCATGCTCGGGTCTGCCCAGGCGTGGAAGGATTCTTAAAACCTGGGTGAGCCAAAACATCTCATCTTGAACCCAGATTGACTTCCCTGGTGCAGACTTTATATATATACGGGAGCACCTTCTCTTTGGGATGTAGTGCTAATAGTCAATGCCAGAGTTTTATTTTATTCAAAAAGTTCTTATTTTGAGCCCTATCTTCTATATTCCAATGATGTTGTGGATAGAAGTTTGCAGGCCCGCGAATCTATGATTCAGTTGATCAAGCATCACCTGCACAAAGCTCAGCACCATATGAAGCAGCTGGCTGATAAGCATAGAAGTGAGAGGCAATCTGCAATTGGAGTCTCGTTTACCGTGACCAAATGGGGAGGTATCACCACGCGTGAACATGCTGAGGTTATTCTCTGTGCTGGTGCCATTGGAAGCCCTCAGCTTCTGCTGCTTAGCGGCATTGGCCCCAGGCCTTATCTCTCTTCATGGGGAATTCAAGTAGCCAATCATCTTCCCTATGTTGAGCAATTACTCTATGATAATCCTCGTAATGGGATTACTTTTGTCCCCTCAATTCCACTTGAGCACTCACTGATTCAAGTTGTGGGGATTACAGATTCAGGGGCTTACATAGATAACAGCTTAAAATGTCATTCCCTTCGCTTCCCGCCTCTAAGAAGCAGCTTTACTTTAAAGAGGGGCAAAAGCAAAGGAGAGAAAAAAAGGGGAGCTTAACATATACAAATCGGTTACACACTAAAGGAAAGATAGATTCTAGTTAGCCTACCCGACTACACAAGATATTCTACATGTGGTTAACAAAAGAATCACTGGTTATTGGCCTCAAGGCAGAGACGAGCTGGCTAGACTCTTATCGAAATTGCGTTGCGTATAGAAAGAGATTCGTCTTGAAAGCTAGACAGACAATTTCTATGTTCACAGGCGCTTCCCGTCTTCATTGAGATTGGGTTGGTGTTCAGTCGAAAAGAATGAATGCATTGATTGCATTTCCAGTGAGATGTCCAAGAGAAAGGGAACGAGGGGAAGAAGCGACGAGAACAAACAAACCTGTGCCTATGCGGTTAAAATAATGGGCGCGACGAGAATCTCTCAATTCGAGATGTTAGAAGGTGCAAAATCAATGGGTGCCGGAGCTGCTACAATTGCTTCAGCGGGAGCTGCTGTCGGTATTGGAAACGTCTTCAGTTCTTTGATCCATTCCGTGGCGCGAAATCCATCATTGGCTAAACAATTATTTGGTTATGCCATTTTGGGCTTTGCTCTAACCGAAGCTATTGCATCGTTTGCCCCAATGATGGCTTTTTTAATCTCATTCGTATTCTGATAAAATAAAATAGTGGCTTTTCTTTTACTTTTACCGGTTTACCGGTGGGGGAAATTCCGGAAAAGCGGCCATGGACTTAACTAAAAATAAAAACTATAAAAGGCCCATGGGAAAGAAAGGGAATGGGGAGGTGGGCCCTTTACTTTATAGAACTGGCGACATTTTTTCATACCTTTGCTAAGCATGTCCTTGAGGGCCTCAATGACGTCACCCTCGTTGCAACAATTGGTGACATAGGGGGGATAGCCGGACAGAGAAATTAGCCTTCACGGGGCTCCCATAGGGTCTATTCCACCAACATCAACTGAGGCAAGAGCGTCTTTCACAGCTGATTCAACAACCGCCATTCTTATTACTCCCGGAATCAGAAGCAGAAGGCTAGGCACCAAGGCTACGAAAGCAGAGATAACTCGAAACTCCTCAACCTAAGGCAGCCTTTCTCCTTATTATTTCTCTTAAATAAGAGATAGCACCAGCCTAATCCAAGAATGTCGATTCTTCTCTTTCAAAAGAGGCTATGAAAAGCAATCCGCCCAATGAGCTACGGCTAGATGAGCTAAGGCCAGGGGATTCCTCTCTAGAAATTCCTTAATAAAAGAAGACAGGATCTTCTACTTATTTTATGCCAACTGCAACTGATTCCACTTGAGCAAGAGCAGCTTGCCCAAGAACAAGAAAGAGATATGCGAAATCAACCAAGACAAGCACACCGCAATCAACAGGTAATCCCGCATCTGATTGTTCATTGAGTGCGGAGGAAGCAAATGTAGAAAAAGAACAAGCAAGAAATGGATAGGAAGCAATCAAGTCTCTTAGTGAGTATGGTAATCTGGATAGGCAGTCTGGTGGGAGATAAAATCCCACCTTTCTTAGGTGGGTATGAGTGTATCTTGATAGCCCATGATCAAAGAGATAGGTATGATAAATTCAAATGATAACGAAATGAATTGAAGGATTCACTCCAGCGGGGCGTACCGTGAAAACGGTTTACGTACAGCATGTCATGCTGTGTACGTCCTGATCGCAAGGTCAAGATGTATCCCAAAAGGGGCAACAATGGTGGCTTGCTTCTCTTTGGGCCGTCCATGGGACAGGATCCCTGGTCTAAGAGAGGATAGTATACTACTGGCAACCCCACTCGGTTAATGGATGGATTAACACGAGACCCTTAGATTGACACCTTAGGGTGCATTCCTTATGTAAAAGGTGTCACCATCATGTCGATGTTGCGGAAGTCATTATTGAAGGTTAGTCCAATTATTTCAGGACTGAACCACTCATTCGTAGGTATATCCCCCGGCCCCATATGAAACTTCCTTATCCTCGTCTTAGGTCTTAGGACGCTCCTTTCTAATATAAAGAAGGCTCGAAAGCAAGCGTAACGGAGCCCAACTAGCTCACTACGACAACGAACAAGAACGACTACGCTATGAGTGCTCGCTTTGTATAGATAGCATTGCAAGCTCTTATAGTCGAGCAGTGCTCACTAGTCAAGTTGGGAAGGCCCAGCGAACTGTATTGGTTGGGTTCTTCCTGAGTAGACGACAAGAACATAGGACGGGGGTGAGATTCTTTGCCAGCATTCGCTAAGCGTGTAGAATAGTCAATGGGTCTGGCTACATGAACCATTGCAACTGCTAGTCCTTCAAGACGTATTGAAAGCAGCACATCAATCAAAGAATAGACCACTAGCAATAGTGTGCAAGAGCTACGTCCGAACAAGGGGAAAGGCGACCCGCTTCGCTGAACACTGGGAATCGACGCGGATATCATTGGTATAAATATACCGAATCAGTCTTCCCCTGTGACTATGCTTTCTGTGGTAGCATGATCTTTTTGCCTTTTGGAATAAGATGAATGCTTGTGATTAGATTAGCACTAAAATAATGAAAGCCGACTGCTTTCTTCCCGGCAGCTAAGGGGCGTAGCGGTTTCTGGAGTTTAGTTAAGCTTAACTCCGAGGCCATTAGTTGTGCATGAGCTTCGAAAGAAAGAGAGATCGAGTCACTAAGCAGAGAATTAGATCCGAGAGCGAAAGAGATTCTTAAAGTTCTCCCACGGGGCAACCCAGCCTTTGAAACAAGTTCTCAAATCAATCTATTCGAGCCGCAGTAGAATTTCATGTGTTAAGCATAGTGAGAGTGACACAGATCTCCTTTTTTCAAATAGGGAAAGCAAATCCTAATCATCAGGTAAGATAGGTATAGTACGAAACTTCCTAAAAAAATGAAACTGTATCAACAAGAGCAATCGAAAACGATAATAACCCATGATCCCATATATATATGTCGAAAAAGCTTTTGAAAGTGGTGACGGCTAGACATGGTGTGGTGTAGTTTACTTGCTTACTCGAAAGAGTAAGGTATGAAGTGCTCGACTGGTAAGGAGAGGGATGTGCGTTCGTTTACTTATGTTTGAAAGAAGGAAAAGATATGGGCATATTGGTTACCTCCTTTCACTTCTTATTGATGATCAGTTGATGAAGGCTGCTATCCAAAAAATGGATAGCCTCACTATAGGTGCTTCACTTTTGGCTCACTCGATCTGACTCCCACTATGGAGGAAGATTCTGTCTTACTTAATATACCATCGCTTCTTCCTGAAAAGCTTCATTGGCATGGCAGGATCAGGATTCAAAAAGAAACTCGCACAGATGATGGGAATGCAAGCAAAGGCAATTGACCCATACGTGAAAGAAAAGGGTGAGGGGCACGTCTGGGGATTTGTTACTCACTTTCATTCAATTGCACTCTAATGATGAAGCAGGGATGGATATGATGGCTTTAGCAATCTACGGGCTGGTGATTTTCCCTAAAGCTCTAGGATATGTGGATGGTCGGGTTATATATATATTATATCAGCTCAAGCATGGAGTCAATCCCATACCAGTTTTCCTTACTCTAGCAAGTAAGATATACTAACCTTGCAGAACTGAGGAAGAAGGGCGATTTGTAGGATGTGCTCCATTATTAGACATATGGATGCAGAGCCATCTCAAGTCAAGTGTATCAAAGACAGATTAGCGAGACCCTACTTCCCAGAAAATAGAATTCCAATCAAATTCTTTGATTCAAGTCAGAATGATGGATGGAGTCTATAGGGTCGCTGACGCACGACTCTATGGTGATCTACCCCGCGTACCTAGACGGTTCAATGTCTGGGCTCTGGGCGGACCGCCTGGCAAAAGAGGCAGCAGGCCAGGTAACACACGGATCGAGACTACCGCCTGACTCGAATTGGGAATGAAATGACTGAGGCAATGATGACATTGACAGCACCCCCTCCATGCTGTCACGCCCAAATTCCACTTGGAACCCCGGCAAGCAAGGATACATCCTTGCCGGTGACGAAGGTTTCACACAGAAATTACAGCTATGATGGCCGGAGCTGAATTATGGAAAAGTCATCTCCCTCGCCTCGTATTGAGACGGGGAATAATCAATCGCTAAAATCGGGTCGGGATTCCGAGAAGAGTCCGCAATGACTGTGTGTTAATGGCCGGATGACAAAGTCTTTCTATTAAAAGCTCGGAACTCAGCATAAGACCTCTTTAGTTTCGTCCTCCTCAGGCGGTCCTTCTGGCGATCATCAGCGATCCGGCTCAAATATGGGCTAGGCGCGGGTCCCGCCAGAACCATGGACTGGAAATGACGAGCATTCCTGCAGTAAATGGTGCATTACGGAGTTTCACCGAATTGAGGACGAGGTCGCGGAGCTAATCACGAATTTGAACTCCGAATTTACAGTACAGTGAAAGTCAAGCAGATGTGCGAACGACTGGTCAGTCATACTTTGACGGTCCTCCAACAAACAGCGCAACTTCAATCCCAAAGCTGAGCTGGAGTCCTTTTTCTCCGGGATATGCCCCCTGACGGAACGGAACTAAATCTATGTAACAATAAATTGAAGATTCAATATCATCCCTGGTGTACAACTCCTCAAAGAAAGCAGGCGCAAAAGGTCAAGAGGATAGGAACGAGCTCTATCTTATGGACATGGCATCGTGAGAGCAAACAGCACAGCCGCATCGAGGTCAGCATCGTAGCTAAATGCAAAAATCAGGATGGAGAGAAAAAGAAAATCAAATGAACACCGTCTTTCTGATCGGCTTCCACTAGAACGGACCGTTGTTAAAGACATACTTTAGTGTAGGACTGACAAAGACAGGAATGAAGACAGTCGACCAAACAAGCAACGGCTTTCGAGAGAGGGGCGCGCTGAGTGCTTAGCACTGAATCAATAGCATCACTTGCATATCGGTAGTGGCTACAAGACAAACTCAAGAACGCAAGAGAAGTGCTTTTAAAATGGTAGAGCTACAAGAGAGCATCTACTAAGCTAACCATCTAATCTAAGCAGCAACTCAAGGAAGACCTCTAGAGGAAATCTATCTACACAGTTAGCTGCCCCTACTTTACTTTTTTACTTTTGTTAGCTAGTAGGCTAAAGCAACTGTACAACAGGCGATGTTATCAGCGATGCCTCGCAGCATGGACTTCTTCCTCTGGGCTCTGGAATGGAAGAATTGGTTCAGCATCAACCCCACTCTTCTTTCCCACTCCCTTTTTCAGGGAGGTCCTAGCCTTTGCTTTGAAGGCTACATTCGATTCTGAGATAAAGGCAAGAATGGATTGGCTTCAAGATAGCCAAAGGTTCTAACACCATCAGATTTCAAAGTAGCACGATCTAATTCGCAAATTTCACCCAATTGAGCACGTCTAGCATCTTTTTTCACAGTAGCAGGATCACTATAACTGACTCCATTGAGTTCGCCACCATAGAAGTCAACAGTTACACCTACTTGTTCGACACTATACTTCGATTCTGCCCTTCGATAAGGCTCTAACAATTCCGTCTCCGTCTACCCTTTCAGGCATACCGACGTACAAAAAGTTCACGCCCCTAAAGATAGGGTGTCCTAACCACCCAACAGCTATTCCATCCCCATTGTCCAATCATCCTTTAATGGAGATATTCTTTTATGTCACTTCAGGTAAGAAAGGGGATAGATTCTCGAAAACTTCTTCTTGATGCGGCATATAGATTATATGGATGCTGATCTGTCTCTTTATTGGACCAAAGAGTGGCTCTACGCATAGTTCGTTCCGATGCCTGTCCGTGCCTTGCAAGATTGAGATATCAAGGCTGGTACCAAAGCAAAGAAAAGAGAAGAATATTCTCTCTGCTGCCCACAACAACAACATAAAGGGGCTCATTACTCGTTTTCGTATTGGATTGGCATTTGACTATCCATACAGGAATTTCCTTCTTCTTTCATTTCACTACTCCTTTCTTTCCACTTTGAAGGCTTAGTTCGTAGTTTAAGGAAGGTCCCGAGATCTATGTGAAGAGAATAATCTTCGGTGAGTGAAGATTACACCCGTCCCCGTCTCCTCCTTCCGATGAAGGGATCTTGTTCGATGAATGGATTGATCATGAGCGTCTTTCCTTTTGATATTTGATAATGGATCATCCTTAGCACTTTAAACGGTTGGTGGAACTACCTACCACTGACTTGCGTTGACACCTGGATTCCCTTAATTAATTAACTTATAATTAATTCAAATTCACTTTGATTATATAGGCTTAATGGCTCGAACCATTCCTGTCTTCGCTTGAACGACTGACCCAGATGTCCTTTCCCTTACGTACTCGTAAGGGGTAGGTTTCACACTTTCGGAATCTTTATCTTTCTGTTTTCCTGTTCACCTGTGGTGGATTAATAGCTAGGTCTTACTCAAACTCAAAAGGCTATCGCTGACTTTATTTATTCGTAGGTAGCTTACGGAGATCTAACCTATACAACCTAGGGTGAGTTCTACCTTTACTTTGGTCCAACTCAAGTATTGAAACCCAGTCTTCGTGTCGATTTCGGGCATTCTTCTTATGTAACCCTAGATCGACTTCCTGTGCCTTATCTTGAGTGGAAAGCCGGCGAACGCAATTCTTTTGCCAAATTCCTGTTCAAAGGTTCCTGAAAAACGTTTGATGGCACTTTCAGTCGATCCTCAATAGGAGGTTTTTTTTTACCTTGTGGGAGTCCGAACGTCCATTTCGTCAAACTGGAGTAGGGCTTTCAAGCCTAAGGTCGGCCCGGTCAATCAGATGATTTTGTCTGGTTGAAAGTAGTCAACCGACTTCTTCAAAAGAAGAGTCTTCGGGGACAAATCTAGTTTCCAAATCAGTAAGAATATTGGTGTCATCCATTCCCTTGTTGGAGGCTAAGTTCTCTCAATCTTCAGGGGAATTTCAGTACCAGGGGCGCGGTTTCCATCAATCATAGGTATGGCCAGTGGTGTGATTCCCCTATTCTCTTCCTCTGATCTAGACCGGAAAGATGAACGCCGAAGCTAAGGTCGCAATAGCCCGAGACTGTAAGGGGGCTGAGAATGAGGTAAAGGTCTCTGTCGATTTTAGACGGCCGTGGACCCGTAAATAGACCGGCATTCAAAGCAGGAGAAAGGCGGGTTCGATTACAAGTTTTAGATGGGCCGGATGCGCAGCATGCTCAGGCCCTTTCTAATTACCAGCCACCGTGCGCAGAATGGGTTGATAGTGAATGGTATCCGGACAGCTATACCATCCCCAACTTCTGCATGTACGCCGGAAAGGGGTGCCCATTTTACGGCCCGTTGTGGAAACTCGGCGACCAATCAAGCCTTGCTTCTAAAGCAGTTTCCTCTGTCTCTGAAAGGAAATGCGCTTGAATGGTATATGGCAATTCCTCCCCGCTCCGTGGCCGATTGGGACACGATGGCTACGACATTCTTCTGGGCGTACTACCGTAAGCGCACTACGGGGATCCGACGCCGCTTATCTTTAGGCCTGTCTTTCCTCTGTTTCGTCCCTTCCTTCGGTCCTTGGGACTGATACCAAGGGGATACTAAGACAGCAACTAAGGTAAGGGCTTGGCTTCTTCTTATTCTTATTCAGGAACTGAAACTACAACTGCAACGGAAATGGATTTAGGAACTTCTGTTTCTTCTTCGGCTTGTTCTGCAGCTTCTGGGGATTCCGCTTCGCCCTAGACTAAACTAAACTATTAAGGCGATGCGATCACGCATTTCCTGTTTTGACATCCCTGCGACTCCGTGACTTGACTCTGCGACTTCTCGATTTTGATGTTCTTTCTTCCCTACGAGCTATTCCGCCAAGGGATTACGGAATATCTGCTGTTAATTGAACTGACTCGTTTAAGGCCTACCCTACGGGTTAAGAAAGAAAGTTTTCTCGCCCTATTAGTTCTAAGGCCTTATATGCTATTTGCCTGCTTCCTTCATCTTTCCTTGGACGAAAGAATACCCAAAATAAGGTCACTTCCATACATTAATATATTCTCCTACAAACGATGGGGGTGCACTCCCAAAAACCCCCTCAGTATCGCCCTTGATAGACTTAAGGGGTAACGAAGGCAAAGATTCATGACGGAAAGTTATAGTTATAGTGTTAGTGTGTATTGAGAGTGTTGATTACTAAAGAGGTCTATATATATTAGTAGGTATGAGTCTTCTACGACTACTGCTATAGAGGTGGCGGAGTATTTTTACTTTCAGCTCAGTGAAGTGAAAAAAGAAGCAAGGAGGAGAGTTAAGTACGAAAGGAAGACCGTCTTCTCCTTCTTTCCTTAGTCAGTAGTGACTACTAAGACTGAGCCTTAAACGGGATAGGGCGCACTAGTGCGAAAGCCGGTACTTTAGAGAAAGGCTAACTCGCATCCGTTTGATTGCTGGGGCACGCAACGGAACTAAGATGGATTTTAGTAACTCTCTGTGTTACCCACCTGCTTCAGGAACAGATGATGGAACTGAGTCAGGAACAGAAACAGATGATTCAGCAGCTTATTTATCTTCTGTAAGCTTCGGTACGGAGTGAATGAGTCAACTATTTAATTTAAGCAGCACCATCACCCACTAGAAGAGAGTTTATACCCGAGTTGGTAGTACCACTCGAATCAACATTCTCAGGTGTGTGTGTCACATGGTGGGTTGCACCAGTGTCTAAGTACGTACCATGCTGGGTCAGTAGCACTTTCTGGAGTGACTAGATAGGCTGAAGCTGAACCATTGTGGTTGTCATTCTTGCGGGGACCTTTGTTGTTCTTATCATATCGGTGATAGCACTGAAGCACTTCATGGCCATATTTCTCACATAAGTGGCAAAACTTGTCAGATTTTCGTCCACCATTACCACGTCCACCTCTACCACGGCCTCTGCGTCCACCTTTACCCCTTAGACGAATAGGGCCTTTGCCTTAGCCAATTCTAGCCAAGCAAGAAAACGGATGCAGCAATCCTCGCTCCTGCGTTAACGGCTATAGGCTTTGCGGCAACCCCTTTTTGGCCTGCCTTGCCTTATCGAATAGGGGCGAGTACCATACTACACGAGCTCATAAATTGGCCTCTCGCTGCTTTGTTTGCTCTTCGCGGAAGCTACTCGACTGTTAAGGAGAGGGCTTAACGCTCCTCTCTGGCCGGTGCTTCTTTCTGCCTTACCCTTCTTTTTCTTTCTTCCTCTTCCTGCTGAGCCAATGAGCTAAGCTCCATCCAATCAGGCATGAAAGAAAGCGCGAATTCAAGAATTCAACCTCTCAAAGCTTTTACCCTTTCTTGATCTTAGATTAATAACCCGTTGAAGCACAGGAGCTCAATTAATCGGTGCAGCCGAGCTTGTTGCAGTTCTGCTAGCAGTCAAAATTAGAATCTCTTTCCCCTCGCTTGAGAGCTTTCAGTTTATGAAGGTGATCCATAATTAATGGAATTCGATGCAGCTTCGAAGATGCTCTTTCCCTAACGAGTCCCCTATACATCCTGATCGCTCTAGACTGTCTTGTAAGACTTCCCCTACATAGTAACAAGGGATCCACTAAGCCTTCCAACGAGTTGGGGATTCATCCTCTCTTCCGGCCATAGCCGTATACGCAGACCCTTACTCTATAGAGGTGCTAACGCTTTACTAATATAATAGAATTATTAAGTAACTTCTTCTGTTTTACGAATCTAACTAATCTATACTACTAACTAGAATCAGACTAGGTCTTCTAGAGTGAACTAGCATAGTCAAGTTTCTATTTTTTATGCTACTAGAACCAGAAGCCGCACTATACCTTCTTCCCTCCGTCTGGGAGGTAGGTTATGTAGGCGTACAACTCTTCCTAGGTTGTATTCGATCATGAATGGCCAAAGAATCGATTATATGCCCTCTATTGCCAGAAGACCGATGGGATTGAAGAGAAAGCCGCTTCTTCGTAATCACGATCTGCAAATGAGAACTATTTGTTTAAGGAGGATCCATCCGGCCTCTCTAATTGATCAAAGGCCCTCTGACTTAGGTCGGATCGGAATCTATCTGTCTTTCTACGCGACAAGGGATGCGATTCCCAAGAAATGCAGCAAAGCAAGTCGTCTTTGGTTTGGAGCGAAATTCCGGATATATAGGCTTCATCGAGTGCCTTACCGGAAAGCGACGATATAAAGGAAGGGCTCTTTAGCTTGCTCCGACAGAGTGGGGTATGGTAGCTGCGAGACCTGCTCAACCATAACATTGGGGATGTAGGTCCAGCCGAGACTATGTTCTACTGACCAAGTGCAGTTGCCTCAAAAGAAATGTTTTCCCCGGAAGTAATGGATCAAAGACGGAATCTTTCTCATTAGATCGGCGAAGATGCCTGACCAAGTAAGTCGGGTTTAGATCTTTGGTCAATCAATCCATCATTGGCTAAGCCATTGCTTTCTATTTTTTTCGGACTTGGCCGATGCCTCGATTCTTCCTTTTTGCTAAGAATAAAGGACTGAATCGTCAATGGATAAATAGGATTCTATTTTTTCGAGCCTCTCCTTTATATAAAGCTATTCCAGTCAGAGACTGTCTCCCAAGAGCCCAAAGTCTTCGACTAATTGGAGCAAGAGCTGCGAGAGCAGCAAGAAGGGGTTATGTACACGCCGAAGTAACTTAACTTTGTGTACTAATTTCGTCCTTTGGAGGTAGCATATATGTAGCAGCCTCTTCCAATCCACGAGTGGAGTCCGGATCCAAGCTAAGGCTATCTGGGGAGGGCCAACCTTAGTGAGCAGCTTATCTAACCTATTAAGATAAAAGCAGAGGTCTTGCTCATGGATTCAGTTGAGAAGCTCTCGGAAAAAACATCAATCCGTGGATATAAATAACCCAAAGGCTTCCACCGGCTCCCCATTTCTAGATCATTCATATTGAGTGACATAGCCCATTTCGTTAACAAATAGGGGTGGCATCAGAAAGATCACCCGATCGAGGAGTTTTCTTTGCGCCACTTGAAGACCCACCAGGTCGACCAGGAAAAAGCTCCAATTTGACCTTTAACAGGGGTCATACCATCACCTATGGTAGCGTGACCAAGGTCCTTCTATCTTCCTAATGTATCATTAGAGTGATAGGGGAATTCAAAAGCTTGAATGAAGTGATTGGCGGATTCCTTCTTTCGTCAGCTTTACGCCCCTTCAACAGAATCTGCCGTTAAGTCTTTGGCACGCTGTCCTTGTCCTTGATTCAAGAGGTTGCGGGCAGGGGCTTGAAAGCAAGGGAAATTGCCTTATTAAAGAAAGGAGGATATGGGAGGAATAGCTCATTAGATCCATGCCACTTCGAACTCCAAGTCTTAAGCAGAAGAAGAGGAAGAACGAAGCTTTCCACTTATTAATTTATTCGGAGGTCGGGAGAGCAGCTACTTTTTTACTTTCAACCTACGACCGAAGTCAAGGACTTGACTGGACAGACTGATTGAGAGACAGACCAGGCAGGCTACTTTCTATAAAGAAGAGACCTTTTTTATTTCCTTATATAGGATAGGCCCACAGGATAGAAAAGTAGATCGTTCAACTCTAGCTTCTGTTTTCAGGTCCCACATTGAATCTCAAATCGATCTTTGCTACATGCTGCTTAAGACATCGAATTCGAAGAAAGAGAGAGTGAGCAGCTGACTTGCAACCTAGGACCTAGGGGCAGGAAAGATGATATTACCCCAAGACTTACTTTAACTATGCATTCATTCGTGCACTATCTAAGATCCGATTCTCTAGCAACCTATTCTTTCTTTAATATTGATTCATCTTCCCATCCTCTTCTTTCTATCTCCGTAGTCAGTCTGGCTGCATACTCCTTCTGGATGAGTTCTGTGGCAAGCTGACGGATTCTGCTACTTCTTCTCTTCCGAAAGAACTTATTCTTCTAAGAGCGGATATTTCAAAGAGAGCACCGGATCTTGCATGAATGTGCACATTCGATTTGTTCACATCTTGAATATGACCCTTTGCCATAGACCAATTGCCAGAGATTGGCTAGCATGAGGACAGATAGGCTAAAGAGAGGTTAGCCCTAGCTAGTGTTAGAGAGCTTGCTGGATGAGAGCAGACTAGACTGAGTTCCACTTCCATACTCCAGTTTACAGAGGGCTAATGGCTGGCTTGTTGGTTTAGTATAAAACTATAAAGATAGAAGATAAGATATTTTATGCCTTACCCCCCATCTCTCTCTGTACTATCGTCAATAGGAGGGAAAGACGATTCTTCTTGGCTGGCTGCCCTGCCCGACGAAAGGTGGTTGTTCCTTACTAGTACTTCGCTTCTCCGAACCACTGACTGACTTGGTTGCTCGCAGAACATATGCTACGATCCACCGGGTCTTTCCATATTGATTTCGCGCGGGTTTACGAGACATGGGACTTAGGGCAACTCTTACTCCGGCTTCAGGCGGCGGCCCGGACGTGATGGAAGCATCTCGTATGTAGAATGTACACGGTTGGTAATAAGAGGATGAGGCCTTCGGGTCTTCGCCTTTTGATTGAGTTTCCGAACGAAGTGCTTGCTTCTGCTTGTCGAGCAGCCTCACTTCATTCATGCATGGGCCTGGAACAAACGAAAGCGAACCAATTCCTTTCCTTTAGCGGCCGCTACTCTAGGATGTCAATAGCTCGACCAACGGGAGAGGAAGAAAGATGAGTTTCCATTTGGCATGGAAGCGAAGGAAGCATTTCATGAAATCAAGGATGAGCCCTATTTGCCTTTCGCCCAAAGATTTTTTACTATTCAACTTCATCAAACAAACTGGAGTTAGGCCAACTTTCTTTTCTGGGTATGGCCACATCCGTTGGTGCCATATTTTTCCTTACGCTGGGTGGGTTCCATGGGTGTTGCTTGGATTCGGACTGATTGTCATGTCCTTTCCTTGCGTTGACGAAGATTTTGACCTTGTTGGCCCAAAACGGTAGCATGGTCTTCTATTTATCGAGTAATTCTCCACCCGCGGTCATCAGCTCCGCGGGACTTCTATATTTTTTTGCTCCCGTCAGTGTGTCTAGAGTGCTAAAAGAAATAGATATAGTTCAAAAGAAGGTGGTGAGACTTGTTAAGTCATCAAATGAACTTACTTCTTAAAAATGAATCTTTTCTCATTGGGAGCTGGCTGTAATAGGACAGCGAGCATTTTGACCCCCAACGAGAAAGGAATGGGCATTTTCGGGCGGGGGGCGGTTTCAAGGCCCTCGCAGCAGGAAGAGGCAGTTGTCATTTGAAAGGAAACGCCCTTTGTATAGAGTTCGAACCCGCGACTTCTGGCGTGACAGACCAGCACTCTAACCGACTGAGCTATTTCCCCCTTTCGTCGCTACTTTGATTCAAAAGTAACCTACCGGCCTATTAGTTTACAAAGTCAACATCGGAGAGTATTCTTAACAGCTGTACTAATGCCGTTCGCCTTTGGTACTTCAGTAGGGCTTGCATACGAAGGGCTTGCGGGGTGAATTCTGTTGTACTACTAACACTAGCTGTACTATAGTAGTTTAGTAGCGCCTTTTGAATCAAATAGGCGAACCCTTTCCGAAAGGCGAACAGCCTGCATTGCAAGCAAATAGATAGCCCCCGCCCCTTTGAGTCGTTGCGAGCCGGAAAGCGTACCGGCAGTTTGAGTCACGAAAGGGCCGCTTGCTTAATCTTTATTTTATTATATATATATACAATACAAACAAAGAAGAAAATCATTTTTTTATCCAATTGTTCATTCCTGGGAAGAGGAAGAAGCAGATAGAGCAAGGGCCTCCTCTTCTTCCCGAAGTGAGCGAATTGCATGTAGAGATCCTTAGGGGCTTATAGTTTAATTGGTTGAAACGTACCGCTCATAACGGTAATATTGTAGGTTCGAGCCCTACTAAGCCTACCACCCCCTTCTCTTCACCCGATACAAGAAGGCAGTCGAAGTCCCCTCCACTCTTCATCAGTGCTTCAAATAGCAGATGGTGATCAGAAGAAAGTCGTTGGCATTAAGATCAGGCATGTAGGAAGTAGGATAAAAAAGTAAGTATTCCGCTTTGCTTTATGGTCAATAGAATATCCAGATCCACCTTAGTCAGAGTTGCATCTTCTAATACAGAATATCTGGTGTTACAACCGATTCTCCTATATTAGCTAGTCGAAGATGGTTCACCCGGACTTGCATCCTATCCTATTCTAATATAAGGAAGAGTTGCTTCTCCCTTTGATCTTTCCTTAACTCGGATGAGATGAAGTCGATTCAAGCTAGAATACCGGACTAGTTTAGCCTATTTTGCATGAAGCTGTTGCATTCGGGTTTGGTTTGGGATAATTTCATAGATTCTCTGGTTGCGTTAGGAAATCCAAAATTTAGTCCTTTCAAGAAGGAGGACTAGTTTGAAATTCTATGAGATCGGTCGAGTGGTGTCCGTTGAAGATGATGTTACGCGGCGTTCAGAACCAGCCTTGAAGTGCAGGAATTAGAAAGAACGAAGAAGTAAGGAAATGAGACGACTCTTTCTTGAACTATATCATAAACAGATCTTCCCCTCCACACCAATCACGAGTTTTTCTCCATTCCTCTCGTATATCGTCGTAACGCCCTTAATACTCGGTTTTGAAAAAGACTTTTCATGTCATTCCCATTTAGGTCCGATTCGGATCCCTCCGTTGTTTTCTTTTCCTCCCGCACCTTCTCCTCGAAATGAGAAAGAAGATGGTACACTCGAATTGTATTATTTAAGTGCTTATTGCTTGCCAAAGATCCTACTTCTACAATTGGTAGGTCACCGGGTTATTCAAATAAGTTGTGTTTTCTGTGGTTTTCCCATGTTACAACTTCCGTACCAATTCGGTCGATCCGGAATGGATCGGTTAAACATTCCATTAGGGAGCCTGGTCTTGACTCTTCTGTGTGGTATTCATTCTCGTTTGGCTCTTGGAATCACATCCAGCAGTGGTTGGAACAGCTCGCAAAATCCAACCACTTCACCTACTTCATTGCCCCCAACCGTTTCTTGTACCTCTATTGAAACAGAATGGTTTCATGTTCCTTCATTGATTGGTTATTCCTCTCTGTTTGTATCTCTTTTTCCAATTTCGGTCTCGATTAGTTTACAAGATTGAATGGCCAATTCTCCTCCGGACCCTCGATTCGATTGTTTTCCAAGAATGTTGAGCCGGGTATGTAAGCCATGTATCTGGGAGGAACTTAAAAGAAGGGCTTTCGGTTTTTTGCACCCTGTTTTGGTCTTGCAGCTATTTAACTAATAAATATATATATATATAATAGAATCTCTTTTTATTATTTAGAATAAAGATTATATATATGTCCAATCTCTAGTGGTGGTGGAACCAACCAAGATGTATGTCGTCCGACCCGACCTCAGACTCTTTCTTCCCGACCTATTTGACTCTAAGGCCGCAGTTATTTAGGTGGTATCCCGAGATTGAAGAGATCGAATTCCTCCCGGGAACACACGAAACAAAGATATGAACTAGGTAAATAAAAATGGAAAAGAGATGTTTCCAATTCATCAAAATCAGAAGCTTTTTCTACATCCATATGATCTACTAAAGTAGATCGATATTGCCCATATAATGAAAGCAGATCTTGGTCCATGGAGTCCCAAGAAGGTAAGAACTCCAACCTGTCCGATGCTTCTTCGGCCAAATACAATATACAAGTGGGACCTGCACTATGAGCAAGCTGTGCGAAAAACCGCTTCTTTTTTCCGGTTTCGCAACAACTTGGGCGAAATGGGGTTCTACCGGGAAACCATGGATTTTTTAGTTTTCGCCATTGGTTACTGGTCGAGCCACTGGAATGGAATGAGATAAGAATCTCTGGAGATCTTTCCTCTCCACTTACTCGTAACAGGCTGCTTTCCCTCTGTAGAAGACTTCTTCCGAATGGCATAATTGTCCGACACTACGTTCCTCGATCTTCTTTGAAGACTGACTCCTCCTGCTCCTTTAGGATAGGATCGTCGTTGGTCCTTCTTTCACTAATGATCTTACCATTTTTTAGTAGTTTCGCGCGAACGCGCGAGGGACTATCCTTTCTATCGCTTGCGCTTGTTTTTCACTCTCAAAACAACGGTCTCTCTCTTCTATAAAGCGAAGCAAAGCGCATGGCGCTGAAGTGAAGAAAGCTCAATAAACACACACGAACACGATGCAGGGCATAGCATAAATGAGACCGCTGATCATTTCATAAAACATATATGCTTGACCTTTCTCGATGCTTTTTTGGGGGTGACTCACCAACCGACCCAGCAGTGATCGATGACAGAATGGTACGAACAAATCAAAGTCATTGGATTTGGTAGTTCTCCATTGACTTCTCTCTTTACCCCCTTTTTGCATATGTTCCTAAATGGGTGTGCACCTCCAGATGGGCAGGGGCCGGCCTCCCACTCTCTTATGCAGCATTTATTAGCTTAGCTGAGTTAGGCTTTTGCGTACCCAATTAAATTAGTACTCGTCCGTGCCACCTTGTGTAATGCATAAAACAAAATCGCTGACCGGTGGGGACTCTCCCATCAATGAATGAGGTGCTTTTTATGCACTTCCAAATTTTCTTGGTTGGTAGAGATCTCGACCTCTTGAATGATAAGGAGTTGAATCACGCTCGCCCGAAGCAGAGTCAATATACTTCCCCCGTAGAGAGAGAGGTCCGCGTGCACATTGAATTCATAGGGGGCTTCAATCTCTCTTCAATTAGCCCAGGCACCTACGTAAAGCCCAACTTCTTCCGATGTCGATCACGGAAAGTGAAAGAACTCAATTACTAAATGGAGAGGATAAGTGCTATTCAAATGTCTAACCTACCGATTCCGGTGATACATTTAGGGCTAATATGCTATGCTTTATTCCTTTCATTTAGCGGTATATAAGACAGGTTCTTTTTGGCAATATGCCAAAAGCCTTGGAATGCCACCCGGCTCGAGCCATGAACTGGAGGGAGGACCATCAGCAAATAATGCATTGCTCAACTCATCAGATTCTTGGGTGCCATAGGCCAGGAGATAATCAGTATGAGGCGGTAGCCAGTCCCAGTATAGAGTTGCATCACCACATCTCTGATGTCAAGATTCCTCCGGATAAGCAAAAGTGAATCTTCGGTCGGATCCTTTCCGCATATCGTCAAGCCAGATCAAAACAAGGAATGAGAGGGATGGAAAATTTATCGGATGGAGCAGGATCTCAACTAGAGATGACTAGACAGACTGATTAGAGGAGTAACGACCACCGGTACTTAAATCAATAGGCGGTCGCAAGAGATATTAGCCTCTACAGACAGTTGCCGGATAGGAAAGCCTTTTTCACGAGATTGGCCAATAGCTCCCGGAAAAAAGTGAATAGATAAACCAAATGGATCAACACTACTGAATGAGGCATCCACGTCATCAAGGAAACGATTCCTTTTTCCAAAAAATCGAGGAAACATTGATTAGCTGAGGAGTGGGGCCGTCTATCGATCCATTGGGAAGTGAGAAAAAAGGTGGAATTGAGCCCTATTAAGTCACGTAAGGGGGAGGGCATCAAGGAATAGATAGGAATGACTCACCCTACCCTTCCTTCTCCCAGTTACTGCCTATAACGAGTTAGTTACCGGGTCATAAGCATGTGATAGGTTTGGTTTTCTATAGATTCAGTACCCCTTTCATTTGGTAGCCTCTTTTCCCGACTAGGAAAGTTCTCTTTCTGGCAACAGGATCCACTCGAATCAGTTCTCCAGTATCTCCGGTTTCGGGATAAGATAGGCTTCTTTACCCACCCGAGGAGTTTACTTCTCGACCGATAGGAGAACGGCAGCATATTCGACCATTGATCGGAGGGAACTGGAAGATCTTTCCTATGAAGGTGGGAATGAAAGGAATGCACCAGCTTCTGCCGATCCTCCCCCGATAGAAAATAGCCCTTTTTCCCCCGAGTCTAGAAGATGCGGAAAGAAGAGTTAGTTATAAACCGCCCGGGATCGCCCTATTTGAAATAGTTGAAAGGGCTTTGAAGTGCTTGTTCTTCTTTTAATTGAAGTAGAGGGGATGTATATCGTAATGTATATTTCTTGGCTCTAATCCTCTTTCATGGGACACCAAGAAAGAAAGCAAGACTTCTGCTTTCGATAACTAAGATTTACTGCTTCAACCCGGTATTCTACGGGGTCAATGTCTACGTTTGCTGTAGGTGCTTCACCCTGAGGCAATGCCAATCTCGAAATGCTATCAGCTTGGCTGAAAGGGGAACTTTTAAGTGAGGGCAATTGGCTTCATTGCAGATAACTAAATAACCTCTCTGCGAAGCCCGGTCTTCCCTTCTCGCCCAACGGCCTATTAGAGCTATGCGTGAGAAAATGAAAAAATCCCATTCCCTTTTCATTTCGTTTGTGAGGAAAGACCTCGCCCCTACTCTCTAAAGCTTGCCACCCCTATAAGGTCACACAAGAAGGCTATTCGACCGACAAAACGTAGGAATTAGTGCGTGCTGAAAAATGGACTTTTCTTTCTAAGTGAAGGGCAGGAGAAAGAATCTTGCATCTATCTCGAGTTGCTCCCTTGAGCGATCTATCCCTGGTTTTGTGACGTCGAGTTTGCTCTATTCTCTTAGCTCGGGCTCCTATCAAGCTTCGCTTCGCGCATGATAGCGGCATTCTTTTTTTGTTTTGGGGAAGGAAGTCGCTCGCTAGTGCACCTCACCCAAGGTTCACGTCGCTAGGTCAATTCATGCTTCGACGCACTCCCGCCTCGTGTTTTCGACAGAGTGTTGTGCCATACTTCGAGAATGACACGGTTCGGAGGAACTCTAACTCATTTGGGTTGGGTGAAAACTCCTGATTCCAATCCCGTAGAGAGGCCTGGAAGAATTGATTGAGAATAACAAGACGATTGACCAATTGAATCATCTTAAATAAAGACATCATGCCCTAGACGCGAAGGTGAGTAAGAGACCCAGGTGAATTCTGCGAAGATAGAAGAGAGACAGTGGTAACTCGCCAATAAAGATTTTAGAAGTGCTACCTGGCTACAGTCAGTTGATGTTATAAAGTCCTCCATTATGGAATGGTTCTCAGCAGCACGTGAATCTCCTAACTCGCTTAAAGTGACAGCGTTTATTTCATTTATTTAGATTCTATTAGCTTAGCTGAAACGGATCGAGTGTCCTACAAATCAATAGATAGAACCTAGTTCGTTCGGATGATGTACTTGGTAGGACCGTAGCCCAAGCCACCAGGCGAGGAAAGGTTTCATATGGATTCACTTCTTGCCACTCTTCTCATAATCTAATGGTGGAACTCTTATTTCTTTTTTCATATGCATTAGATTCCCAGGAAGAAACGAAAGAGACTCGCGAAGAACAGTCATAGCCAAGTGGATGGAAATAGCATAAATAGAGCCAAGCCTTCTCTTCTCTAAAAGAAGCAAGTGCGAGTCCCAGGAAAGCAGCTAATGTCAGAGGACCTTTGCTTGATTCGACTTCTGCCTTGATGTGCCTCCTCCTTTTTCAATATGAAATTCAAGATTAAGTAGGTTGGTCAGTCACACAAAAAGGAGTAGCGCAAGCCGGCTAAGCTATTGACATTGATAAAAGAAGTGGATTCTCAACTCCTACGATAAGAGACGCAGGTGGGATTAGCGAATCCAAGTCTTAGTTTCCAGATTTGGCAGAAGAAGCAGCGTTCATTGACAGTCAAGCGGAAACCTACTCTGATGCGCCCGGTCCCCCGTCTCAGGTAAAGCAAGAAGTAATTATATATTCCGTTTGGGTTAGGAAAGATTTCCCTGGCTCTGGCCTGGGTAAATACAAGATCCAGCTTTCTGAGCCGACCAATTCCTCCTTTTCAGTCCAAAGCAAATTACAAGTTTACAAAGTTTTGTTTCTATGGGGGTGAGACGGTCACTCCTGTCACTTCTACGACTCGAAACTAAGAATGTCAGTGCCACCTCGCTGGAGAAGCTATGTATTAGTCGAGACCTGATCTCACAAAAGGAGAAGAAGACTGATGGTCTATGGGCGGATCGAGCTTATACTTTTTTTTCTCTACTCCTTTGGGCCAGAAGACAGGCAGGAGAGAATGTCATCAATAAGCCAGCAGATATCTGAGATCCTGTCCTCACTCATGAATGGATTCTTTCTGTCCGACCTTTTGGTATGTTAGCTGCCCCCGACTCTTATCAGTGCGCTCTCTGCGAATATGGTATCTCCGATCAGACGATTGATTTTGCTAGCATTGTGCTTTGGAAACGAAATGGCCCACCCTTTCTTTGAACCTTGTCTATGAGAATCGATTCCACTTTTCACTTCATTGAGATTGGGTTGGTGTATATATTCTATATTAAGTAGAAGAGGTTGCTTTCCCCCTACTTTATTTCCTTTGAGTGACTTGGGCCCTTCGATCAGATGCTTGCTCTTGTATTGTTGCCTTTTTGGTGTCTCTGTCTGTCGTACCCTATTGTTATTGTTAAGTACTCTGTCGTTAAGAGTTTTAGAAGAAATGCAGGAAAAAATTCCCTTGGGTTCACATCGGGTGAACCGATGCTATGCTGTCTTTTCTGTGATAGTTACCATTGTGGGTTTAGATTGATCTTTTCCGGTGCTCTTTTTCTCTTTCCTGTAGTCCTCTCTTTAAGCAGCAATCCAATTGAGTGAAACGCAAGGTTTGTAGATCTTACTTGTTAAAGTAAGGAAGGAAACATATTAAATTATTTCATTACTTTCGCGTAGACGGTAGTGAAGTGGCCAGAGGCCTATTAGTTAGGATTCCGCTGTGAATGAGTCTCCTCTCCGGTAACCAACCTATCAAGAAGTCGGTATACCATTAGCTAGTTTACTACTTCCTGGGGAGAGAGCTGGAATTGAGACTATCATAGTTGATTTTCCTCCCACCATATCATCTAGAAAAAGCTATTCATCTTACAGTACAGGGTTTTCATTCTACTTACCTAAGAAAGACTTAAAGAGATGAGACTATAGCAGCTAGAGCAGTTTTCATGCCAGCTGGTATATCTATCAAGGATAAGCTAGGCCCCGCTCTTGATGTAGAGGAATTGCTGGGCGTTTTCCTCAGCTAATTCAGAAGCCCTTCTTTCGATTGACTCAGCTACTGATACAGATGTTGGCTACTCACAGACGTTCTCATATCATACAGAATATAATGGAAAGCTAGATGTTGGATGTGCAGATTTAGTTGAATATTCATAAGTAGCAGGGTACCTGTTCTTGAGTCATATCTGCTGTCTCGACTATACACACAATTTCCCATCCAAAAAAATGTTACAATGAAGTCCAAGCTTCGCTAAACGATACTCAAGAGATTCACCCTCTCCTGGAACAATCTTTCTAGGTTTACCAAATCCGCAACGCAACCATAAAAGGAATGATTTGTGAAAGGGAGCGTTTAGTAAGGTCAGGAATCCTAAACAGGAGGAGCGGGTACCGGTCCCTCCGTATCAGAATAGACATCCAATAATCAGGTAGTAAACAACCAGGTAATGTATTTACAACTTACTAGGTAAGACTAAGTAGGGGCGAACGAGCTTATCATGTAAATACTCCAATACATCATGATCAGTTCGTTCGAAAGGTCGAGCTAACCTATTCTTCTAATAGGATTTTTTTCCATTTTCGTTTATACGCCAATAAGAGAGGCCTTTATGCATTTCCCCATGTTAGATCAGAAAGGTGATCGCAAGCATATTCGGTTATTCCGTATTTTGCCACATACGTGGGTTCGGTCTAAAGAGCAGAACATATTCGATGATCCCTATTCATTCGGTCCAAGTCGAAAGCGATAGCGAATGACAATGACAGAGCGGCCCAATTTGGTAATCTGAAGATAGAAAAGAACGATAAATAGGCGATGCATGAAAGCCTCGAGATGACCCGAAGCATATAGATTTTTTTAGGCGGCGATAATTTACAAGATATTCATGATATTAGGTTAGGAACTTTGGATGAACTACGATGGTTGGCACTCACATAGTGCCTCAAGTATAGCTCCAACAAAGCATTCACCCTTTCGGTTTGGGGATGAAAGCTTTTGGAAAAGTTAAGGTCCAAGCCCATGAGTCGGAAGAGCTCCGTCCAAAACCGCCCTGTAAATCGGGAGTCTCGATCACTAATGATGGACTTGGGAACTCCCCAATACTTCACCACATGTTTAAAGAACAAGCGGGCTGCCTCCTCCGCAGGGCAATCCTTAGGAGCTGGAATGAATACCCCATACTTGGAAAATTGATCTACCACCACCATGATTGTGCCATACCCTTAAGACTTGGGCAAGCAAGTGATGAAATCCATGGAAATACTTTCCCAAGGCCGTTCGGGAATAGGCAACAGCTCCAGTAACCCGGATGGTTGGTTTTGATCCACTTTGTCTTGTTGGCACACAAGACAAGTCCGCACATAAAGCTCCACATCGTCACGTATGCGAGGCTTGGTCGGCAATTCCGCTGCGCTTTCCTTAATTGCCTTCCTTTCCGCTTTTCTCTGAGGCGAGGATTCACCGACCCGTAAGCTAGCCTTTTGAGAGCTGAGAGCGGTAGCCGGTGAAAGGTGAGGAGAAAAACCTTCAAGTAATGAACTCCACTGAAAGGACAGAAGAAAGAAAGAACCTCAGGAACGGAATCAACTTACTTTTCTCACTCCAAAAAATGGACAGAACGACAAGGTCCGACTCACTTACGTTTCGGATATGTCGGCAAGTCCAATACAAACAAAACAAGAAAGAAGTTGGACCCCGGCCCCAGCATTGCTCTAATTTGAGCTCTGAGCTGGAGCAGTCTTGCTTTGGCTCCCCTGACCGACCTCAGGCCTCCTGATCAAGTGCACATCCCCATACTGTAGGATGGGCATGAGTTGAGGGGAAAGCTCATTGAACTTGATACCTTTTTCTTTGTCATGAGACTGAGGCCTCCCTTCCATCAAGCTTATTAACTTCTCATGGGCCTTTAGTTAGTGTTGACTCGACAATTGGCTTAAGACCCGTGACCGTCTCTACCATTGGGCTGAGAACAGTAGCCACCTGTTGTATCATCCTCAGCATCATATCGTGATTCTCTTTTCCCACTTGTTGCCTAATCATAGCCACCTCTTGGTTGGTAATTCTTGCAGGTGCCACAGCAGGAAGGGGGTTGGCTGGCGGAGCCACGACAGCGAGATTGGCCTCTGCGGCTATATGCGAAGATCCTTCAGCAGGAGGGTGTCTGGTCCCTTCCTTCTAGTCACTGCTAGTAGGATAACATCTATTAGTCCCTTCTCTTCCTTCTCCTTTTGCTTTCTTTCTGTCCTCTGGTTTAAGGTTCATAAGGGGCGTGCTCGCTACTATAAGACAGCTCTGCATTCCTTCGAGGCAATCGTAGCCAAGCTCTGAGACTATTCAAGCTAGCGTGGTAACGATACTGAGGAGGATACCTAGCTAGTATTGAACCAGAGCAGGGAAGTAGAGCCCCCCTTATTAGAATAAAATAAAGTAGCAAATAGCTCCCTGAGATAAAGAAGGAAAAAGAATTTGACACACTATCTAGGGCCTATTTTAGAAGAAATGGAAAGGAGTATTCCACGTGCATAGAGCTCAAATCAACGGCAGATTTTCTAATTCCCTCCCATCGGCCAAGCTTCAATCTCTTAGAGCAGATGCGGCCACTGTAGATGATCCAAATGGGGACTCCTTTCTCTATGAAGCTGTTGGTTGATAGAACTCTGAGGTTCTGTGGTTAGGAGGTAGATCTTGTGCGAGCTAATGAATTCAAAGATGCGTATCCACACCTATCTCCATTGTCCGGCTAGTCTCAAGGGATCGGCTTAGGACTCAATCAATCCATTTTGGAAGCCTTTTGAGAGCTGCTAGAAAGGAAGAATCCCACCCTACTGGTAGAGGACTCGCTTCAAAAGAGGGCAAAAGGGATCCATCCTTAGATAGACGGGTGGAACTCACCGAGATCAATCATCAAGCCAGCTACCCATGGTCAGAGGGGGAGTTAACGGTAAGAAAACCATATCGCTGCTGACCCACGGGCTAAGTCCTTATTTCAAAAGAAAGACAAAGGGAGGGCAATGAAAGGGCCACTGCTGCGACTGAAGGTGACGACTAGCTATCTCGGATAGGAAAGAGAGGCTTGATCGGTAACCACAGATTGAAAGGTCTTTCTCCACTGTCTGAAAGAGCTATAGATTCACACTGCCCGCTATAGCGAAGAGAGAGGGTTTTGGTCTGCTCTTCCTATACCCCGCTATTCCTCTGTAGAACTGAAGGTCCCCCCTGTTCACTTTCTCCTTCTTGTTGAAAGGGAAGATGATCCTTATACGCGACCCTTAGAGCCTTCCCGACGCATCGTTACGTGCCCTCATTCACCTTCTGTAAGGCAAGATTCCTAATGGCTTCAGGAAACAGCTAATACTAGAGTAGAGGGATTGGAATGATTGCAACACCCTCACTTCCAAGACTGGACGGTTACCTTAAAAAAAGTAGATCCATCGTCTCCAGCTATGTATTCGGTAAGGCCACACGGTTGGTTAGTCCAATTCTCTCTCAGCGGGCCGGGAGATGAAGCTGCTGATAGGGCACAGCCCAGGGCAAGGAGTCCATTCATGGTAGAAGTCCTTTCCTTTCCAGAAGAGGAACTCGGCTTGCTCACCAGGAATGCACCTTAAGGGGGAGTTCCTGGGTCACGAGTCTAGTAAGGAGATACTTATCAAACAAAACAAACGCAACCAAGCCTCCTCTTATCTTTACTTTCTCTTGCTAACTGTGCATTCTATTCCTCTGATCTTGTAACTACCGCTGCCGATGCCGAAGGGCTTTCCCAAGTTGACCCCCTGATCTTAGTTTTCGCTTGAATGCGCCTTTCAGATCCTTGTCGGCCTTTGGAAATTAATATATTACAAAAACTGTTAAGTGAAAGAAGCCCACATACCCTCTCTTCTTTCACGGCTTGATTTCGCTACGCACTGGAGCACCATCGTATGCAGAGAGCTTTGAGCCAGACGCAAGGGGTGTGGGACATGGCTTGGAGTCTTGCATATGAGTGCAAGTAAGCAAATCCAAGGTGTATTTAGTCTGAGTCAAGACACGAGAAGTCGATGTACGTTTGGCTTCGATTCCCAAGAAAGAAATGAAGATCACCAAGATCTTTCATGGCAAAGTGCGTACCCAGTCGCTGAATGAAAGAAAGGAGACGAGAGGAGACTGAGGCAGGACGGTAGTCCTGAGAAAGATCCTGCTGCGAACAGCTCTGTGGCTGGACAGGAGAGAGGTCAACAGCGGCAAGGATAGGAGACTGATCCATATACGCGCGAGGTTTGGAACCCTGAATCACATCCATGGAAAGCCCAGGCGGAAGAAAACCAGTATGAACCGAATAAGCCTATATCGAAGAATACCAGGTTTCGTAAAAAAAAGGTAACATGACGATAGATGAGTTCCTTCCTGGTCGGAAAGTGGAAAGCAGCAATAGCCCTTATTGCACTATATCCGAGGAAGATACACTGACGAGCCTTGGGGGCAAATTTGTTCCGCATCGAAGAATCAACATGAGGGAAACACATGCACCCGAACGATCGTAACCAGGAGTAGTCAGGCATAATCCGATAAAGTGAGTGGCACGCCTTTCATCCCTTTTCAGATTCACTTCTTGCTTTCCTTGTTAACACTAATTCCCCGGAATCTCAATCTATCTAGGAATCTCCAACTGCGTAAGAAAAGATAAAGACGTAATCTCACGCTATATGGTAAATATATATACTTACTGCAACACAAAGCAAGACTTCATATCATATCTCTCTTCTACAGTGACCAATGAATGGGTATTGGAAGTGATTAAAGATGGCTCCAAACGGCAGGAACTTTGGGGCCTTGAAGATGCCACTCTTACTATTCCTTATGAACTACGAGCTCAATCCTTACTTTCACAAGTACAAGTCAGTGGCCCTTACTCTAACAAGTAAGCAATTAATACCGATCGTATCGAGATCTTAATAAGACTGGAATCAATCTACCGAGGAACTTCTCGCTAGGGAACTGGTCATTAAGTGCTTTCTGTCTCAACGGAAGTGCGAAAGCCTATTTGTTGCTTTTAATACGAGATCAGAATAAGCAGAAATTCCTCTTCTTTTTGTAGAGTAGATTGTCAGCGGTGGTACCGAAATAGAATGAAATGGAAGAGTTCCCCCGAAAGAACAAGGTTGGTAGTAAGTAGGGAGGAGATCTAGAAGGTTGGGATTAATCGTTTCAGTTGGAATGCCAAATCATTAGCGACTGGCGCTGTCTTAAACTTAAAGAAGTACCATTGAGGTATTTGTAGAAGTAGGGTCAGGTTAGGGCTTCTTCTTTAGCACATAGCTGGGCTGAAGCTCAAACCAAACAACGACATGGGATGATTTCCCGGTGCTTTCGTTCCGAGGGTTAGGATCAAGGGCTATGCCTCTATATAAGAGGATGAGGATCAGACCTAAGATAATTAGGTGAGGCCTAAGATAGCAAGTCTGGCTACGAACTAGATTTCACGTAGGTAGGAAGCCTTCGACTAAAGAAGGGCATGAAAAGGGCACTTCTTACGGCATCCTGCTAAAGAGCGGTAATCCAACGATTAAGCCATTTCTGAGAGTAGAAAACTACCTATTTTACAGTGGCATAGTCTTCACCCGCTCGGAAGCATTTTTCTTAATCCAATTCAGGTATTGGTAAAAGAAAATCGCGTGAGACCTATATCCGGGGGCAGAAGTGGCCTTGCCTCTGCATGGGACCTCTTGACTCGATCACTGGCGGGAATGAAATCGCTTGCTTGTGACTTTAGAAGCTATAGCCGATTACCCGCCATAAGAAGAAGAGTTTCGGAAGAATACGCTTCCCTATTTGATAGCCTTAGCTAGCCGTGCCCCGATAAGATCTTGTCCAGCTTCTTTCGTAGTAGATCGAGCCTAGTAAAAAAGACTTCAGTCTATTCCGGAATTCAATTAAAAAGGGCTACCTTACCGGAACGGCGCCTTCTTTTCTTTCATTTCATGACCCGCTTTCCCCATTTACTCTTGGTCGAGCGTATGAGTCTTCACCCAAGACCGAAATCCCTTTTTGAATCGCTTTGCTTAAGTTGTCTTGAGATCATGAAAAATAAGTTAATAAAGTAATAAATAGGCGCCTTCTCACGGTGCTCCACTAGAGTGGTAGCCAAACCAATCTTCTTCTTCTTCAAAGTAAAGGTAGTCGAAGACTTCTGGGTCTTTGAAAGGAGTTCAAGGGCACATGACCCAAGGGCAAAATAAAGTGTACAAGTGCTCTTAAGAGATTTCACTTTCAGTGGTTAGAAGGTCGGATATAAGCTGAGGTATAGCCATTTAGGTCTGGGGAGATGCCTTCTCACGTAGGAAGTTCCAATAAAGCAGGCCATCTCTCTCGAATAAAGTACCTGAGGGGGATTTGAAAGTTCTTCCTTATAGCGATGAGCCTTAACGCCCATACCTGATCAAAGGGGGCCCAACCAAAAGTAACTTACTCCGCGGTTCGCTAGCAAGATTCAGATGCTCGTACTAGCTCCAAGAGCTCAAGCAACTCTATCAGTGGACGGTGCCCTACATCTCCCTGTCCTACTTATCCCGCTTCTCCTATTAGCAATAAAGTAAGTAGGTCTACGAAAGCAAGCGTAAGAGCGGATCTATCCTCAACGCAAGGGGAATTGCTTCCTTCTTCATTCCGATTCAGCTCTTACTGTTCGAGAATGCACTACAATTGAATCAGAAACTTTTCAATCAAAGCTACCCGCTCCATCCTAACTCTTGCATATGAAGCCTGTGGGACTTAGGTGCGAAGGGCTTGTTATCGACTAGGCTCTTCTCTTTGCTCTTGCTATCGAATTCCCTGCTCTTGAGAATCGTCTCCTATCTTTTTCCCTATTTAAAAATAAAACATCTCGGTATTCAGTCTCTGTGATTTTTATGACATTTGTTCTCGACCAACCGGATACTAATACCATTTCTCGGCGTTACGACTGCATCTCTTCTTTCCTTTAGCTTGAAATCTTGCTGAAGTGAGCTCTTTAGAAGGTATTTTTGTTCGAAAATGAGAACCATATATTAGAACATTGCCCGAGATGATCCATTGAAGTGGGTCGCACTTAAGACTTGGATTATCAATGCCTTAAGCGCATTACGGATTTGAGTTCTTGACTAGTTCACTCGCTCTTACCGTTGGTCGTTCACGTCTTTATGTTTGCTGAGGACTTGTCGTTGGGCCTACGGTTTCTTAAATTCCAAATTGACTGGTTCGCTACTACAGGAGAGGGGGAACCCTTTCCGTCCCCATCCCGCTCTCATTACAGACTGCGCTACGTCTTCAAATCTCTTTCCTTGGAGCATTTCCTACTACAAAACCTGAAGTTAAGCTTTAAGTGAACACAGCTCGCTCGCCTTCTGATTATAATCCGTGCTCGCAGTTCCTATCTGCGCCTTCTAGCGTTCAATCTCCACTTGAATTTGACTAGTCTATTTTACCATCGAAATATTAGAAAAAAAAAGTGATGAAAGACCCTCTTTTTGCTTGTTCATGTTGTGATCGCAGCTTCTTTGTCTTGCGATCGCATTAACATGGCGCTGTCTTCTGTTTGATCCTCTCGAGTCGAGCCCAAAAGATCTCATTCAGGATTGGACTGCTTCATCTTGATTTTGAAAATCGATATTTCGTAGCAGGATTAGAAGAGAAGGTAGTTTGGTGTTAAGGACCCAGCCTCCAATTCATATTCTTTATTCCCCCCAAGCCGGTTCATCTTTGCTTCCTTGCATGCCGCTTTGTTAACAACCGGCGAGACTCTCCTTCGTTAAGCAGAGAAAGTCTCGTTCTACAAGTCAAAGAATCAGGATGCCGTTTCGTTCCTTCGCCTATGATAAATCAGAATTGGATGGAGCAAAGTGAGAAGCGGAATTAGAATGAGAGACTACGAATGCGGCTTTCAACTCCTACTCGAGCTTCTGAACCTATATCATACCCGCTTAGGTCTTTTTGATAGACTTTCCGCAGCTCAGTACTGCAGATCGTTGACGCTAAAAGCTCCTTGTGACAACTTTTCTTACTGCTCTACTTCTTAAAAGAGAGAGAGCTGTCTCGTCTTTGGTGACAAAACTTCTCTAGTTCATCCCGAGAGAAGTAACCTGGAAAGCGAACGTGTCAAGCAAGTTCAGTGATCCGTCAGGGGGAATCCGGGGATAGCATTTTATCTGCCCTTACCGAGTGCCTTTATCGAGCTTTAGCTATGGGAAATCCCAGTCTACGGGCTTAGGTGGCATCTCTTTCTTCTTTCCCAAATCGACTGCCTAAGTATAACATCGATCGAACTTGTTGTTTCGCATAGAAAGCGAAGGTGTCGAAGTCCGCTAAGACATAACGACTGCTCGAAGCGGTGACAAATGGAATAGCAAGAACAAAATGGAACTTCTCCGACATCGACTACTTCGAAAGAGATAGAAGACTTAGCCGATTAGATTAGACCGATAGATGGAAGAATAGGGACAGCTTTCAACGAAGTCCCACTAGAGAAGACGGTAATGGAATCGGGGATCCCAGAAGCTCTCATCCACTATCTAATCGGAATCAGGAAAGAGGCTTGACTCTTGCTTGTCGATCTCTATTCCTCCTCGTACATTAAGCAGAGCAGGGAATAGGAATAGTAAAAGAAAGTAGGAAAGTCAGAAGGTAGGTAAGCAAGCCGCCCTGGTGCCAAGCTAAAGACAAGGATCACATCGATAAGAGCAAAAGCTTTGATGGCTTATGCCGACTCACAGAAAACCAAGCCTAAGGACTTTCATACCAGGAAATGGAAGATGTGCCAAATCGTCCTCTATCAACGTAAAGTTAGTCCCGCTAGAAAGACTATGAGGAAGGAGTTGGCATCGCTGCTATAACCTTTCCAATGAACTAGGTTAGGGCGGTGGCGGAACGTACCTACCGTCAGGGACTTAGGAGCTAGGAAAGTGAAGCTTCACTCTCTCCAACCATTCACAATTTCTCATTCGTCTGCTTGACACCGGGTTTAGGAGATTCAATCTTTCTTGGTTTCCTGGTCTATGTCCAAAAGTCTTAGCCAAATCCGGTGCTTGTCCTGGCAAGTCTGGTTCCACTAAGGAGTAGGTTGTCCTATCTGATTGAGCGGGTCCAGACTTTTTCCGGCAAAGCTAGGAACGTGCGTCAAACCTTTCGGCCCCGTGTT
>Ga0153958_1000002_pt1 | contig 79400 bp, 57 predicted proteins | sample TSFL042MetaG_FD_104719 | JGI IMG/M metagenome (GOLD analysis project Ga0153958, IMG submission 104719) | Attine ant fungus gardens microbial communities from Florida, USA - TSFL042 MetaG | ecosystem: Host-associated > Fungi > Mycelium > Unclassified | place: USA: Florida, Wekiwa Springs... | reverse complement strand
GGAGGAAAAAATATGAATAATGTAATAATGATGGGAACTTTAGAAGGAGATGCAGAAGTTGTTTATACCACTCCTGATGGTAACAAAAGTCTTTATAAGTTTCTTTTAAAGGTTCCTAAACCTTACAAAGCAAAAGAAAAACACGAGCACGAACATCATGATGATTTAATTAGTGTTAAGGTTTGATCAACTCAATTGACTGATGAGTTTGTTTTGCACGATCAAGCATGTATTGGCATTGAAGGCCGAGTTAATTCCTATGCAGGAAAAGATTTTAAAACTATAATCAACGATATTATTGCTAATAAAGTTTTTTATTTGGCATAGAAATGGACAAAGTTCTTTTATACTTTAGTTTAAAGTACCACGGAGAGTGGGATAAAATTTATGGAGCTTTGGATAAAAAAGAAAAGATTAGTCAACAAGAATTAGAATCAGTTGAACAACGCATCAATTGTGACTATTTAACAATTATCAATCCATTATATCCAACCAACTTGAAAAATAGTCATCATCCACCTTTTGTCCTTTTTTATAAAGGCAAAATTGACCTGTTAGTTAATTATTATAAAATTTTTAGTTTTATTTACGAAGATAAAATTGAAAATTGTAACCAACAAAGTTTTGAACGATTGGTGAATAATTTCAAAAAAGAACATAAAACTTTTTTACTTGCAAACTTAAACCTGATGTCTGGTTATATCAACTGTTTAATTCAAGAAACTTCTTCAAACTATATTCTGATTACAGATACAATCGCATCTGTTCATGACAACAGTGATGGTTTAATTATTAGTGAAGGATATGATTTAAACAATAATCAGGTAGCCTTTATAACTCGACTATTAGTAACTCTTGCTACGGCAACTGTTGTGATTGAGGTTGCTAAAAAAAGTCCTTTAATTCCAATAATTGAACAAGGTTTAACTGAGAATGGATCGCTTTTTGTTTTACCTTTAGGTATTGATGTAAAGAACCGTGCTAACAACACTTTGATTAAACTTGGAGCAAAGTTGATCGAATCTTCAAGTGATGTTTTAAAAGATTTGTAAAGATGGAGATAGTGAAACTGTTCACTATTTTTTTGTTTTTCTAAATGTTATAATCTTTTAAATACATTCAGGAAAGGAGATAATTATGTCAGAAAGTCCAAGCTCCGAGGACAAAAAACTGCTAAAAAATGACAATCCTGAAGAAGGTTCTATTAACCGAAAAATTGATAACTCAATCGCTCCTGAAACTCCTTGAAAGACTCGACTTGTCCGTTTTTTTCAAAACTGAAGGGAACAAAGAGATGACGTTGAAGACATTGAACCTGTAATTGAAACCCCTAAGATTGGGTTTTTTAAGTTAGTTTCTACTTACTTTATTAAGAAGTGACCGTATGGTTTAGCTATTTTGATTTTGCTTTTGCTTGCTTCAGTGGCCTCTGCTTTTGGGCCTTATATCATCAATAATTTAACTAAGGTGGTAATTTGGAAGAATTCTGACACGTTTAAACAAATTCCTTATGACCAGTTATCTAGTGATTTAAAACCAATTTGAGATATTTCTTGAGAAGCGTACATGGGTTTGCAAATTGCTTTACTCTTTATTGTTGCTACTACTACTTTTGCAGGAACAGCGATTGCTGGTTTTTTGGGTAAATATATTGAAGTTGATTTACGAGATCGTTCTTTTGCCCGTCTAATAACTCAGGATATGAGTTATTATTCTGATAAAAAAATTGGTGATATTTTAACCAAAGTTGTTTCTGATACCCAAATTATTGGTGATCAGTCTCAAGCAATTCCAACTGCTTTTCTTTCAGCGGTCTTCACCACTATTGCTGCAATCATTATGGCCTTTGTGATGGATTGAAAATTAAGTTTAGTAATTATTGTAATGTTTGTTTTAATTATTGCAATAATGTTAGCTATTTTTGGTAGTTTAAGAAAACTGATGTTTAAAGCTCGTGATGTAATCACCAAGGTTAATGGAACAGTTATCAACCGTATTAGCACTGTGCAGTTAATTAAAACTTCTGGAACTGAAGCATACGAAAAAAAAGGTTTTGTCGATCAACACAAGGAGTATGCTTCAGCATACAAACGAATGGTTAATCTTCAAGCGATTTTAACTGCGATTTTAATTATTGGGATTTCTTCAATCCAGATTGTGTTAATTATCGCAGCAGCGATAATTTATAAAAACGATACAACCCTATTAATTACTAAACTCCCTGCCTTCTTGTTGATTTCAGCAGTGATGATTGGTCCTTTGATGCAAGTAATTCGGGTACTATCAGGAATCATTATTGCTTCAACTTCTGCAGAGAGAACTGCGCAAATTCTTTATTCAAAATCAAATATTAATACTCACTTGCAGGATAAAGAAGGAATTTATCTTGATAGTATCAATGGGAATATTCTTTTTAAAGATGTGGTCTTTGCTTATCCTGAAAAACCAACTAAGGTGATTTTGCCAAAAACTGACTTTACTTTTGAACAAGGAAAAAAATATGCTTTTGTTGGTGAAACTGGAGCTGGTAAATCAACAATTTCTAAATTACTTTTGCGTTTTTATGATCCAACTTATGGAGATGTTTTAATTAATAATGATATTAATTTAAAAGATATTCATTTATCAAGTTATCTTGATCATGTCGGTTATGTAGAACAAGAACCCCAAATTTTGTTAGGAAATATTTGAGAAAATGTGCGCTATGGAACTGCAGATAAAACCAACGAACAAGTAATAGAAGCATGTAAAAAAGCTGATTTGGACCGAATTATTCAAACTTGACCAGATAAGTATGACACGATTCTTGGTGAACGGGGATTTATGTTATCTGGAGGACAAAAACAACGTTTGGTAATTGCGCGAATGTTTTTAAAAGATCCTGAATTATTAATTTTAGATGAAGCCACTTCTGCTTTAGATAATATTGTTGAAAAAGAAATTCAAGGTCAACTAAATAAGCTAATGCAAAATCGTACCACAGTTTCGATTGCTCACAGACTATCAACTATTAAGAATGCTGATCAAATTATTGTGTTAGTTCCAGGAAAAGGAATTACCCAAGTGGGTAGTTTTGAAGAATTAAAAAAACAACCTGGTCATTTCAAAGATTTATATGAAGCTGGATTAATGAAATAGAAAGGAAAACCTTATGGAAAACGAAGAATTACTACTAATCAAACCAACCAGCAGTAAAACAACTAGTAAAGTTACTGATAAGTATGTTAACAATCCCCATTTTCGTAATACTGATCGTGATTTTTCATGAAAAAAAATGGGCAGTTTCATTCGAATTGTACTGGATAACGCTAAAGAGAATCCAGTACTTTTCTGGTTGATGGTAATCATAACTATTCTTAATGGAATTACTGCCACCTTGACGCCTTTGGCTGCTTCACAAATTGCTGGTTTGTTAACTTCAACAACAACAAAAACTGACACTTTTTTAGGTATCACAATGCATTGATATAGTTGAATTGCAGTTACTGGTGTGGCGTTGTTTTTCTTGTGTATTTTTGAGTATTTAACTGATTACACAATCGGAGTTTTTGCGATGAAGGTTGAAATTCAACAACGGTTAGAAATTCTTAATAGTTTAGTTGATCAAGATATTGATTTCTTCTTTGATCATGCTAGTGGAAATATTCTGACTCGTTTAGTTGCTGATACTGAAGGGTTATCATTAGGGATTCAACAATTTTTAACTAATATTATTTATTTAATTGCTGCAGTAATTTCAGCAGTTGTAATTTTATTTACAAAAAACGCGATGCTAACAGGAATTGCACTTGGATATCTGGTGATTGTTCTTTTAGTTGCTTTTATTATTTTTATATATTTCCGTCGCGCCTTAATTTATATGTTTGATATTAAACGTGATATTGATGCTGATATGACTGATCGAATTAATAACATTACCTTAATTAAGTCATCAGGAACTGAAGTTGAAGAAATTCAACGAAATGTTGCTGAGAACGCTGTTTATTCAAAAAAGGGAAATAAACAAGTTGTTCTTTCAGTAACACTAAATACTTGAATTTTTATTGCTGATTCTTTTCTTTCAACAATTATTTTGTTGATTGCTATTGGTAAATATCAAAGCAATCCTGACCAGCTAGCAAGTATTTTGGTAACATTTTTACCTAACTTAAGTATGTTGTCTTTACCAATTATTATGATGATACAAACTTTGAGAGCAGCGGCCAGAGCTGCTAACTGTGCTGACCGAATTGGTCAATTGACCGAACCAAAACCTCAGATTCTTCCCAATATCGAAGGAAAGAAGGTTGATGAAATTAGAAACATTGTTTTTGAAGAAGTTTCATTTGCTTATCCTCAAGACTTAAATAACATTATTATTCCATCAACCACTTTTACATTAGAAGAAGGAAAATCTTATGCTTTTGTTGGGGAAACTGGAAGTGGTAAATCAACAATTGGTCGTTTGTTACTTCGGTTGTATGACCCAACAACAGGAAAAGTTTTAATTAACGGAACTGATGATTTAAAAAGTTTGAACTTACCTGATTATTTAGCTAAGGTGGGATATGTAGAACAAAATCCACAAATGTTTTATGGAAATTTCTGAGAAAATATTGCGTATGGAATTTTTAATGCTAGCAAGAAAGCAATTATCGCTGCTGCTAAAAAAGCTAATTTACACGATTTTATTATGTCCTTGCCAGAAGCTTATGAGACCATTTTAGGAGAAAGAGGTTTTTTACTTTCTGGAGGACAAAAACAACGTTTGGTAATTGCGCGAATTTTCTTAAAGGATCCTGACTTAGTGATTTTAGATGAAGCCACTTCTGCTTTAGATAATATTGTTGAAAAAGAAATTCAAGCTGAATTAAATAAGTTAATTGCAAATAAAACTTCAGTAACGATTGCTCACAAGTTATCAACAATTAAGGATGTTGACCAAATTCTTGTTCTAGAACCTAAAAAAGGTGTAACACAAAAAGGAACTTTTGAGGAATTAAAAAATAAACCAGGGCACTTCAAGAAACTTTATGAAGCTGGATTGATGGATTAGGAGAGCACATGTATAAAAAACAAGATTCGAATTTTTGGTGAGCAATCAATGATTATGTCCAAGATGAACCATCATTTTTAGATTTATCAGCAGATGATAAAGTGGTTATTGAACAAATTTTTCGGATTACTTATTATGGGTTATTTCAATATCAACTTTACACGGGTAAGGAATTAACCAGTATTGAGTCATCAAATATTCAAGAGCTCTCTGATTATATTCTTAAAAACTATTCTCTTTTATTTAGAACTGTCTACAAAGATTCGGAAAATAAGGTTGATTTAAAAGTTAATAATCAGTCAATCAGAACCCAACAACTATTAGAAAAAATTATCTTTCCTTACATTAATGATCACTCTTTTGTTTCAAAAGATGACTTAGCAATTGATGGTGATTTAATTTTCATGATTTTAATGCAACTATGTTTTAAAAATCGGTATGATATTAATTTAGAAAATAAAAACACTCCTGATAAACCTTATTTTTCTGCTCTTTATCCCTTTTTATTGACTTTATTAATTGTTAACCCGACCACTCCAGAATTAATTTATCAAAATATTAACCAAGTTTTTAATAAAGAAAACATCCATGCTGCTTTAATTAGTGGTCGGGTGTTGAGTGAAAGTGAAAAAACTTTTGTAGCCCCTTTGTTAGATACTTTAGCAAGTGATGAAGATTTTCAAGCGATGTTATTTTCATTTAATGAAGATCATTGACGAAAGTTAGAGTTAGATGAACGTTTCAAAAGTGTTTATCAATTATCGAAATATACAAGTATTTTGTTGAAAGATAATATTCGTGCTTTAGACCAACTCGAATCAGAAGTGGAATTAAACGCATTATTACATAATTACCTTGATATTATTTTAAAAAGTGAAGCAGAGTGATTAATTACTCTTCAAAACGATTCTATTCAAGAGTTAGATTCAGAGTACGATGAAACTGCAACTTTTCAAACCCTCAAGTTTGCTTCACCTGACTTTTTATATCCAATTTTAACCAAAGATTTCAATCCTAAAACAATTATTGAGTATTACAATCATTTACCTCGAGTTAACAAAATTAAGTTTTCTGCTCATAGGTTGGAAAAGTTTATCAATGGAATTTTATATGCAGTTTCATACTTACGTTTAGTTCAACAAACATCACTTGATTGTCCTGCTGCTGAAGATTTATTTATTATGCGAAAAAAAGTGGCCTTAGTTAATTCTTTGAAATTATTTTCTGAAGATGAACAACACCGCTTTCAAACTAATAACAACTATTGAGTTGACAATTTAGACACAATTTTTCTCACATCTCAAGAATTAAAAACTATTCTTGAAGAAAATAATAAAAAGAATAAAGATTTAACAATGCAGTTAAAAGAAGTTCTCCGAATAATTTCTTTCTTGATTTCATTAGAACCTAAAATTGTTAAAGAAATGGACTATTCTTTAGAAGAAATTATTAAATACTATTTAATTTGTTTTGGTCCTTACCAAAGTGATGGCTTAGCCTTTCAAAAAAGCGATATCAAAGAGTTGAATAGCGCCATTAAAAAACTTGATAAACAGTTAAATATCGAACAGTATAGTAAGCAGAACGATGACTATTACTCAACGTTTTATTTAATCAATAAACTCCTGGCTTTTAAGAAGAATCGTCTAAAATAGGTTTGTTTTCCACCCTAATTAATGGTATTATTCATTTGTGGAAAACGCCCATGTAGCTCAGTAGGATAGAGCACGTGCCTTCTAAGCATGAGGTCGGAGGTTCGAACCCTCTCGTGGGCACCATTTTGGAGCTTAGTCATGCCTTCGTGCATGATTTTTTATTATAAAAAGGAAGTGTTTTTTGTGAATTTTTATGAAGAAAAACTAAAAGAATTACAAATGTTAATCAAAACAAAAGAATATCAGGAAGCTTTGCGCTTGATTAATTTAGAACTTTCAATGCCATATATTCCTGCTGATTTTGAAGCAAAACTATTAAAAATTAAAGCTAAAATTCCTTTTGATCAACTTGATAATGAAACGCATAATTTAACTCCTAAAGAAATTTTTGCCTTAATTAATAGTCGTGAATTGGCATTGATGGAAAAGATTGGTTTAATGCAAGCGTTACAATCAGTAAATTTGCGTTCTTATCTTGATGAAAGCAATGAAATTTTACAAAGTCATCTTCCTAATGAATTAAAAATGATTTTGTGTTATTTTTTGTGTGAACAACAAATTGATTATGATTTTACCTATCAAAAAAATAAGGAAACTTTTTCTTTCAATCCTGAAAAATTTGACTTAGACACTCAAGAAATGGTGCCAATGAAAGTTATTGAAAAACTTGATAGTTTTTTAAATTCTCTTAGTCCCCAATTATTAGAAATGGCAAAACAAATTATGGTTAATGTTTATGCTAAAGCCTTTCCCTTTAACCAAAAATTTGACTTTACTTTACTAGCAAAAGCGATCATAAAAGTTGTTTATCAATTAAATGGTTTAACTGATGAATTGCCCTATAATTATAGTGATGGCGAACAGGAAATAATTGAACGTTATCTTGAATGGATGAGAGAGTTAGATGCAATTTAATCAAATTGATTATGAATTATTTCGCGATTATAAAGATGTTATGCGTCAAGTTTTTAACTTGACTTGTTCTTGGTGTGGTGAGGGTGAAATTACTTATGTTCGGAAAAATTATCCACCACTGATTGGGGATGTGGTGAAGGCATTAAAACATCAGTTAAGTGACCAGGAACTAGAAAATTACTTAAAAGAACCAATAAAAGCTTGGCAGGTTTTTGATGATAATAATGTGGATCATGATTATCCGACTTATCTATGTGATCAATGTTACAATTCCTGCCCTCAATAATAAAGGCAAAGAAAATGGAGAGAGACAATGAAGTTTATTGATACAGCAAATTTTCAGATTAGAGCTGGTAAAGGCGGCAATGGTGCTGTTAGTTTTCGTCATGAACTTTATGTTGCCAACGGTGGTCCTAATGGTGGTGATGGTGGTGATGGTGGTGATGTCATCTTTGTTGGGGATGAGGGAAAACACTCTTTATTAGATTTAAAACTAAATAAACTTTATCAGGCTAGGGATGGTGAAAAAGGTGATATTAAAAATATGCACGGAGCCAATGGTGAAGATTTGGTGATTAGAGTTCCTGTAGGAACAGTTTTAATTGATCACAAAACTGGTAGGGTTCTTGCTGATATTAACCAACCTAGCCAACCTCTAATTATTGCTCATGGTGGTAAAGGGGGTAAAGGAAACGCTAGGTTTGCTAATTCGCGAAATAAGGCTCCAACAATTTTTGAAGCGGGAATGATGGGAGAATCATTTGAAATTCGTGCTGAACTGAAAGTTTTAGCTGATGTAGGGTTTATTGGGTTGCCAAATGCGGGAAAATCAACTCTCTTGCGAGCGATTTCTAATTCAAAACCAGAAATTGCTGACTATCCTTTTACCACTCTTAATCCCCAATTGGGTGTAACAAGAGCTCTTGATGGGAGCACGTTTGTTGTTGCTGATTTACCAGGGTTGATTCAAGGTGCAAGTTTGGGAAAAGGTTTAGGGCACGAGTTTTTACGACACATTGAACGATGCAAGGTAATTTGTCATGTATTAGATTTCTCTGGTAATTATGGTAGTGAAGATGTAGTTAATAATTATAAAATTATTCGCCAAGAATTAATTCAATATAATTCGCAATTAGCAGCTCGTCCTGAAATTGTTGTTTTCAACAAGATGGATTTAGATGAAGCACAACTAAATTTAATGGATGAAACAATTCTGGAGTTTTTTAAAGACAAAAAGGTGGTTGAAATTTCAGGAATGAAAAAAACTAACCTTGATCAACTTTTATCATTGATTGCGATGACTTTAAAAACAATAACTTTTTCTGGCTTATGACCAGATCAAAATTTAAACGAAGGTTTGAAGGTTTATAAATTTAGTGAAGAGGAGCCAGAAATCATTATTCAGAACAAAGGAAATGGACAATGAGAAATTTCTGGAAAAACAATTTATAATATCTATCAACGAACCCCTTTAGCAACTCGTGATAACTTGTTATTGTTTAACGAAAAGTTAAAAAAACTTGGTTTGTATGACCAGTTACGAGCAAAAGGAATTCAATCAGGGGATGTCGTGAAAATTTTTGATTACGAATTAGAATGAATTGATTAAAGAAGGGTCAAAGGAAATGGAATTAAAAGCGTATTTGGATTATTTAGTGGAGTTCATCCAAGAAACTGTTCACAATGCTCATGCTGATGGGGTTGTGGTTGGTGTTAGTGGAGGAATTGATTCTGCTGTGGTTGCAATGATTGCTAAAAAAGCCTTTCCTGATCACTATTTAACTTGTTGAATGCCTTGTTATTCTAGTCAAGAAGATTACGAATGTGTTGAAGAACTTGTCAAAACCGGTGATTTAAAAACTTTAACTGTTGATTTAGCTTCAACTTTTGATGCCCTTACCTCGACAATTAAAAATCAAACCTTTGATCTTTCAAGTTTAGCTACTGCTAATTTAAAGGCTCGTCTTCGAATGACAACCCTTTATGGTGTGGGTCAAACTAAAAACTACTTAGTTTTAGGAACTGATAATGCTGATGAATGGTATATTGGTTATTTTACTAAGTATGGGGATGGTGGTGTTGATGTTGTTCCTTTGGTTCACTTACTTAAAGGAGAGGTTAGCCAAGCAGCATCACTTTTGAATGTTCCTCAACGGATTATTGATCGTAAGCCTTCTGCTGGTTTATGAGCTGAACAAACTGATGAGAACGAAATTGGTTATAGCTATGAAGAGATTGATCGCTATTTATTAACTAAAAGTCATGATAATCCTCAATTAGTTGAACGAATTGAAACGTTACATAAGAATTCTGCACACAAAAGAAAAGGCGCAATTCAACCGTTGCAATTTGAACGTATTTTTGAAAAGTAAGGTACAATAAATAGTGGAGCGAGGTTAGAAGTCGTGTTATTTACTCCGATTCAAATTTTAGATGTATCAATTAAAGAAGAGATTATCTACATCATCTTTGTTGTTTTAGCAGGAATCGCTTTGTTTTTGTTTGTCTTTAGTTTAATTTTTAAAAAGGCTCGAACTAAACAAAGTACGAAACTTTCAAATGAAGAACAAGCAAAAAAAATGGTCTTTGAAAAGGAAATGAATGATGTGGAAAACGAAGTCAATTTAATCCTTGTAATTCAAACTAATCCTGAAAAAGTCCAAGAAAGAAGGAAAGAAAAATAATGGATCTACCCAAAAGTTCTAATCATATTAATTTTGGTCAAAGTTCAGCAATTGATACCCAAATTAATCAAACCCAACCCCCTTTAAAACCAAACTTTACTAAACAAGAGTTGAACAATGTTGAATTACCATCCTGAATTGCTAAAGAAATTCGCGCAGAAAAGTACCGCATTTTCTTCTTAACCTTATTTAGTGGTATTCTTTTTGCAATTTCGCTTTTCTTTATTTTGGCTTATTTTATTCCTAATTCAATTGTGAATCTAGACGGGGAACAAACTAAGTGAAACATTCCTGTTGATTGAATTCCTCATCCTGCATTTATGATTATCACAGCACTATTTTTCTTGTTTATTTTAGTTTTAATCAGTATCAATTATTTTCATTTGATTACTGCGGTGAAAAGCTATAAGGGTGATTTGTTGATGCACCAACAGACTCTTCCTCAGTTTATTAAAAAAGAATATCGTGCGTTAATTACTAGAATAGTTTATTTAAATTGATTGGGGGGGACGATTTATCTGGTTTCTGGAATTATTATTGGTGTTTTTTTCATTTTGAAAACTACAATGCATAAACCTTATCACACTGAATTAATTATTATGTATGTTATTTTGGGAACAACTGCTTTTATTCATCTTTACTCGTTGATTAGTATTAAGTATCGCAAAGGAAACTTGAGTGCTAATTACAATGGTGATATTGTTCCAACTGAGGAGGCTCATCAGTTAGCCAAAAGCGCAAACAAAAAGTGTTTAATTGTTTTTTTGGTTTTTCTAGTTATTGTGTTTATCTTTATTTTTATTCCATATGCGATTATTCGAAAGCGAGAAAATCGTAGTATCAATCCAATTAAATAATTCTGACTTAATCACTTCTAAGAAGTGATTTTTCTTTTTTTGAGAAAAATCAAACTTTTTATCGTATACCTTAACAAAGATTAAGAGGAGTGAATTTATGCAAATTGAACTATTAAAAAACAAAAAAACTAATATTATTGAAAAATTAATTATTAATCATCACAACAACTCGCGATTAAAAAATCTCGCCATTCTCAAGTTAACTCATGATGAAAGTATGATTATGTTAGGAAAAATTGATATCAAATGACACGAAACGATTATTAATTATCGTCATCAACAAAATAAGTTAAAAATTATGCAAGAGGCGCAAAAAGATTTTCATCACAATCGAAAACTTAATTTCTTGTTGAACTATTTTTTTAATTTTCATGAAGAGTTAACCTTAAAAAAGAATTTCAATCAACAACTTGATATTTGGTACATTAATTATTATTTTTGGTGTTTTTTTTACATTGTTTTAAAAGGTTTGGTTTGGAATAATCAAGTAAAAATTAATAATCCAATTGATCAAGATTACCAACCTGTTTTTGATCCATTTATTTTATTTATGTTAGAAGGGATTGAATATACAACAGAAAGTAAACTTTTGAAATCTCAAGATCAACACGAACTGAAGTTTATTTTTAACATGCATTTGCAAACCAGACCAGATGATTTATTTAGTCAACTAAAACAAAATCATTGCAATAATCAGAACATTAATTTATTGATTTTTGAAAAGGAAGTAATTTTAAAAAACCAATTAGAACAGCAAGAATACGTATTTTGGCTATTAAAAGAACGAACAATTGCCAATTATCTCTTAGAAATTGTTGATTATAAGATTCATTACCACCAAAATTTTGTTTAATTAGCACTCTATGATTGTAATTGCTAATTTCTTTGTTAGAATAGGTTTAAGAAGGAAAACTTCTTAAAAGGAAATGAACAAAGGAGTGAGGTATCAATGGATTTACAACAAAAACCAAATCCGCAAAACGATCCAAATATTTTAGAAAAATATACCACTGATTTAACATTGGATGCTAAAGAGGGTCGTTTAGATCCTGTTATTGGTCGCGAAGATGAAATTTTAAGAGTGGTTCGAATTCTTTCGAGAAAAACTAAAAATAATCCAGTTTTAATTGGAGAACCAGGTGTGGGGAAGACTGCTGTTGTTGAGGGTCTAGCCCAACGAATTGTGAATGGAGATGTACCTTCAAACCTCAAAGATAAAAAGATTTTAGTACTTGACATGGGGTTGGTAATGGCTGGTGCGTCTTATTTGGGTGAGTACGAAGCGCGGGTAAAAGGAATTGTGAATGCTGTTCAAAAAGCTGATGGAAAGATTATTCTTTTTGTTGATGAAGTTCACCTGATTGTGGGAGCGGGAAAAACTGGTAATGGTGGGGGAATGGATGTTTCTAACCTTTTAAAACCAGCTCTTGCCCGGGGGCAACTAAAAATGATTGGTGCAACCACTTTAGATGAGTATCGTGAATATATTGAACAAGATTCTGCTTTGGAACGTCGGTTCCAACAAGTCATGGTTGAAGAACCAACTGTTGATCAAACGATTTCAATTTTACGGGGATTGAAAGAACGTTTTGAATCATTTCATGGAGTTGTAATTCATGATAATGCTTTGGTTGCTGCTGCTAAATTATCTGATCAATACATCACAGACCGTTTTTTACCAGATAAGGCAATTGATTTAATTGATGAAGCAAGTGCGACGATTCGAACTGAATTAGCAAGTGTTCCAACCCAGTTAGATCACGTTAACAGAAAGGTAGTTCAGTTAGAAATTGAACGAGCGGCTTTGGCTAAAGAAACTGATGATAAGTCACAAAAACGGTTGAGTGAAGTTGATGAAGAGTTAACTAAAACGAAGAAAATTCAAAGTGAATTTAATCAAAAATGAGAAAAAGATAAGCAAGATATTAAGAAAGTTTCTGGTTTACGTACCAAATTAGATGGTTTAAAACAAGAACTTCAACAAGCACAATTTGATGGTAATTACCAAAGAGCAGGAGAATTGCAATATTCTTTGATTCCTAATTTAGAAAAAGAATTGAAGACTGCTCAAGGTGCAGTTAATAATAATGGGATGCTTAATGAAGAGGTGACTGAAACCGAAGTCGCTGCTATTGTTTCGAAGTGAACAGGGATTCCTGTTAATAAATTAGTCGAAAGCGAGCGTAAGCGCTTGCTCGAATTGCCACTTGATTTAAAAAAGAATGTTAAAGGTCAAGATGAAGCAATTGAAGTTGTTAGTGATGCAATTATTCGCAGTAGGGCAGGGATTAAAAATCCTGATAAACCAATTGGATCATTTCTTTTTCTAGGACCAACAGGAGTCGGAAAAACTGAAGTTGCGCGAACTTTAGCTGACGTCTTGTTTAGTTCAGTTAAAAAGATGGTTCGCATTGATATGAGTGAGTATATGGATCGTGAAAGTGTTAATAAGTTAATTGGCGCTCCTCCTGGTTATATTGGTTATGGTCAAGGTGGTGTACTTACTGAAGCTGTCCGCAGAAACCCGTATTCAATTGTCTTGTTTGATGAAATTGAAAAAGCACACCCTGATGTTTTTAACGTTTTTTTACAAATTCTTGATGAAGGAAGAATCACTGATTCTAGTGGACGTGTTGTTGACTTTAAAAATACGATTATTATCATGACTTCAAATATTGGTTCAGAGTTGATTTTGAATAATGAAGATGAAGAAGTTAATTTGAAGTTATTAATGATGGAACTACAAAAGTCATTTCGTCCTGAATTTTTAAACCGAATTGACAACATTGTTCCGTTCAATGCTCTCTCAATAAAAGTAATTGAAGAAATTATTATTAAGGATTTGGATGAGTTGAGAGAGCGTTTACATAAAAACGGCGATTATCTAATTGAATTTGATCCAAAGGTGATTACTAAAATTAAAGCTGAAGGTTATGAACGCGAATTTGGAGCACGACCAATCACACGCTATATTGAGAAAAATATCGAAACAATGCTTTCAAAAGAAGTTATTAACGATCAAATTAAAAGAAACGAAAAATATTTGGTAACTGTTAGTCCTGGTGATGAGTTTAAAGTAGAAAAGATTTAAATTTATTGATTAGCACTTGATTAATTTAAGTGCTAATTATATAATGAAGGTAATTTTGGAAGGAGGGATTCCATGATTACGGCACGTGAAGAAACGATTTTAAAAATTATCGTTGATGAGTATACTAGGACTGCACAACCAGTTGGATCAAAGAAAATTATGGAGTTGATGGGTAATGAAATTTCATCAGCTACGATTCGCAGCGAGTGTGCGATTCTAGAAAATCATGATTTTCTAGAAAAACCCCATACCTCTTCGGGAAGAATCCCTTCGACTAGAGGATATCGTTATTATGTTGATAATTTGATGAACCAATCATCTTTTGATGGTTCCTTATTTCAACAAATTGACGAACTCTTTTCAAATCGAAATTATTCAATTGACCAGATTATTATGCGTTCTTCACAAATTATTAGTGATATGACCAATTTAGTGGCAGTAATTTCTCAAAGAGATGAAGTTGATGATTTGAAGATTAAAAAAATTGAAATGATTCCTTTAGAAAGCGGTTCAGCTTCAGTTATCTTCATTTTGAGTAATGGTCAGGTGATTAGTAAGGTGTTTTATCTTGATCACGGAGTACTTAATGATTTAAAGATTGCAATTAACTTGTTTAATGACAATTTAACTGAAACCAAAGTAAAACATTTATCCAAGAGTGTAATTGATGATGTTGGGAGTAATTTAAAAATTTCAATTAAAGATTATGAGGCATTTTTCTCGCAATTCATTAACGCAATTTTAGAACAGAGCAAGGTTAAAACGCAAACTGTGGGTTTGAATAATGTTTTAGTTAATCCTGAGTTTATGGATGTTGAGAAAATTAAAAATATTATGACTATTATTGCAAATGTTTCTCCCTTTGAATGGTTTGATTATAATTATCAAAGTTCTAAAAAAAATGTTCATATTCGTACTAAGATTGGTTTGGAAATTAATCCTAATTTGAAAGAAACTGATGATGTTGCAATTATTGGAGCAGAAATTGATGGGCAAGGTTCACAGAAAAACATTATTACCTTAATTGGTCCAAAGCGGATGCGTTATGATGAAGCTAACCTTTTATTAAACTTTTTAATCAAAAAAATTAATGGGTTACAGGGAAATAATTAAGAAAGGGATATTTATGGAAAAAGAAGAACAAGAAATTAAACAAACATCGAACTCTGATGAAGTGAATCATCAAGACGAAGAGTTTGTTGAGAAAGATTTTGATCAACAAGTTGATGATTTGTTGGCAAGAAATGCTGATAATCCTGACTATCAGCTTTTAAAGCAAAAAATCGATCAACAAATGGATGTGATTACTGATTTAAATGAGAAGATTTTGTACCAAGTGGCTGATAATCGTAATATGCTTAATCGGCGCGAGGAGATTGAAAGAAAGTTACGCAAATATGGAGCAAGAAAACTTGGTGAATTGATTGTTCCAGATATTGACTTGTTTAAAAAAGTTTTAGCTACTTCTGAAAATAATGCTTCTGAAGAAGTGAAAAATTATTTAAAAGGTTTTGAAATGATTATTACTAAATTGGATCATTCTTTAGCAGAAGCGGGAATTAAAGAGGTAAAAATTTCTATTGGTGATGACTTTGATTCTAAAATTATGGAAGCAGTTGAACAAATCGAAAGCACTACTATTCAAAGTAGTAAGGTAGTAGAAACAATTAGTAATGCTTATTTAATTCATGATGAAGTTTTACTTCATGGTAAAGTAAAAGTTGCAAAATAGAGAAAATAAATCGATAAAGGAGAAGATATTATGGCAAAAGAATTAATTATTGGAATTGACTTAGGAACAACAAATTCAGTTGTTGCTATTTTAGAAGGTGGAAAACCAGCAGTTTTAGAAAATCCAGAAGGGCAAAGAACCACTCCTTCAGTTGTTGCTTTTAAAAACGGAGAAGTGATTGTTGGTGGAGCTGCTAAAAGACAAGCAGTCACTAATCCTGATACAGTAATTTCAGTTAAAAGAAAAATGGGAACTAATGAAAAAATCCATGTCAATAACAAGGATTATAGTCCTGAACAAATTTCAGCAGAGATTTTAAGATATATGAAAAGATATGCTGAAGACAAAATGGGTCAACCAATTACTAAGGCAGTAATTACTGTTCCTGCTTACTTTAATGATGCTCAAAGAAAAGCAACTAAAGATGCAGGAGCAATTGCTGGGTTAACTGTTGAAAGAATTATCAATGAACCAACTGCTGCTGCGCTAGCTTATGGGTTAGAAAACAAAAACCAAGAAGAAAAAGTTCTTGTTTATGACTTGGGAGGAGGAACTTTTGATGTTTCTGTACTTGATTTAGCGGATGGAACTTTTGAGGTATTAGCAACTTCTGGGGATAACAGTTTAGGAGGAGATGATTTTGATCAAAAGGTTATCGATTGGTTAATCGCTAAGATTAAAACTGAATCAAGTGTTGATTTGACCAATGATAAAATGGCCAAACAACGTTTGAAAGATGAAGCTGAAAAAGCGAAGATTAACCTTTCTTCGCAAGCACAAACTGAAATCAACTTGCCCTTTATTGCGATGAATCAACAAGGACCAGTTAACTTTTCAACAGTTTTGACTAGAGCTGAATTTGATAAGATGACTAAAGATTTAGTAGAAAGAACTGCTCAACCAGTACGGGATGCTTTAAAAGAAGCCAAATTAACTGCTAAAGACATTAATGAAGTTTTATTAGTTGGTGGTTCAACAAGAATTCCTGCTGTGCAAGCAATGGTTGAAAAAGAATTAGGTAAGAAACCAAACCGCAGTATTAACCCTGATGAAGTTGTAGCAATTGGAGCTGCGATTCAAGGAGGAGTGTTAGCAGGTGATGTTAGTGATGTGTTGTTGTTGGATGTAACCCCACTTTCTTTAGGGATTGAAACAATGGGTGGAGTTATGACTAAATTAATTGATCGAAATACCACCATTCCAACTGAAAAATCACAAATTTTTTCAACTGCTGCTGACAATCAACCAGCTGTTGATATTAACGTTCTTCAAGGAGAACGTCCGATGGCTGTTGATAATAAATCATTGGGTCGTTTTGAGTTAAGTGGAATTAAGCCAGCTCCAAAAGGAGTGCCTCAAATTGAAGTTACTTTTAAAATCGATGCTAATGGAATTGTCTCTGTAGTAGCTAAAGATAAAGGAACTGGTGAAGAAAAATCAGTTACTATTTCTAACTCAGGAAATTTAAGTGATGCTGATATTGAAAAAATGATTAAAGAAGCTGAAGAAAATGCCGAAGTTGATAACAAGAAACGCAGCCAGATTGAGCTAAAGAATAAAGCAGAAGGTTATGCTAATGTCATTGAATCATCAATCAAGGAAGCTGGTGAAGCAATTACTGCTGATCAGAAAGTTGAGGCAGAAAAATTAATCGCTGATATTCGTCAACTAATTACAGAAGAAAAATATGAAGAGTTAGAAAAACGGATGAATGATCTTGAAAAAATGATGGCTACTGCTGCTGAATTTGCTCAAGCTCAAGCTGCTCAAACTTCAAATCCTGATGAACAAAGTTCTGATGATAAGAACGAATAAAACTTGTAATAGATAGAAGTTAATTCTATCTATTATTTTGATTAAGAGGAGATTAATGAATGGCTAGTAAGAAAGATTATTATGAAGTGTTGGGAGTAAACAAGGGTGCGAGTGAGCAAGAGATAAAGAAAGCTTATCGTAACCTTGCGAAAAAATTTCATCCAGATTTAAATAAAGAACCAGGTGCTGAAGAAAGGTTTAAAGAAATTTCTGAGGCCGCAGAAGTTTTATTGGATAAAGATAAACGAGCGAAGTATGACCAATTTGGTTTTGCTGCTTTTGATAATAACAGCTTTGCTGGAAGTGGTTTTCAAGACTTTGGCGAATTCTTTAACGACATGGGTGGTTTTGGCGATATCTTTTCTTCTTTTTTTGGAAATACTAATCATCAAGGGAGAGAAAATCGCTATTCGCGAGCAGCAAAAGGTACTGATGTTTTTTTAGAATTAGAATTAACGTTTAAAGAGTTGGTTTTTGGCACAAAAAAACAAGAGAAGATTCGAGTTTTGCGAACTTGTGCTACTTGTCACGGAACTGGAGCAAAAAATCCTGATGATGTAGTGAAATGTACTCGTTGTCACGGGCAAGGAACAATTACTGAAGCTCGTAATCTGGGACCTTTAATGATTAATCAGTCTGTTACTTGTCCTGATTGTTACGGTTCGGGAAAAATTATTAAAAATAAATGTAAAGATTGTCACGGTCATGGTTATTTGGAAAAAAGTGAAACTTTAGATTTAAATATTCCTAAAGGTTTAAGACCAAATCAACAATTATTTCTTCAAGGAAGTGGAAACGCTTCTTTAAATGGTGGTCAAAATGGTGATGCTTATATTAACATTAGCGTAAAAAAATCCCCAAGTCTTTATCTTGGTGCTGATGATACTCTGCATCAAATTTATAATGTTAGTTATCTTGACGCCTTGTTAAACAAAACTGTCGAAGTCGAAACTTTGGATGGAATTGTGAAAATTAAACTTCCTAGAGGAATTAAAAATAATGATGTTATTAACGTTAAGAACCGAGGATTATATGTCAACTCTTCTTCTGTTCGACGCGGTGATTTGAAATTAATTTTTAACTTAGTAATTCCAAGCAGTCTTTCAACCAAAGAAAAAGAAGTTTTAGAAAATATCGATCAAGAAACAGATTTTAAACCAACTAATAAATTGTAAGAATTTTGATGAGCTGGTTTTAATTTCGTCTAGTTAATTAAGGCAAAATAGCAATTAAAATTTGGCTTTGGTTGCTATTTTTGTTTGAATGGGAATTGTGAAAATTTCTAGCGAGATGTTAAAATCTTTACTAAGAAAAAGAAAGTAGAAAGTGTTAACAAGCGGACTCATGAACAAAAAGAAAAAAGTAGTGGTTGGTTTAAGCGGAGGAGTTGATTCTTCAGTAGCGGCTTTATTATTACAGGAACAAGGTTATGAAGTAGAGGGGTTTTTTATGCGTAATTGGGACTCTAATGCTAATAATGATTTTTTGGGTAATAATAATCAAGTTGATGATATGTGTCCTCAAGAAATTGACTATCTTGATGCTTTAAAAGTAGCTAATAAATTGGGAATTAAATTACATCGAGTTGATTTTATCCAAGAATATTGAGATTACGTGTTTGCCTATTTTTTGAAAGAATATGAAAAGGGAAGAACACCAAATCCTGATATTTTGTGCAATAAATATATTAAATTTGACCAATTTTTAAATTATGCTGTTGAAAAATTAGGTGCTGATTATATTGCCATGGGACATTATGCAGGAACTAGGTATAATCCTGAAACTTGTCAATTTGAACTATTTAAAGCAGCTGATGAAAATAAAGATCAGACTTATTTCTTGTGCCAATTATCACAATCTCAAATCAGTAAAACACTTTTTCCTTTGCAAGACTTAAAAAAAAGTAGGGTTCGTCAAATTGCTCAAGAACACAATTTGATTACAGCTAACAAAAAAGATTCAACTGGAATTTGTTTTATTGGTGAAAGAAATTTTGCTGAATTTTTACAAAACTATATTCCTAATCGTCCAGGAAAAATTGTCAATATTAAAACTGGTGAAATTGTTGGTGAACATATCGGGATTATGTACTATACGATTGGTCAAAGAAAAGGCTTAAACCTTGGTGGTCAAGCAGAACCAATGTATGTAGCTAAAAAAGATTTAGACAACCAAATTCTTTATGTAGCTCCAGCCTCTGATCAAAGTTATCTTTATTCATCTTCTGCGATAATTGGTGAATTAAATTGAATTGTTAATCTAACTGATTATGAGTTAGATGTTAATCGTTTTAAATGTAGTGCGAAATTTCGTTATCGCCAAAAAGATGAAATTGTAGAATTAATTCGTCAAGATAACGGAAATTATTTAGTGAATTATGACAATGTTAAAGCGGTTACTGAAGGACAAGAAGCGGTTTTCTATTTAAATGAGTTGTGTCTTGGAGGCGGAATTATTGAAGGTATTAATAAATAAAAAAAGTTCAGTAATTGGTATAATTATAATAGTGCTGAAATTAGGGAAGGGAAGTTAACTTGAGTACAATTAATATAGTTTTAATTTTAGTTGTGGTTGTAATTATTGTTTTTATTATTGTTACCACCATTACTGGAAGAAAAGCTTCAAAAAAGGAACGTTCAAAACGAAAAAAAGAAGTTCGAGAAGCAATTAAACAATATATTGCCCAAAACGATAATCAAAAAAACTTAAGAATTGATTTTGAAAAAGTTTATGCTCGTAAAGGAGCAGAATACAAGTATCGTGATGTTTTTGATGTTGTCGTTGATTTAGTTGAACCTAAAACTAATCAAGTGAAAGAAACTCGTGCTTATGAAATCGAAGGAATCACTCATAAGATTGATAAAAAAAACTATAATACGGAATGAAAAGTTAATGGACTTTTAGAACTTGATGCAACCAAACGTCGGATTGCGATTGCAGAAAAAGAAATTAAGTTAACTAAAAAAGAAAAAGAAATTCTTAAACGTGAAGAACGCAGTAAAGAACGTGAATTGAAAGAAACTAGAAAAAAAGAATTAGCTGTTGCTAAAAAAACTTCTAAGGCTACAAAAGCTGCTAATAAAAAGAGTGCTTTAAACGATCGACCAAGTAAAGTTGAGGGTGAAAAGTTTATTCCTTCTCGTCGTAAAGAGTAGTTTTACACCATGACCTTTGGGTCATTTTTGTTTGTAAAGGAGGGTTCGAGTTTGATTTATCCAACCCACATAAGTAAAGAAGATTTTAAACGAGCTTATACTACTTGTTTAAAAGAAGCATGGGTAATGCATTCTCCTGCTAACTTCAATTTAGCTCGAGAGTTTAATCGAGAATTGAAACTTAGCTTTAAGATTGATCTTAATGTTGAAAGTGACAGTGAGTTTGATGACAACACGGCTTCAATTAATTTATTTGAAGCTTTTAAAGCGATTTTTGAGAGCGAAAATGATCTTGAAGGTTTAAGAGCTTGAGAAGCAGCATGAGCAGATATTAATGGGTTTGATTTTGAAATTTATCAAGGTGATAGCATTACTGATGGGAACATGGTTGGAGAAAAAGCGCGGGAATTATTTGGGTGAAAACTTTTTCAAGCAAATCAAAAAAATCAAATTCAAAAACAAGAATTAGATTTGAGCCATTTGAACTTTGAAGCTGCCCTAAAAAGAACTAGTGAAGTTTTTAAGAAAGGTGCCAAACAATACCAATATCTTTATGAAGCTGCTTTTGAGTTTGACCACCACCATCTAAAGACTCGGTGTGATGTTTTAGAAGTTTTAGATAATCATAAAGTTAATATTTATGAAGTTAAGGGGACTTCAAAAATTAAACCAGAACACTTTTTTGATTTAGTTTACCAAGTCTTTGTTCTAGAAAAAAACGGGATTGAAGTTAACAATATTTATATTTGTCATTTAAACAAAGAGTATGTTTTTGGATATAAAAATTACCTTGATTTAAAAACTCAAGCAAAGATAATTGAACAACAATATCACGATTGAACTTATGAACAAGTGGTTAGCTATATTAAAGAAAAAAAGTTATTAACTGAATTTAGTAATCCTGTCTTAGAAGATCTTAATCTTGAAAAACTTTTTGTTCTTGATGATGAATGAAAGAGTGCCACAAAAAAGACCCCAGCAATCACCTTGATGACCGCTTATCACCAGTTATTAAGTTTGAGTTCAATTGATGATTTGATTAGTTTTTTAGCTGAGAAACTTGCGATTAATGATTCTGAACACGTTTTTCATTTATTGACTCGTCCCTTGTGCGAAACTAAAATGTCTTATCAACCTAAAACTGGGTGAAAATTTGGTGAAAAAGCTAAACATCAAGAAAGCTATTGTTATCATGTTCTTCCTTACTTTGAGCCTTTAAAAGGTGATACCATTTTCAATTTAACAGGTTCAAGTTCGTTTTCAAATCGCGATAAAGCAGAGTTTTATCATCAAAGTAAACTTCTTTATTTAAGTGATTTATTACAAACCCCCAAAAAACTATGGCCTTTGAAAGTAAATAGTAAGAATGAACAAAAACCTTTTCTTCGTCCCGAACACGAACGAATTTTACAAGTTTATCAAAGTTATTTAAAACATTCGAAGAAAGTTGATTATCAAGATATTATTGATACTGGCCATTTAGAAGAGTTGCACCAGGTGTTAAGAAATTATCAAACAACAACAGATATCTATATGTATGATTTTGAAACAGCAAAATTTGCGGTTCCTTATTTTTGAAAATCCAACCCTTATCAACAAATTCCCTTCCAATATTCAATTGATATTATTTATAATCAAAATTATGATTATAATAATCCTGCGACAATGGATCATTATGATTTTTTGCCAAGGATAAGTCGCAACGACCCTCGTCCAGATTTCTTAATTAATTTTGTTCACGACATGTTGCTTGCTCGTAAAGAAGGAGTTTATGTTGCTTATAATAAATCTTTTGAGCAAACAGTTTTAAAATACTTGGCAGTTGAATTTCCGGTTTTTGCGCCTGCTTTGATTTATATTGCGACCCATACAATTGACTTAATGGATTTTTTTAAGGGATCAACCACTCCTTTTCGCCCTTGGTTTTTGATTTATCATCCAGAATTTCACGGCAGTTATTCAATTAAAATGACTCAACCAGCACTTGAATCAAGTTTTAATTATCATGATTTGGTGATTAATAAGGGTGATAAAGCAGCTCAAACCTTTCGTCAGTTCGTGGTTGGTGATTTAACTGATAGACAATGAGAAATTATTCGTCCTTCGATGATTGCTTATTGTAATCGCGATACACTTGCGATGGTAGTTATCCTTAAGCGGGTAGAAGAAATGATTAAAGAATATAAAAAAGGTGAAGTTAATGAATAAAAAAATGCGAGTTGTTTTTTGTGGAACCCCCTCAATTGCTGCTGATCTCTTAGAAAGTTTAATATTAAATGATGATGTTGAAGTGGTCGGAGTAATTTCTCAACCAGATAAACCTCAGGGGCGGAATCGTGTTTTAACACCCACTGCTGTGAAAAAAAGTGCTCAAAAACACAATCTAACTTGTTTTCAACCCTCAAAAATCAGTGATCTTTATGCACAGTTGCAAACCTTAAAGTTTGATTTCTTGCTAACTTGTGCATATGGGCAGTTTATCCCGTTAAAAATTCTTAAGTTGGCTCAATGTGAAGCTTTGAATGTTCATGGTAGTCTTTTGCCTCAATATCGGGGTGGAGCACCAATTCAACGAGCAATTATGAACGGGGAAACTACCACTGGGGTATCTTTAATGCGGATGGTTCAAGGAATGGATGCAGGTCCAGTTTTTGCCACTTTAAAAACCAAGATTGATTTTAATGATGATAGTGGTAGTTTATTTTTAAAAATTTCGCATTTGGGTCAAAAGATTTTGACTGATAACTTAAAAAAGATTTATCAAGGTGTGCTTTTACCAATTGAACAAGATTTAAGTCAAGTTTCTTATGCACCAATTATTAGTGTTGAAGAAGAACAAATTGATTGGTCGCAATCTGCTGAAACAATTAAGAATCAAGTGCGAGCACTATCTCCTGCTCCAATTGCTTATTCATGATTGAATCACCAGCGCTATAAGATTAAAACTGTGCGGATTGTAGAACCCTCAGAAAATATTTTTTTCAAAGAATCAGGAATTCCTGGAAGCGTTATCGGAATTGACAAAGAAGGCATCATGGTCCAAACTGGACAAGGAGTCATTAAAATTCTTGAAATTCAACGTCAAGGAAAGAAAATGCTCTTAGCAAGTGCTTATTTTATCAATCAATTAAGAGATATTAATGTCGGAGTTAATTTTGATATAATCAAGACAACAAAGTAAAAAAAGGAGTATGCAAAGATGTCAGTTAATGACCTACGACCAGGAACGACGTTTATTTATGATGGTAATGTTTATATTGTCTTAGAACAATCGTTTTCTAAAACTGGTCGTCAACAAGGTAAAGTCACAGTTAAAGTTCGGAACATGCGTTCTGGAGCAAGAACAGAAATGACTTTTACTGGTGGTGAAAAAGTGGAAAAAGCCATGATTGATCGGATTGATGTTCAGTACTTATATAGTGATGGTAATGATGTTTATTTGATGGATGTCGACACCTATGATCAATTTTCTTTACCAAACCAAAACTTGGCGTGAGAACTAAACTTCCTCACTGATGGTTTGATGTTAAAAATGACAAAGTTTGGTGAAGAGATTTTAGGAATTGACTTACCAGATAAAGTGGAAATGGAAATCATTGAAGCTGAACCAGCAGTGAAGGGAGACACTTCTTCAGGAGCACAAAAAAGAGCGAAAGTCCAAACTGGATGGGAAGTACAAGTGCCTTTGTTTATTAAAGAAGGCGAAAAAGTTTTAATTTCAACAAACGATGGTAAATATAACGGTCGTTCAAATAACTAAAATTAACAAGTAAAGGAAAGAAAGCATGTATCTTACAATTGAACGTAATAATCGGGGAAACTTTGAGGTTTCACCAAAAGTGATTGAGACAGTAACAAAAAACATTATTGCTGTTACTTTGGGTGATATGGTCAAAAGTGTTGAGATTAATTCTGAAATTTCTCCCAATGACTTATTGTTTTTGGTTGTAAAGTTAGTTTTAAAAAGTACTGATCAAGAATTGTTCAATGAACAAAAATTAGTTAAAGAAATTGAAAAGGCTTTTTTTCAAACCTTAAGTTTTAAGCCCCGCAATATTGCGATTGCTTATTACAAATAAAGAGAGATAGAGGAAAAATAATGAAATTTAATGACAAAAAGTTGGCCGATAATACCCAAGGGGTGTGGATTGTTAATGTTGATGGTCAAGATTGAACCAAAGCATTAGATAAGGCTCGTAAACAACTAGAAAAAAGTTTAGAGATCCCTGGATTTAGAAAGGGAAAGGCGCCCAAATCAGAAGTAGCTAAGCATTTAACTACTGATAAAGTTTACAATGAAGCTTTTAAAGAATTGGTGAGTCCTGCTTTCACCTTCGCTTTGGAACAAAAATCAAAACTTGAACCAATGACTGCACCAACTCCTAGTTTGACTAAAGTTACTGCTGATGAAGCAGAAATCACTTTTACTTTCGATTTGCGTCCAGAAGTAAAACTTGGTCAATACAAAGGTTTGGGTTTGGTTGCTGATAAATTAGAAGTCAAAAACGAAGAAATTGAAGATATTTTAAAAGATTACCAAAACCGTTTTGCGATGGAAGTGCCAAAGGAATCAGGAGCAAAAATTGCTGATCATGATGTTGTCACTTTTGACTTTAAAGGTTTTGTTGATGAACAACCTTTTGATGGTGGTGAAGCTGCAGATTATAAATTAGAGATTGGTTCTAACCAGTTTGTTCCAGGATTTGAAGAACAAATGATTGGTTTGTCAGTTGGCCCTGATCAAAAAATTAAGGTTACTTTTCCAACCAATTATCCGGGAAATTTAAGTGGTAAAGATGCAACTTTTGTTTTAAACATTAAAGAAATTGCTCAAAAAGAATTACCTGAAATTGATGATGAACTAGCTAAAGATGTGAATCTACCAAACATTGATAGTTTAGAAAAATTGAAGAGTCATATTGAAGACGATATTAAAAACCAAAAAACTAATGCAATTAAGAACAAACATGTTGATGAAGTGTTGACAAAAGTCATTGAGAACTCTGAAATTGATATTCCTAGTTCGGCAATTAAAAAAGAAGCAAAACAACTTAAAAAAGAATTAGAACAACAGTTGCAACAACAAGGTGGAATGACTTTGAAAGACTATAAAAAAGCTAGGGGAATGAGTGAAAGCGATATTGAAAAAGAGTTGGAAGTTGATGCTAAAGCACGCTTACAATCTTATTTAGTCACTTCTGAAATTATTGCTCAAGAACCAGTTTTGGGCGAAGTTAACGACGAAGAAGTTGAGGCTAAGTTACAAGAATTAGCAACTCAGTTTGGAATTGCTGCTGATCAAATTCGAGGAATCTTACCCACAGAACAACTTAAAAACGAAATTAAAAATGAGAAATTAATTAGTTTTTTGTTTGATAATAACCAAAAATAAATTAAAAATTTTTTATAATAGAGAAAAGTTAACTGTCGATTGGTTAGCTTTTTTGTTCTTTTTAGCACTCAAATATTTAAAGTGCTAAAAATTGTGATATTATTAGACTATGCTAAGAGGAGGACAAATATGAGTTCAATTAGTAAAACCCCCTTATTAATCGCTTCCGCATCAGAAATTATTTTCCCTAATGCGGAAGGACCATTAGAATTTATTGATCAAGTTTCAATTGTATCAATTGAGTATGCGGTTAATAATAATCATGGTCAAGTATTATTAGGAATCAAGAAAAATACTAAAAACCAAAATGCTGATAGTACCCCAACAATTAATAAGTACGGTATTTTGGCAACTGTAAGCATTATGAAGAAATGAAACGATGGGACCATTACTGTGAATGTTAAGGGTCTTGATCGGGTTGAAATTAAAGATTTAGAAAAACTTGATCAAATGTATGTTGCAAATTATCAAGTTACTAAGAATGAAAAACTTTCTGATCATGACAGTGCTGAGTTTAAGGATAATGCCTTGAAATTAGCGATGTTAATTGGTGAAAGCGCTGATGAATTAAAGGAATTAGTTAATTCTGGAGCCTTCACTGATGATGAAAACCTTAATAAATATTTAGAAAACATTTATACTAATTTAGCAATTGTTGATAAAAATGCTGCTAATGATTTATTACAAGATGCCAATCCATTAAGTCAGTTAAAAACTTTATTAAAGTTGGCTGGTGCTTCAATTGATACTAATGAAATTGAAAAAGATTTGAATAAACGCATTAAAAACCGAATTGATGACCAACAACGTGAATTTTATTTACGAGAAAAATTAAAAGCAATTAAAGATGAGTTGAATGATGCTGATGGTGCTGAAGTAAATTCGATTGATAATTACCGTAAACGTTTGGCGACTGAACCTTTTCCAGTTAGTGTTAAAGAAAAGATTCTAAGTGAAATTGATAAGTTAGAAGGAATGCAACCAGCAAGTGCTGAAGCAAACATTCAACATACTTATGTTGATTGAATGATGAGTATTCCTTGGTGAGAAAAAACCGAAGACATTAAAGATTTGAAATTTGCCAAAGAAACTTTAGACAAAAACCATTATGGATTAAGTAAAGTTAAAGACCGAATTTTAGAACATTTGGCAGTTGTTCAAAAAACTAATTCAGTCAAAGGACAAATTATTACTTTGGTAGGTCCTCCAGGAGTCGGAAAAACCTCACTTGCTCGATCAATTGCTGAAGCGATGGGACGAAATTTTGTCAAAGTTTCTTTAGGAGGAATTCGTGACGAAGCAGAAATTCGTGGTCACAGAAAAACCTATGTTGGGGCAATGCCAGGTAGAATTATTCAAAGTATGCGCCGTGGTAAAGTGAAAAATCCAGTCTTTTTATTAGATGAAATTGATAAAATGGCAAGTGATTATAAGGGTGATCCTGCTAGTGCGATGTTAGAAGTATTAGATCCTGAACAAAACCAAGAGTTTTCTGATAACTACATTGAAGAACCTTATGATTTAGGTGACGTGTTGTTCATTGCTACTGCTAACTATCCTCAAGATATTCCCGAAGCATTATATGACCGTATGGAAATTATCAACCTTTCTAGTTATACAGAAATTGAAAAATTGAAAATTGCTAAGGAATATTTAATTCCTAAAGTGTTAAAAGAATACAACTTAGATGTAAAAACCTTAACCTTTACAGCCTTGGCATTAGAAGAAATTATTAAGTATTACACTCGTGAAGCAGGAGTACGTCAAGTTGAACGTTACTTAAGTACAATTGCTAGAAAGTTCATCGTTAAAGAGTTGAACGAAGAGTTAACTCAATTAGAGGTGACTCCTGAAATTGTGAATGAATATCTTGGTAAAAGAATTTTTGACTTTACCAAGAAACAAGAATCAGCACAAGTGGGAGTAGTTACTGGTTTGGCTTATACCCAGTATGGGGGAGATATTTTACCAATCGAAGTAAATTACTTCCCTGGTAAAGGTAGTTTAGTTTTAACTGGAAAACTTGGTGATGTGATGAAAGAATCAGCAGCGATTGCTTATGATTATGTTCGTTCAAATTATCAAAAGTTTGGAATTGATAAAGAAATCTTTGAAAACAACGATATTCACATCCATGTTCCTGAAGGAGCAGTTCCAAAAGATGGACCTAGTGCTGGATCGGCTTTAACTACAGCAATCATTAGTGCTTTAAGTGGAAAATCAGTTTCTGAAAATGTTGGAATGACTGGTGAAATTACTCTTCGTGGTCACATTTTACCAATTGGAGGATTAAGAGAAAAATCAATTTCTGCAGCTCGTTCAGGATTAAACCAAATCTTGATTCCTGCAGAAAACTTAAAAGATTTAGACGACATTCCTGAAGAAGTTAAAAAGGTTTTAAAGATCACCCCTGTTAAAGAATATGAAGAAGTTTATCAGGCAATTTTTGCTGGTCAATAAGACTAAATAGCTAGTTCTTGACTAGCTTTTTTTATGAGAAAAAGGAGAAAAATAATGAAACCATTAGCTGAAATTTTGCGACCAACAACAATTAAAAACATTGTGGGTCAAAGTCAGTTACTCCAATCAGAAGGTTTGGTTAATAAAATGGTTGAAAAGCAGTTTGCTTGTAACTTGATTTTTTATGGTCCTCCAGGAGTTGGTAAAACCACGTTTGCTTATGCTCTGGGAACAGATTTACACCAAGAAGTGCATTACTTTAATGCTAGTGTCGAGAAAAAAGAAAACTTAGATAAAATTCTTAAAAAAGCAACTGTTGAACAACCGATTACCTTGATCATTGATGAAGTGCAAAGAATGAATCAGAACAAACAAGATATTCTTTTAGAATATATGGAAAAAGGTTTAGTTTTTGTTTATTTCACAACAACTGAAAATCCTTATTTTGTGATTAATCCTGCCCTAAGGTCACGTGCAACGATTTTAGAGTTAAAACCAATTTCGGCTCAAGATATGTTTACTTTCTTTAAACAAAAACTTACACATCATGAACTTGAACTTTTAATTGATGATGAAGCTTTAATGTATTTATGCGAACTTGCTAATGGTGATTTGCGAGTGGCGATTAATAAACTTGAGCTTTTGATAAACCTTTATCCTGGTGAAGTCATCAACACTCCTTTAATCAGTAAAGTTTTTGATCATAAGGGTGTTCAACAAGGAGGAAAATATGGTGATACTTTCCACGATTTGAAATCAGCGTTGCAAAAATCAATTCGTGGTAGTGATGTTGATGCTGCTTTATATTACTTTGCTCGGATGCTTAGTTTAGGAGAATATGAAGCTTTAATGCGACGAATGTTAATTATTGCTTATGAGGATATTGGTTTAGCTAACCCTGTGATTCCTGTCCATGTCTTTACTGCGTGTCAAGTCTTTAGAAATGTGGGAATGCCAGAAGGAGTAATTCCCTTGGGTTTGGTTATTTGTGAGATGGCTTTAAGTATCAAGTCTAACTCCGCTTATTTAGCTACCCAAAATGCTTTAAATGATGTTGGTCAAGGAAAAGTTTATGATATTCCTGCCCACTTAAAGGATAGTCACTATTCTTCGGCAAAAAAACTTAACCGGGGAGTTGGTTATAAGTATGCTCATAATTATCCCAATGATTGGGTGGAACAACAATATTTACCAGATGAGCTAAAAGATGTTCATTACTATCAACCAAAATTACACAGCGCTTATGAGAAAAAACTTAACGAAATTTATGAAAGCTTTAAAAAAACACCCAAGAAATAATCTTATTGGGTGTTTTTTAGTCTTGACGATTAAGTTCAACCAATCGTCAACCAATTCCATCTAATCCAGTTCCCCCTGAATTTGGATCCAAAAAGGCTGGACGAGTTCACTTTACTTGATAATAATAAACCTTGTGGTCATCAGGATTTTTATAACTTAAACGATAAGTTAGCGTTTGCATTGTTCCATAACCTTTTTTACTGTCTAAGTTCGTACTTTTTACTTGGTCTAAACCAAAGTTTCCTCTTAGTAAGTATTTTTGATAACGATCAGTAATTAATTGATCGATTGATTGGTTAGCAAAAGCGGAAAATTTTTTGGCAAGTTCAAGTACTTTTGTTGGTAAAGCCCGCATTTGAGCAACATTACCGTTGGTATTTTCGAACCACGAATTGTAACTTGAATCAGCATTATCATAGTAATGACCATAAAATCGTGCAAAAGCATAGTACAAGGTTTCTTTATAAAAGTAATTAGGTTGAGTAGTGGTTTCTAATCCTAATAAGGCATTTAGTAAGTTTGTATTAAGTTTGACACTAGTACCATTAGTGGTAAAAATCGGCACATTAACTGATCCTGTTTGCGTAATTCTAGTTACTTGATATTTTTTTAATAAAGCATAATCTTGTGCTAAATCTGTGCTAGTTAATTCTTTCCCACCATCAACAATAGTGTATAACAAGAGTTCTAAAACACTGACAGGTACGCCACCCTTTAAAACTTGACTCTCAGAATTGGTTGAAGGCAGTAGTGTGGTTAGTAGTTGTTTAATGTCTAAACTGTTAATAAAGTACTGGTTGTTGACTTCTAAAGTTTGATATCTCGTGGTGTTGAAAGTAGTTGCCAAACCATCGATTAGATCAGCGATTGAAAGGTTGTTGAGATTGTATAAAAAATCAGGCATTGAGAGGTTCAAAGTGGTAAATAAACTAGAAAGTTTACTGGTTAAGAGATTTTTAATGTTTCCGATTTTTTTAATTGCTTGTAAAGTATTGTTGTCAATATCAATGATGCCATTTAAACTTGTAAGAATATCAGCAATGAAAGTACCATCATACAAAGCATCTCAAGGTCTTTTTAAACTTGCTTGACCACTTGTAGAGAGATAGTCGACACTTGCTTTCAACTTTAAAACAATTTGATTAAAACTTTCGATTGCTGCTTTAATTTTGTCAATTGTTGCTTGGTCAAGCGTGATGCCTAATGGATCTAATAAAAGTTTTTGTAATTGAGCGATAATGTTGTCAATTTGTCCAGTTAACTGGGGAATTAAATTCAAAAGTAAACCAGCCTCATCTAATGGTCCGTTAAAAGTGGTTGTCAAGTCGCTGTTAGTTAAAATCCCATCAATAATGGTGTTGAAAATATTGGCAATAATCTCATCACTCTTATCTAAAATTCCTGTCAGACCAAATTGGTCAAGATAAGGTTCAATTGCTGCAGGAATTTTGCTTTTAAGTCAGTTTTTAATTGCTGGTGCTAAACCATTTTCGATTAAAGCACCTCGTATTGGAGCTTGATAAAACTGGTCACTATTACCCTCAACAGCGCCGCGACCCAAAAGAATGGTAAAGAATTTTAAAGTATTTAACCCTTGATAATCATGTTGAGAATCAGGAGAAAGGTAAAGTTGTAAATCACTGATGATATTTTGAAGGTTAATTAAGGCATAAAGCGTTGGACTATTTTTCTCTTTGTATCACATACGAGAATCGCTTTTATAGGGTTGATTTAAAATTTGGTCAATGATTTGCCCATTAGTTTTGTGACTACTAAATAAGTAGTTATAACTAATTGGCTTAAAGGTTTTAAATTCATCAAAAGCACCAAGATAAGTAGTTAAGACATTCACAAAGTTAAGAATTTTAGCACCATAACTAATTTCTAAGTGATAATCAGCACTATCATCTTCATTACTATCAGTTGAAAAAACATCTCCAGGATCGACTTTTAAAAGTAGGTCAAAAAAGATTTCACTAGCACTGAGGTTTTGCTCATTCATTTTATCAACATTAATTTGTTTGTGATCAAGGAAATAAACCAAACTCAAAAAAAGGTCTTGAGTAGCTTGGTTTAAAACAGTTTGAGTAGTTGTGTTTGAGTCGATGTTTTCTTGAGTAATAGCACTGAGAACTTCATCAATAGCCTGAGTATTTTTATCACTGTTTAAAACACCTAAAATTAAATTAATGGTTTGACTGATTTTAGTTTGTTGTTCAGTTTGGGGATGAAGATAAGGTTCGAGAATATTGGCAACCACAGGGGTGTTAATGATTCCGTTAATTAAACCTGCTGTATCACTAGTAAAGTCGTTTCCTAAAACAATATTTAACCCCCCAGTAATTGCTCCTAAAGTTTTAGTAATGTCACTATTTGGTGCTGACTGCACAATACCATTATCGTTAGGATTAGCGATATAAGTGCTTAGTTTTGTGTTTGTTTTTACTCCACTATTAGTTAAACTGCCATTAGCAACACTGTAAGTAAAGTTATAATTAAATCCACCTTGATTAGATCCAAAAGCCATTTTGTAAAGTTCAGCTACTTGGGCATCAGGAGAAATTGCAATGTTGCTATTTTCGCTAATTAGTTTGGGAAAAACATCTTTAATCAAAGCATCGCTGTAGTGGTTGGAAGTGAAGTTAACATCAATTGAAGTGTTCTTTTGGTTATTAATTGTAAAGTTTTGGTCAAAAAGAATTGCTGATTTTAGAGCTTCAGCGGTAATTTGAGAATAAATTTTTGTTTGGTTTTGAACTACTTTTTTTTGATCTTGTTTATAGGAGCAACTAATAATAGTAGTGGTAGGGGCAATTGTTAAAATGACAGCACTTAAACAAACCAGTAATCTTCTCATTACACTTCTTCCCTATCTTTTTTAAACTACTATGCAAGGTGACTTAATAGTTAATCATTAATTGATATTTTAACATAGAATAAATGACAAAACCAAGCAAATAACCACTTATATGTTTATACCATTTCTCTTAAATTTCAGTTATCATTCCTATAATAAGTGTTAAAATAAATGAGTTAAGTTATAAGGTTAGAAGAACTTGAAGATAATGAAATGAAAAAGAAGAGGATATAATGGATAAATTTTCGAATTTCTTTTTGATGCTAAAGCAAGGTATTAAAGGTGTCTTTCATTTCCGAGTTCAATTTCTGATTATTTTAATCTTAAGTTTTATCGCTACTTTTATTCTTTCAGTTTCTCTTTCAACCCAACGTCGGATGAATAGTTCTTATGACCAGATTGTCAAGAAGGTTCCTCGATTTGATTTCCAAGGAAACATTCAACTAAAAGGTTCATCGAATCGTGAAGATGATGTTTTTTTAGTCAGTAACCTTTTAGATAATGCTGATTATTTAAGTTTAGAAGACTATCAAACTGATTTAAATGGTGAACAAGTGCTTAGTAATCAAGATAGAGCTTACACTTATAACTATGTTTTTGCTGATAGTAGTGGTGTTTATGCTAATCATCAAAACCTTTTTACTCTTTTAACTAGTAATTCAACTTTTCAAAACCTTTTTATTCAAGCCAATCTTTATCAAAGTCCCACGATTAATGGATTAGAGACCACAAGTGATGTGGATGGATGATATCAGGTTTATCAAGCTTTATTTATTGAATTGTTTACCGAATTAACCACTTTAAGTCAGGGTGGTGATTTGGGTGTTAACACCTTACTCTATTCAGTAGTAGGAAGATATACTGTTCAATATCCAGACTGGTTTTCTACTTATTTAACCTATGATGAGAGCAAGCAAATTCTTGGGTGAAATTCTGAACTTGACACCCAAATAACAAGTGTTGATGATGCTGCGATTTTTAATAGCGTTCAAACGGGATTAATTAAGATTGTTACTTGAATGAAACAAGCAGTTGATACCTTTCTGATAGCTCCTTTAACTTCAGTTCAACAAGCACAAGTAACTTTTAGTGACGTTTTTGCCTTCCTGTTTGGTGTTAAACTTACCAATACTTCTGGTTTGTTAAATGATAATTGAATTGTTGGTGCTGATAATCCTGCTTATGATATTTATGTTTCTAACCAGAATAACACCCCGTTAAATGATTTTGTTTTTGTGAATAACGATCCAACCAATCCTAACTTGACGACTGCTTTACATACCTCTGGTTTTAAAGGAATTTTAAACCCAATTATCTATACAAAGCGAGGAAATACTACTGCGATTAGTTTTAGTGAGTTAAACCCACTCAACTTTTTCACTGGATTATTATTAACAGCAAGTGGACAGTCACTATTTGATAAAATTACAGTTTTTGATAATTTTCACCAAGTTTATAATTTTACCCAAGCGCTAATTAAAAAGGCCTTTGTTATTCAAGCAGATGACGGTTTTTATCATCCAGAACAAGGTCTACCAATTCGTTCAACTCTTTATTATGCTTACCAATTAATGACCGCCAGAGCTAGTGGTTTTGATTTGAAGATTCGTAGAGAAGCAACTTTTTTTGATGCTACTCACCAAGTAAAGTACCGAGGAATTATTCTTAATCCGTATGAAAATTACAATATCACAGTTTTAAATGGTCGTATTCCTGCACCAGTGCAAGAGCTTGGAATTTCAGAACAATTTGCTCGGAAACAAAAGATTAGCATTGGAAATGTGATTAAGGCTGGGGACGCACTTTATAGTGTTGCGGGATTAATGACTGATGCCTTTTCTTTTGTGCCTTCTCAAGACCTTCTCAATCCAGTCCCTAATCCTAAGGTTTCTGCTTTTGCTTATGGAAGTGAATTAACTTTGCAAGCAATGATGGAAGGGACAAAGACAAATTCTTCTTCAAAAGATTCGATGTCACAAAATTACACCTATTTTTTATGAAATCAACATCAAGAATCAACCTTTGAACAAGATCAGAGAAAGATTTTATTTCTTTCTTCCATGCAAGATCAAAAGCAAAATTTAAAAAATGACTTTGCTAACGTTAAAAATTATGTTCATCAAGAAAAGCAAAGCTTAGTTGCAGGAATTAATACTGAAGAAATCTTAAAAGATTTTAACCATTCTAACTTTAGATATTCTTGAACCCTTGAACCGTTGGTGTTTAAAATCTATTCTGCAATTACTTATACAGCCGCACTAATTATTGCCTTAATTGCAATTATTGCTTTAGTGGTCTGTGTTCGTAAAACAATTGATTTAAACTCAAAACAAATTGGAATTTTAAAGGCTTTGGGAGAATCTCCGGCCCAAATTTCAGTTTCTTATATTTCCTATTCGATTATCATTCTTGCAGTTATTATTCCTTTGGCTTGGATTAGTGGTATCGTGTTGCAAATTCCTTTTGCAAATATGTTTTTAACTTATTTCAGTGCTCAACCTTACCAAATTTTATGAGATTGAATTTCAATTGTGATTGCAATTTCTGCTTTGGGGTTATTATCTGGAGTCATTGCTTTTGTTTCAGCCTACAAGTTGACAAACCGACCAGTAATTAAGATTTTAGGTTCATCAGTTAAGTGAGGTCATTCCTTCTTCTTAGATTGGTTTAAAAGTTGAAACAAAAAAGCAAAATTCAGTAGCAGATTTTCTTTAACTTTAGCAAGTTCTGGATCAACTCAAATTCGGTTAATGGTCTTCGTGGTCTTAATCACTTCACTGTTAATGACTTTTGGTTTAGCAATTCCTTCAGTAGCAATTAGTACTAATAATACCTATTATAAATCAACTAAATATGCTAATGCTTATACTCAAGTACCTCTAACTGCCAATGCTCCTCAATCAAAGAATGTGATTTCGTTTTGAGAAGGACAAGACTATTTAGATAGTGACTATATTGACGGGAAATTACCCTTAGATAATAGTGGGAATACTTATGGGTATTATGATAATGTGGAAAATTATTCTAGTACGATTTCTAATTCAAATGTCGTTGTTCCTTATCTTTATGATGGGACTAACGTCCAAAATACCTACGCTTATATTATTAAGAACAGTACCCAGTTATTGCCGATTATGAGTGCTTTGTTTGGAAATAATTTTTATGTTGATACAGGTCAAGGATTTTCTGTAGGAATGATTGATAAGCTTTTTGGTACGGTGTTGCATTCATATAGTAATATAAACCAAAGTATTGACTCATCACAAAACATTACTTGGACTGATGCAGATAAGATTTTGTTTGCCCAAAACTTTTCTAACTGGTTAACTAGTTCGATTCCTAACATTATTGGAGCGATTCTTGGAGGAACTGGTACTGGTAATGACCGAGGCGATACTGTTGGGGGAGAAACTTGAAAAGATGATGTGATGAATGTTATCTATAAGGCAATTCCTTCTTATGTTAAAGCATACGTGCAACGCTCGGCTTCTCGTCAAGATCAATACGCAATTTCTTATCAAAATGATTTATATGCTCCAGGAATTGATACTTACACAACCCTAGTTGATGGTCAAGCCAGTGCTAAAAGCATTACTTTAACTGGTTTAGATGAAGTTCAAAACGGAATTGTTATTGATCAAAGTACAAAGGATAAAGCTTATTTACCCCAAGTGGTTAAACAACAAGTTTATGATGTGTTAAACAATAAAGTTGTAAACACAGATATTAAGTATAAGAACGTTCAAATTTATAATAAAGCTACTAACACTTTAACTTTACCAATGGTTATTAATAATCAAGCAGCATCTTCTTATGGTTTGACTAACACTAACACTTTAACTAATTGAACTAATAATGCTCAAAAGATTAACTTTTTAAGTACTCAGGGTTATAAAGAACTCCCTAAACAAGCCTGGGTTTATGATGACACTGATTATGTTGATATTAGTAAAACTAAAGTTAGTGATTCGCAGTTTTATGCTGATGTGAATAGTGGTCGTTATGAAACTACTGCTGATGGTAAATACTATTTAGATCCCTACAGTTTAGATAACAACAAGTTTACCTTGAAGGTGCAATATGATTTAACTGATGGTTCTTTACGTCCTTCATCATATTTATTTAACGATTGAAAGTATAATTCTACTACCATGCGTCCAATTGGAAGCTATATCCGTCCTTATTATGTTTTTAAAGACTTAAAAATGATGATTCCTTTAAATGCGATTGCTGATATGGATAATTTCTTGTATCCAAACGGACCTCAAACCAAGGATGAAAACCCTAATGATAGTTGATATGATGATAGTTTTGCAGCAACTAATGTGCCTGCTTCAGTTAAAGCTGCTTATGCTGCTCAAGGGTTTGATAGTGATGTTTTAAACGGAAAGTGATTAGTGATTAATCCTTATGATATTAGTTATTATGATCCAGAAATCTATGCTAATTCTTTAAACGGTGCGGAATTGACCAACCTGTTAATTGGACCAAGTTACTGGTATCGTTGGGTTACTTCAGGAGCCCGTCCACCCCTATTAATGGTGCGTGACACCCAAACTTATCCAAACAAAACCATTAAAATTAACTTCCAAACTGTAGGAAAAATTGAGTCTTATAACGATAAGTTGGTAGTGATTGATTCTGATCTTGCAAATACTTTATTAGGTTATTCTACAGCAAGAACGTACCAGTACAACTATCAAATCTTTGATCCTGATACTTTAGTTCCTGCTAATACCCGAGCCAAAGATAATAGTATTTCTATTTTTAACCGGTATAACCTACTTAACTTAGAACCACTTATCGATTCTGATGCAACACCAAATCTTTGGTTGCCAACCAGTTATAAACTGACTAGTGATGCTTTTGATTATGCTCCCCACATGTGATATAACGCAAAGCTTTCAAACTTTGATGAACCAATTAACTTTACTTCTCAAATTTCATTTACTCGTCCTGACCGATGGGGACAATTCTCAATTAAGTTGGGAGGAAGTACGGGAGCTGAGATTTCAATTATTGCTGATTCGCAACTTTTAAGTGAATCAAAGGCATTAATTAAACAAGTGTCAATGTTAGCGATTGCGATTGGAGCCTTGTTGATTGCAGCGCTTATAATTACTGCTTCGTTGTTAATTATGCTAACTGGAGACATTTATATTGCTCAATATATGCGGTTTATGGTGCTCTTAAAGGCGTTGGGATATTCTAACTTTCAAATTATTACCTATACTTTTGGAACGGTGACAATTTTAAGTGTTATTGCTTGAATTGGGGGCACGATCATTGGTTGAGGACTCATTTTTATTGGCGTGCATATTTTAGGAACTCGTGGATTGGCGCTGCCTGTGGGAATTACGTGATGACCAATTATTATTTCTTTTGTGGTGATGCTCATGTCTTATTTAGGTTCATTAGGATTATCATCTCATAAAGCGCGTAGAGAAAGCCCAAGTGTGATTTTGACTGAAACTGCTGAATAGTGTGATAAACAAGTTTAAATTAAAATAATCAAACAACCCTCCTTTTTTTATAAAGATAGGATGGGTTGTTTTTTAAACATTGTTAGTGGAAATGGTGATAGCCTTTGATTAATTAATATTGATAATGACTAATTTTTGCAATTTTTGAATTAAAACTTTGAGTTAAGAATCTTGGCATTTTTAAAGTTAATTTCCCTCTTTTATTAAAAAATCACATATAATCTCTTTGAATAAGTATAAATATGAAGGAAGATAAAGATGAAAAAGTTATTAAGTTTTTTAGCTGTTCTTGGGTTGACAACAACTGCGGTTACTAGTGTTATTGCTTGTACTGACAAATCTAAAGACCCAATTCCAGACCCAGGTGATGGAAACACAAATGGTGATTACAGTGATTCACTAAAGATGTATCAAGATACTATTAGTACTATTTTTAGTAGTGTTATGCAAAAAAATGCCAGCAAATTGGTGATGCAAGTTGATATGGCAAATCCTGATCAGAATGAAAGTGGTTACCAGTTTCTTAATTATGAAGTTTTAAAAGAATATTTAAAGCGAGGTGAAACAGAAATATCTTTTGCAAAAGATTCACCAGAGTTATCAGGATTTCAAACTGACTTGTACAGTTTATATCCTGATGATTCTTGAAACCAAGAAATCACTACTAAAATCAAAAATAATGATAGTCTTCAAAATTTGATTCCAAAAGATGGTAATGTTTTAGGAACTTATCAAGTTGATGATCTTGTGATTAATATCAGTCAAAATTCCAGTGATTCTAAAGATTTTGCCATTAGCGTAAAATCTCATTTTAAACGTTTTTTTAATTATTTAGCTGAGGATGGCAAAACTGCTCAAAGTTTTGATTCTTCACAATATTTAACTGCAATAATTACTAGTAATGAACGAATTGTTAAGGTTATTCAAACAGTGCAAGATGAATTACCAACTAAGTTGATTTCAGTCCCAAATGCTGAGGGAGGAACGCAGTTTAAGTATTCAGAATTAAAAGGTGCCAATGAAAAGTTAAAGGCTTATGGCTATATTGATGATACTGTTGTCAATGCGATTAACAATAAAGACGAAATTAATGGTAAAGTGTATAACAATATTTTTTCTTATACCCAAACAACTCTTCGAAGAATGTTCGAAAGTGATGATGCAACAGTGGAAATATCTGGGGATTTAGCTGATTCTGGCACTTTTACTACTATTGGTTCTTATTTAGGGGATGATGCTTATACAAATAGTAAGTTTGTTTCAGATATTACAAATAATCAGTTTATGAATAAATTGATTTTTAAAACTAAAGATGAAAGTGAATATTTAGATGAAGATACTGCAGTTAGCGATATGCGTCAAATCTTTACCACGATTGGTAGTCCTACTTTTGGAAATTCATTAAAAACTTTTTTAAAGCAAAATGGTGCTGATCAAACCCAAATAGATTCTTTAGCAAACACTGCTTATTCCTATGGTTATTTCAATTTAGATAATATCACCATTAAGATTTCTGAAGATTATCCTGCAATTACGGTTCCTAGAATCTCAGTTCCTTGAGTTTATGAAGCTAATTTAGCTTATGGTAATAATCGAGAAACTAATTTTTTAGGTGCATATTATGACGCTTTAAAAGTTGTTAACACGCACACAGTTCAATTAAATGCTTTAGATAAAGTTAATGAAGTTTTATTTCAGGCAACAGATTCGTTTAAAGAAGCGTTTTTAGGTGATTTGATTTTGAAAGGAATTAATGATACTTCAAATGGTACCTTAGGAGTATCAATCGCTCAAATCAATGATTGATTTGACCAAAATCCCGAATCATCAGCTATTACTTTAGGGATATCTTCTTATAAGACAAATTATTTTACTTTTTCTGCAGTAGAAGACGAAATTAATCAGGATCCTTTTTATCAATTTGAAGGATATCATACATTTGTCCAAAACCCCTTATTAAATAATCTTGATCCACTTGTAATTAGAAAAACACGTAGTGGAAAAATTGGACTTGGTTATGCAAATATAGTTACTGGTTATGGTTGAGTAAATACTTTTGATTGAAAACAAAATATTGGTAATGCTAGAATGAATTTTTATTTTCCCTTTGGATTTTATGAAGATTCAGTACCTTGGCATGATTCTAGCGAACCAGTTTCTGAGTTAACAAAACTGAAAGATGGTCTTAAGAGTAGTGTTGATGATTTCTTGCTTTGAGAATTAAATTAATAAACGATTAATCGAGGCGAAGTTAAGGGAAGGAGCAATTTAAATGAGGGCAATCATCGAGAAAAAAACAACAATAAATCATCATGTCATTTTTCCTGGAGTTTTTTTCATCAATTCTGTTTTAAAGAAAATTCGTACAGGTTATATTGACAAAACCTCACCAATTTTTAATAAACAGATTAATGACTTTTTAGTTTTGTATTTTAATAAAAAAAGAGATAAAACAGAAAAGGTTTTGTTCAATAAAGAACACCTTTCTTTTTTTCTTGATTTGATTGAAAAACATCAGTTTCAAAATTCTTTGAAAAACAATTTTTCAAAAATTTCTGCAAACTTGCCGAAGAAGAAAACATCAGCAGTTGATTATAATCGAATTTTAGAAACGAACTTTGATTGGTTCTTGTATTTAAACTTAAAGTCATTGTTTCCTAAATCTTCTTTAGACCAACAACAAAGAATCGAAGAAAATTTTTTCTTATTTAATTTAGAGTTTTATGACAAAAAATTCTTTGATATCTTAAATTTCTTTGTTTTAGCTGATTATCGTAATAATTTTTCAATTTCTTTACCTATTGTTTATAAATCTGATTTTCAATTTTCTTTAAAAAGTTTTAACGCTAATCAAAAAGCATATTTAACTAAACTAGTTCATGAAATTGAATTTTTAAAGTTAAACTCAAATAACGCGACATGAGAACAATTGTTAGATCTTAATTTAACTTATGCACATGAATTTTATAAAGAAGTGTTTTTAAAACATTTTTAAAAACAAAAAAAGGATTTAACAGATCAATAACAGAGGGTGAGGATGAATAAAATGTTAAAACTGATTGACAAAATGAAAGAAGATTTAGTTACTAGAACAAAAACAAAGGAAAAAAGAATTTCGTTTACGGCCTTATTTTTCTATTTTTTTAAATTAATTATTTTTGATAAAGCTTTTATTGTTTTATCGTTTTTGTTTTTGCTATTAACAGCAGTTTTTTTAGGATTGGTAATTAGTAGTACAAACAAGATTTCTTTGTCAAACTGGTTCGTGCTTTTTCAATTAGTCTTTTTAGTTATTCTAATTTCTCGTTTGGCCATTTATTTTTTAAACACCAAGATTAAAGACCAAACTTTAACGCTTATTGTTCAACAAAGAACATCAAGAAGTAAAATTTTTCTTGCGATTTTTGCTTCAATTATGGTTGTTTTAATTGTCCTTTTGTTACTTGGGAATGGGCTTTTATTTTTAACAAATTTAAGTAGTTGAGAAGTTTCGCGGTATTTCTTAATTGTTTTAGGTGTTCTGGTTGCTTCAGCCTTCTTTTTAACAGGATTTATTTTCATGATTACCTTAGTCTTTAAATATCACATTGTTTCAATTATTATTTCTTTTTTAATTTTGGCATTGTTTATTTGTAGTGTTCCTCAACAAATTTTTAACCAACAGTTAGATTCGGTTGGACTAACCTTTAAGAATGATTTTTCTTCGGTTAAATATTCTGGAACCGAGATTAACCAAACCTTATCATTTAACAACAACGTTAATCAAAAACAGATTAAATTTCCCCATCTAAGTAAATATTTAAACGATTTTTATGTCAATCAAGGTTACACCTTAGAAACTTATGATAATCCTAATGCTGTTAAAGATCGTCTACAATTTTGAGATGATTTAGGGATAATTAACCAAACACCAGTTGATGAAAACCTTTATCAGTTAGAGATTGCCAACATTCGCCTTGTTAGTGGTTTAAAAAACTTAAGTGCTGGAGATCAGGTGGATGTTTCTTTAAGTTTTTCAAATACTTTTAAAAGCCTTGATGAAATTAAAGAAATTTATGTCAATACTAAAGATTCTGAAAAGAAAGCAATTTTAAAGGATTTAATTGATTTTTTTGAACTTTATCATCAAAGTTGAAAAGATTATAAAAAAATTGATGATGCTCAAGTCTATACCAGTCTTTGAAATTTAAAATATGATCTTTTTGGTACGTATGCTAATGAGCAAATCACTAATAATGCGTATATCTTAAAAACTGGTGATGTCCAAACCAATAAACAAACTATTAATAAAGATCTTTTCACTGCTTATTTTTTAGCAAACTATTATTCAGGTTCTCGAAATGATAGTTTGTATTTTAAAAACGATTTACAGTATAAAAAGCTGATTGCTGATTTTTCTCAAGTAGCTTATTCAGAACTGTTTATACGGACTTTAGAAAATTACTTTATTTATCAGACATCAAAATATGTTGTGATGACAACTTGAACTGTTGTTACTGATGATAGTTATCAAAAATACTTAAAAAATTATAAAAATTACAATTTATTTTTGAATTTAATCCCTCCTATGAATACTAGTTTAGTTTTAACTACGATGGCTGGTAAGGAATGAGATAAATTCTGGTTTGATATTCGTAATTTGTCAACAATTTCTTTTGAAACCCAAAATAACCTTTTCTTTATCTATGATCGTTATAATCCGATTTTTGCTAATAGCACAGATTCACAAGTTCCTAATATTAGGTTAAAAGAGACATATAAAGGTTATTACATTGGTTTAGAAGTGTTTTTTTTAGTGATTAATTTAGGAATTAGTATCTTTGTATTTTCTCGCAAGGATTTCCAATAGTTTAATTAAAAAACTGCAAAGAGGGGTGAGGAAGTAACAATGATTATGAATAAAGTTAGAGAAAAGCAACAAAATGAAGATAATGCGATGATTGTTTTAAAAGGTTATGAAAAAAGGTTTGGTTCAGTTCGCATTAAACAAAAAATTGGACCAATTGATTTCGAGATTCCTAAAAATAAATGTACTTTAATCTTAGGAGCAAGTGGATCAGGGAAGAGTGTTATTTTAAATTCCATTCTAGGAACTTATATCCGTTATCGGGGGAAAATTTTTATTGATGGAGTTGATCGAAAAGCAATTGATCGAACTTCGGTTAATGATCAAATTGGTTCTTATTCACAAATGGATTTTTTATCAACTGATATTGCTTTGGGAAAATATTTATTTCAATTGGCAAGTGTTTTTGGGATTAAGGCAAAAGAAGCAAAAACTCGCATTGAAGAATTAATGAAGTTCACAGATTTATATAAAGAACGAAATAAAAAAGTCTCAAGTTTTTCTTGAGGGATGAAAAACAGGGTTAATTTTATTATTTCAGTTTTAAAATATCCAAAATTGTTATTATTAGATGAACCAGGAGCTAATCTTGACTCGGGATGAAGAAAAAAAATTATCAACTTCTTAAAAGAATATAAGAAAAATTCGACCATTGTTCTTGTGGTTCACAACATTAGTGAAGCTATCGATTTAGCAGACCACATTATTTTATTAGATCAGGGTCGCGTGATTTTTAATGATAGTATTGAATATTTTAAACTAATTTATCGCAGTCAAGTTTATTTTCAATCAGTCTTATCAGATGAAGTTTATGCTAATTTAGTGTCAGAATTACTTAATCACGAAATTAAAGTTTATGAATATCAAAAAGAAGAAAATTACCTTGTTTTAGGAATGGAAGATAGGTTTAAAAAGAATATTAATATCTTTTTTGAAATTTGTGAAAAATATAAAATTGAAATTAAAGATTTAATTAATTTACCAATGGATTTTGATTCAATTACCTTTTCTTTGGGTCAATCTACTATCAATAAAGAAATTGATTTTTACTTTAAAGAATTTAAAAAAGCGCGAACAAGTAATTCGGTTAACCTTTTAAAAATTCTAAAAAATAAAAAGTTAGAAATTTATGATAACTCGATTTTTAATAATGAGTTAGAACCAACTCAAGAAGAAATAGAAGAGTTGATAAAAATTAATGAACTATTAATGGGTCTATCGTATGGCAATATGAATGAGCGACAATTATTTGTTGAACTTTTTGAAAGTGTTAAGAACTGTCTTTTTGGCAGTAAAAAAACCCGACAATTTTCAATAAATCTAGATCGGGCTTTAAAAATGAGTTTTTTAACTGTTCATGAGTATATGATTGTTTCTTTAGCGCTTAAAGTTGCTAAAGATGCTGTTGTTTTAAATGATGATGTGAAAGAAATTCTCGCTAAAATTGAAAAACATAAATATTCGAACAAAATTAAATTTTTAAATAAGAAATTCTTAAAAAACAAGTTTTTTGTTGATTTAGTAGCAAAGTTAGTTTGATAATTTGAAGCGATTAATTTATTAAGCACCACTTTTTAGTCATTATTTTTTACTTGATAAGTTTAATTTGGACTTATTTTTTTCTATGTTAAAAAGCATATAATCAGGATAACAAGGAGAAGATACAATGAAAACTTATTTAGCGATGATGGTTGGTAACAACTTTGAAGAAATTGAGATGGTTGCAAGTGTTGATGTTTTGCGAAGAGCAGGCATTAAGGTTGATATTGTGAGTTTGTACAATCAAGCCACTCTTATTGGTGCTCACCAAATTAAGATTTTACCAGATTTAAATTTTGCTGAATTTGATTCTAATCAGTATGACGGGATTTTAATTCCAGGAGGAAAAGGTGTTGAAAGTGGTGAAAAACCTTTGCTAACATCTGATGTTTTAGTTGAACTAGTTCAAGTCTTTAATCAAGAACAAAAACTGGTTGGAGCGATTTGTGCTGCTCCCCAAGTTTTGGGAAAAGCTGGGATTCTCACTAAGAAAAAGATTACCCATTTTCCTGGTTCAGACCAGTTTTTAACTGATGCTATCAGTGATCTTAACCAAGCTGCGATTGTTGATAAAAACATTATCACTGGTTCAAGTGCTGGGGGAGCAATTCAGTTTGCTTTGAAAGTAGTTGAATATTTTCAAGGTCCAGAGAAAAAAGAAGCACTAGCTCAACAATTAGTGATGAATTACCGTTAGTTGAAAAAAACAGAGATTCTTCTCTTATTCTTTAATAGGGAGGAAAAATATCCTGGTGAAATTAGTTCAACAACTTGATATCAATGATTGTGGTATGGCTTGTGCTTTAATGGTTCTGCACCACTTTTCTAAAACAACGATGGATTTAGGAGAATTTAAAGTTAAGCATCATTATGCTCGTAATGAGTTAAGTTTTTATGAACTTGAAAAACTTTTAAATAGTTATCAACTTTTAGTGGAAGGTTATTATCTGGAAAGTTTTGATGATTTAAATGAATTGTTCTTTCCAGTACTAGTGGATATAAGAAAGCCTGGTGGTGAAAATCACTATGTAGTTTTAGAAAAACAAAGTTTGCAAAAGTTTTTAGTCTTTGATCCAGATTGTACCAAAGTTCAGGTAATTAGTCTTAAAACTTTAAAACAGATGATGAATGGAAATGTTTTAGTTTTTCAAAACCAAAAGAGTACTCCGATTGTTACTAATCATTTTAAGTTTGGTTGAAGAATTGCTTTGCAGCTTTTAAGTCGGAATTGATTGAACTATTTATTGTTAAATCTTTTTGACTTTTTAGCTACTTTAAGTTTGCTTTTTAGTAGCATGTTTATCAAAATAATGATTACAAACTATTTTTTCTTTACTTGAAAACAAGTAGTAAAGGTTGCGTTTGTCATTGGATGCTTGATTTTGGGATGGATGGCGTTATCTGGATTAAGTTTGTGATTGAAAAAAAGTTTAATAAAAAAGGATGCACAAGAATATGTTGATTATCTTTCTATGTATGCTCAAAGTCTTCAAGTTTGGCTGCAAACAAATCATCATGACTTTATCTTTAATCAAATTCAACGAAATTTAAATTTTAGAAAAGCACTTAATCAACTCTTTGCAACGATGCTTGCTTTGGTTGGTTTTGCGATTTTTATTAGCTATGTTTTAATTACTTTTTCAAAAATGTTTTTCTTTAGTTCTTGTTTATTAATCTTTTTAATGATGATTGTTAAAGGAATAAAAGTAAAACATTTTTATAGTATTTCAACTTCTGAACAGTTTTTTAACCATCATTCTCAAGTTTTAATCAAGACAATCATTCGTGATTATGCAACAATCATCAATAAAACTAATCTTAAAAAATATTATGCAACAAAGAGAGTTGAAAACAAAAAGTTAATTCAATCTTCTAGTTGGTTATTACTTTTCAATACTTTAGAAAAATTGGTTATTTTAGGGTTTTATGTCTTAATGTTTTTGACTTTGAATTTTCAGGTTTTGAATTTAACAAGTTTCTTAATTTTTATCAACATTATTTTAATCTATAACGTACAAATTGATCGTTTTTTAGATTTAATTTGGTTGGTAAAAATTTCGCAACCTTCAACGATGATTTTTCACCCTGTTTTTTCAATTAATCCTGAAGAAGTAGTAATCACTTTTAATCATCAACAGGTGAACCACCACCATTTAACCATTGCTAATCTTGAAAAACAATATTTGTTAATTGATTATCAACCCCTAAAAGTTTGACTGACAACTAACCAAATTTATCAGACTAATCAAGCGATCTTAGCTAATGAGTTGACAAGTAATAATTTATTTAATTTTGGTTCTAGTTCAAATTTAAGACTTTTTCAAACAATGAAAATGCAAGGCTATTTGGAAAAATATGCGATTGATTTAACCATAAACACTGATTATTTAAATTCTCAACAAAGACAACTATTAACAATCTTGAGTGTTTGTTTTTGTGAGCAAAAGATTATTTTAATAGAAAAAATTACTTTAGATGAGTATTCAGAAATTAAACAACAATTGATTGAAAATTTAAAGGATAAAATCTTGATTTTTGTGGAGGATTAGCATGAAGAAGTGGTGGTGTTTAATCTTTTTAGGATTAATTGTTGGAATAGTTTTAGTGGTTTTGACCACATTGCGGATTAATCTTTATCAGGTCTTGGAATCAGAAATTATTAACCAAATTGGTTATGTGAAATGTTCTCATGTTTTAAGTGAAGTTTATTGTAATAATCATCAAAAAATTAAGGTTTATCACCACTTAGTTTATTTGGAAAATAATGTTTATGAAATTCAAAATGAGACTTTTTTAATCCAAAAACCAAAACCAATTTTTTATTATCAATACGGAAAAATGACTTATTTGGCTTATTTTTTTAAGGTAGTTTTTCATATATAATTAAGACCAGAAAAGTGTGAGTAAATGAGTGAAATTTCTTTTTTAAATAAAACTAGTATTGGAATGATGGAGTGAGAAAAACTGTATCAAGAACTCTTAGTAACGGGAATTAAAATTTTAGGTTTAAAAGATAATTTGACTTTAGCAGTAATTTGAGTTGTTAAGTCAGAGGCTTTGTTGATTAACCAAAAGTATCGAAAAGAAGAGTATGTACCTGATGTAATTTCTTTTCCTTTAACAATGAGTGCTGATGTAGAAATGGTTGTTGATGAACATGAACTAGGCGATTTGTTTGTTTGTTATGAAGTTGCTCAACAAAAAGCGATAAAGTACCATCATAAACTTAGAGAAGAAATGGCTTTTTTGTTCGTTCACGGATTTTTGCATTTATTGGGTTATGATCATGAAAAAAGTTCTGCTCAAGAGGAGCAAATGTTTTTGCTTCAAGCCGAAATTTTAAAAGCTGCAGGGATTAATTATGAAGTTATTTACGATGAGGAAAGTTATTTAGCATAGGAGTTAAAGATGAGTGAGAAGAAGTTTAAATCTGGTTTTGTAAGTGTGATTGGTCGACCAAATGTTGGTAAGTCAAGTTTAATTAACGAACTAATTGGTCATAAAGTTTCGATTGTGACCAATAAACCTCAAACTACTAGAAATAATATCCGTGGCATTTTGAATGTTCCTGGTGAGTATCAAATTGTTTTTGTTGATACTCCAGGGTTTCATACAGCGAAAGATGGTATTGATAAGTTAATGAATAGCAGTGCTTTTCAGAGTCTTAAAGATACTGATATAATCCTTTTTTTAGCACCCGTGGATGAAAAAATTGGGAAAAATGATCTTTATATTTTAGAGCAATTAAAAAAACAAACAAACATTCCCCAGTTTTTAGTTTTAACCAAAGCAGATTTACTTCCAAAAGAAGCCTTGATTCAAAAAGTAACTGAATGAAAAAAACTCTTTAATCCTGATGAAACAATTTTAATTTCCAGCACTACTCGCAAGAACATTGATACCTTATTAGAACTGATTTTGCGTGACTTGCCAAATGATTTTGCCTTTTTTGCTCCTGATCAAATCACTGATCAACCTAACCGGTTTTATATTAAAGAATTAATTCGCGAGCAAGTATTGTTAAAAACCGGACAAGAAGTGCCTCATAGTGTTGCAGTTTTAGTTGATGAACTTGAAGATGATGGGGAGTTGATGCAAATTAGGGCTACCATTTTTGTAGAACGCGATTCGCAAAAAGGGATTTTAATCGGAAAAAATGGTAAGAAGATTCAAGATATTAAGTACAAGGTAAAAAAAGAATTAGTCACAATTTATCAAAAAAAGGTTGAACTGCAACTGCGGGTAAAAGTTGAACGAGATTGAAAAAAATCTGCCTCATTGATTAAAAAGATGGGTTATGACAAAAACAAGTATTAGTTGGTGAGTAATTTGAAAACGATTGAAGGCTTTGTGTTAAAAAAACTTGATTATGAAGATTATGATGAAATCATTACTGTTTTTTGTAAAGAATACGGGTTAATTAGTTTTTATGCTCCAGGCGTTAGAAGAATAACTAGTAAAAATAAAACTGCTCTTCAGCTTTTCACTGCTGCAAATTTTGAGATTTTTAAATCACCAACCAACCGTTTGTCAAAGTTGAAAAAAGCGCATTTAATTGAAACTCATGCTAGGATTGCTGATGCCTATTTTAATTACTTGTTAGCATCAGCAATTACTACAGTAAGCTTAAGTTTTTTTCGGGATGGTGAAAAAAGTTATGAATATTACCAATTATTAAAATTTATTTTCACAAAATTAGACCAGCACAACTTTTTATTAAAAAACTTTGCTATCTATTTGTATCGCAGTTTAAAATACAACAATTCGTTATGAGATTTAATTCATTGTGCTTATTGTCAAAAAAAACTCAGCCATCCTCGGTTTTTGAGTTTGTTTGATTATGGGGTTGTTTGTGATCAAGATTTCGCTCTCATGGTAAATCAAGACAAAGTCCTTCAGGCACCAGAATTCATTGTGCTTTTAAACCAAATTGCTACTTTACCAATTGAGGAATTTGATGATATTCAATTAGATATTAAAACCGCAATTTTATTTATCAACGTGAACTTGGAATATTATGAAAACATTTTGGGAGTAAGTAGTGCTGCGTTTTATCAAATTAAAATGCAACCATTTCTTCAGGTTTGGTAAAACACTTATTGTGGGTTGACAAAAACGGTTATGGAGCATAATATCACAGTAGTTATTTTCAAAAGGATTAAACAGTTAATTAATAGATTATGGGGGATGTATGGTTAAAAAAATGGAGGAACTAATTAGTTTTTTAAAAACTAATGGTTTTGTTTTTCAAGGTTCAGAGATTTATGGAGGCCTTGCAAACAGTTGGGATTATGGTCCTTTGGGAGCACAAATCAAGTTGAACCTTAAAAACCTGTGGTGAGATTTCTTTATAAAATCTAATCCTTATAATGTTGGTTTAGACAGCTCAATTCTTTTGAATAATAAAGTTTGAAAAGCCTCTGGACATATTGATGGTTTTAACGATCCTCTGGTTGATTGCAAAAATTGTCAAAGTCGCTGACGTGCAGATAAATTGATTGAAGAAAAATTTCCTGAAGTTAATGCTGCTAAGATGAGTTATCAGGAATTAGAAGACTTTTTAAAAACTAAGGAAATTAAATGTCCTAAATGCGGAAAGACTGATTTTACTCCGATTAGAAATTTTGGTTTAATGTTTAAAACGCAACAAGGGGTTTTAGAAGATGAAAATAGTGTTGTTTATCTTCGTCCAGAAACTGCTCAAGGGATTTTTATCAACTTTAAAAACGTCCAACGTTCATTGCGAAAAAAACTTCCGTTTGGAATTGGACAAATGGGAAAATCGTTCCGAAATGAAATTACTCCAGGGAACTTTATCTTCCGTACTCGTGAATTTGAACAAATGGAATTAGAGTTCTTTTTTGCTCCTGATGATCAAACAGACTGATTTGCGTATTGAATGACAATGGTAAAAAAATTTCTTGTTGAAGTGTTACAACTTGATGAATCTAATTTTCGGTTCCGTGCTCATGACCAAACAGAGTTAGCTCATTATTCAACTCAAACTGTTGATGTCGAGTTTGATTTTCCTTTTGGATGAGGTGAGTTGTGAGGAATTGCTAATCGAGGTAATTTTGATTTGACCCAACATATTCAAAATTCTGCTGCTGATTTGACTTATCTTGACCCAACAACTAATCAAAAAATTATTCCCTATGTAATTGAACCAAGTGTAGGTTTAGAACGTTTGCTCCTTGCGATTTTTTGCCAGTTTTATGTGATTGAAGAGTTAAAGGATGGAACTAGTCGGGAAGTTTTAAAACTTCCTCGTGCACTTGCTCCCTACTTGGTTTCAGTGATGCCTTTGCAAAAAAACTTAGCGCAACCATCCCAAAAGATTTATGCTGATTTATTAGCATCAGGTATTAATGCTACTTATGATGAAACTGGTAATGTTGGTAAGCGTTATCGTCGTCAAGATGCAATTGGAACTCCTTTTGTGATTACTTATGATTACGACTCAGAAACTGATCAAAAAGTCACACTTAGAGATCGCGATACAATGGAACAAACCAGAGTCAAAATTAACGACTTGGTTGATTATTTAAAACGATAGGTTGTGAATAAATGGCAAGAATTCCTGAAAATAAAATTCAAGAAGTTTTAACAAAAACAAATATTGTGGAAGAAGTTTCTAAGTACACTAATTTGCACAAACAAGGTCGAAATTATGTTGGTTTATGTTTGTTTCACGCTGATCAAACTCCATCAATGATTGTTTCGTCTGATAAGAAGATTTTTAAGTGTTTTTCTTGTGGGGTTGGGGGTAATATTATTCAGTTTGTTGAAAAAATTAATAACCTTGTTTTTCCTTCAGCAGTAATTAAACTTGCTAAAGAATATGGAATTGATTTAGGTAATGTTGACGACTACATTCCTAAAGACCCTTATAGTAGTGAACAAAAATTACTGTTTAAAATTAACGAAGATGCTACGAATTACTATCAAGCTGTTTTGTATAACAAGGTAGGGATTATGGCAAGAAATTATCTTGACCAACGTCAAATTGATCGTGATCAGGTTGGTCAATGACAGATTGGTTTTGCTTATGAAAATAATTTAGTGCAACATCTACTTGGTTTAGGTTATGCTGAGGGTGAAATTGTGAAAGCTGGACTAGCGACCACTAATCAAGCTAGTCAAAAAACTTATGACTATTTTCAAAACCGAATAACTTTTCCAGTTAAAAATAAAGCTGGTTATGTTATTGGATTTAGTGCCCGAGTTCTTGATCAAGAAAAACCAAAATATTTAAATACCCGAGAAACATTAATTTTTAAGAAGTCAGAGGTAATGTTTAACATTGATTATGTCTTAAAAAATAAAGAACGTTTTGCTAATATTATTGTTTTAGAAGGGTTTATGGATGTCATTAGTCTAACTAAGGTTGGTTATCCAAATTGTTTGGCATTAATGGGGACTAATTTAAGTGCTTTTCAGATTAACATTCTTAAACAGTTGAAAAAACCGATTAAGTTGTTTTTAGATGGGGATGGCCCTGGAATTAATGCGATGTACAAAATTGCTAAATTATTGATTAATAATGACTTAGAGTTTTCAATTGTTGATAATTTAACTGCAATGGATCCAGATGAATTAGTGCAAACAAATCAAGTTGAAGCTTTAAAAAAAATGGTTGATCATTCTATTAATGTGTATGAATTTTTTCTAGAAAAATTTACCTTAAATGAAGTGATTAATGTTGATAAAAAAACAACAATTATTGAACAAATCTTTGCTCTATTAAAATATGAAAAAAATCTGCTGGTAGTGGATGGCGTTTTTGACCAATTAAGTAATAAACTAAATATTAGTAAGGAAATTTTAATAAATAGTTTTAAGCAAAAACAAAGTCAAAATTTGCAAAAAAAGGTTACCAATTGGTCATCACCTCAAATTTTAAATGATAACAATCAATTTTCACTAAAGCCAAAAAGTCGTAAAGAAGATATGAAGTTAAAAGTTTTGATTGCTCTTTTACAATCAAAAGACTATCTCACAGAAATTAAAGATAATCTTGTTTATCTGGCTGGTGCTGATCAACATAGTTATTATTTTCAACAAGTATGTAACACCTTGATCAATTACTATTTAGAGGATAAGTATCAAGGTAATGATTTAGAACGTTTTTTTAGTTTATTGAGTGCTGAAAAATCCAAACTTTTACAAACTAGTGTTGCCCAATTAAAAATGATTTTAAATCAACCCTTAGCAAAAGAAAATTTTAAAATGCACTTATCAAGCAAAGGATTAGAAGACATTATTTGACAAGCAAAGTTTGACCAATTAAGTCAAGAAATTAGCAATGGTAATGATGAATTAAAAGCCTTGGAATTACAAGTTGATCAAAACAATTTTGATCCTGATAAAGTACGTGTTTTGAGTGGAGAAAAATCAAAAAAACAAAAAGAACTTTTGATTTTACTTAAGCAAAAAAGTGAATTAATTGCGTTGAAAAATGCAAAGAAATAAAAGTGGAAAGAAGCGACTAACAATGGCTGGAAGACAAAAAAAATTAAATAATAAAGCAAGATTAAAAAACATCAAAACAATTCCTCAATTTATGAATTATGTTGATGAACATATTAAAGAAACTAATAATGAATTAGAACAACAAGATTTATTAGATGCCTTAAATCAAGCTTTGATTGGAATCACTGATGATGAAGTAAATGAAGTTTTAGAGACCCTAAATAGTCGAGATGTTGTTTTTACTGATATAAACTATGTTGATGAGGATGAGCAAGGTGATGATCTTGATGAAGAATTAGACTTAGATTCATTAGATGATGAGGAAGTTGATGAAGATGATGACGAGGATGGTCAAGAGAAAAAACCTAAGAAAACCAGAAAGCAAACTATCGGGTTGCGAATTGGTGGAATTTCTAATGAAACTAAAATCCAAGATATCATTAAAGCCTACTTTAATAAAATTGGAAATTCGAGCATTTTAAGCAAAAAAGAAGAAATTGAATATGCAAAAATGTTGGAATCAAAAGATCCTGAAGAAATCAGAGAAGGAAGAGAAAAGTTAATCACCTCTAACTTAAGATTAGTGATTTCTGTAGCAAGAAAACACTTAAATCGTGGTCTTGATTTTGCTGATTTAATTGAAGAAGGAAACGTGGGGTTGATGAAGGCGGTTGATAAATTTGATTACACGAAGGGGTTTAAGTTTTCTACTTATGCAACTTGATGAATTCGTCAAGCAATTACTCGTGCGATTGCTGATCAAGCCAGAACAATCCGAATTCCTGTCCATATGGTAGAAACTATCAACAAATTAACTCGGATTGAACGTTCGTTGACTCAAGAATTGGGTCGAGAAGTAACTGCTCAAGAAATTGCTGATAAAGTTGGTGGGGGAATGACTGCTGATAAAGTAACTGATATTAAGAAGTTATCAATTGAACCAGTTTCATTAGAAAAGCCATTTGGTGATGAAGATGATACTCACTTTGGAGATTTTGTTGAAGATAAAGATATGGTTTCTCCTGATGACTATGCTGAAAAACAATCATTAAGAGAAGTCATTGATGATCTTTTTGTAGAAGTTCTAGCTCCAAGAGAAGAAAAGGTTATTCGTATGCGTTTTGGAATTATTCCAACTAAACTTAGAACAATTATTCGTCTGGCTGTTGAATGTGAAGATGAGGAATTAGAAACGTTAAGAACAGTTGTAAGAGAATTAGATTTACACTTTGACACGCCAATTGAAAAAATTCGTGATATTGAAAATCCGATTTTACAAGAACAACTTAACAAGTATGATTCGCCTAAAACACTTGAAGAAGTGGGTAAGGAATTGAAGGTTACTAGAGAAAGAATTCGGCAAATCGAGGCTAAAACTATTCGCAAATTTAAACCCAATGCGAATAATCCCAAGACTAAAGTTTTGCGCGAATTTTTTAAAGGTTAATCATGCGCTTGATCAACCAAACTCGGTTAGACTTTTTATTAGAATTTGTAGAACCAGCAACTATTCTTGCTGATATTGGTACTGATCACGGATATGTTCCTATTGAAGCGATTAAAAGTAAGCAAGTGAGTCATGCTTATGGAGCAGATTTAAACTTCAACCCTTTAAACCAAGCGAGAAAAAACGTTGAAAAAGCCGGATTAAGTGCTGATATTGATTTAATCCAAACTGATGGTTTAACTTACTTTAAAGAACATAACATTAGGTTGGATTATGTTGTGATTGCTGGCTTAGGAGCACAAAGTATTAGCAAAATTATTGCTCAAGATTATCTAGGGATTAATAATTATTTAATTTGTGCAAATACTGATCCTTGACCAATCAGAGAACAATTACAATTAAAAAATCTGCTGATTAACCAAGAGTTTTTCTTAGTTGATCAAGACCAAAAGTATTGGTTTTTATGAGTTTCTCGAATTAGTGGTAGAAAAGTTGTTAGTAAACGTGATCTTTATTTGGGAGTAGATAAGCACTTATTGAATGATCGAGATTATCAGGAATTTTTAGCGCTCACCACAGCAAAATACAAAAAACTTTTGCCCCTAGTTCATCATCAAAAACAAAAACAATTTTATGAACTTTTTATTAATATGGTTGAAAAAGGAGAAAATCATGGAAGCACAGAAAATAATTAAGTATTTGGATAAAAAATTCTCACCAAAACTTGCTGCTAATTGAGATAATTCTGGTGTGCAAATTTATCAAAAACAGCTACCTAATTTATTAGAACCAATTAATAAGGTGCTGGTTTGTTTAGATTTAAACCAAAAGGTTGTTGATTATGCAGTTGAACATCATTTTGAACTGATTATTACCCGACACCCACTAGTGTTTTCTAGTCTAGTGGTTGAAAACAAACAAAAGAAATCTCTCTTTGCGAAGTTAAAAACCAACAATATCCTAGTTTTTAGTATTCATACTAACTATGATGCTTCACCGAACCAAAACTTGTTGAAAATTGTTGGTGAAAAACTCCCAATTTTAAAAAATAAACGGTTTGGTCAGGATAATGAGGGTTATTACTTGCGCTTGAAACAAGCAGTTAAACTCCCTGATTTTATCAAGGCGCTACAAGCTATTTTTCCAAACAGTAGCATGCAAATGAATTTGATTGCAGATGGTCAAAGTTTTGTTGAAGAATTTTATTTAATTCCAGGGGCTGGAGGCAGCGCATTAACTTCATTAAAATTAACCAATACTTTATTAGTTACTGGCGAAGCAAAGTGAAACGAGTTGGTTAGTGCTGATGATTTTAATAATGGGGTAATTTTATTGGGTCATTATATGGAAGAATACTTTGTTGGTGACCTTGTGTCGTTACTAACGAACGCGTTTGAGAGGGAACTGATTGTGGAAGGGTTTGACATCAAAAACCAATTGATAAATGTTGAAGGGAGAAAGTAAGGATGAATTTTAGTGATTTCGGTTTTAAAAAGTTTATTAACGATGGGTTAGAAGTCAAGGGCTTCACCACTCCTACCCAGGTTCAAGAAATGGTCGTTCCGATTTTGAAAAAACACCAAAATGTAGTTGGAATTGCGCATACAGGAACAGGAAAAACCTATGCATTTCTTTTGCCAATTTTAAATAACTTGAACTATGAAAAACAAGGTGTTGTTCAAGGTTTGATTATTACTCCAACTCGTGAGCTGGCTAAACAAATTTATGATGAAGTCAACTTTTTTAAAAACTTTCAACCATTGTTAAAAACTGGTTTATATATTGGGGGAGAAGATAACCTAAAAATTGCTGAAAGTTTAACTCATCATCAACCTTTACTTGCGATTGGTACACCCCAAAAGTTAAAGGAATTATACGAACGAAACTTATTAAAACTAACTACTTCAACCTGGGTGATTGTTGATGAGTTTGACATGATTTTTGATTTAGGATTTTTTGACGATCTTGATTTTTTGATGAGCAAGATAAAACAAGATTCTGTGAAAGCTTTGTTTAGTGCAACTATCAATCCTCAACTTTCACCTTTTGTTAAAAAATATATTCCTGCAGTGCAAATTGTTGACTTAATTCAGGAAAAGAAAATTACTAAGCAAGTAAAAAATATTCTAATTGATACAAAAAACAAGGACAACCAGGAAGTTTTAACTTTGTTATTAAAGAGACTCAATCCTTATTTAATGATTATTTTTGTTAATAATAAAAACGAAGTTGATCGGGTTGTTGGTTGATTAAAAGAAATCAGTATTGATCAAGTTGGGGTCTTGCATGGGGATTTACCTCCTCGAATGCGAGCAGCAATGTTGAAACGAATTAAGAATAATGAGTTTAAATATGTTGTGGCAACCGACATTGCTGCTCGAGGGATTGACATTCCTGGAGTTAGTCATGTTGTTTCGCTTGGTCTACCAAAAGATTTAAGTTATTATGTGCACCGAGCAGGGCGAAGTGGACGTAATGGTTTAACTGGAGAAAGTTATCTTCTTTTAAATTTAAAAGAACAAGATAAAATTAATTACTTGACTAACCACGGAATTAACTTTGAAGTTAAAAAGTTTCTTCATCAAGATTTGGTTAATGAAAAAACTTCTAAAAAAATGAATCCTAAAAAGCATAATCTTTCTAGTGAAGAACAAATTATTTTACATAAATATCACGATAAAAAGGTTAAACCAGGCTATAAAAAGAAACGCAAACAAGCTTTAGAGACAATTAAAAAGCAACGCCGTCGTCAACACATAAAAGAAAATATCGATAAAATTAAAAAAGCAAAATATCAAAAACGAAAAAAAGAAGTTTTTGGTAACGATTAAAATTAAGATAACACGCTATATAATAAAAACCAATGGCTGAAATCAAAAATAATAAAACTAAGTGAAGACATAGTAAAGAACAGGTTACAACTGAAGAAATTTATAGCAGTTCTTTATTTTTAGATAATCAAAAGTACTTTGTACGCAAGGGCTGAAAGAACCTTGCTTTAAAAGATTATTTTCGTCATGATTTTCGTAGAGATTTACTTTTTATTTGTTTTTCTTCACTTCTAACAGTGATTGGTTTTGACTACTTTATTTCTGCTTCAGGATCACAAGGAATTTATCCAGGAGGATTAGGATCGATTGCCCGTTTTTTAGCAGTAATTATTACTCCGGGAAATAGTAGTGGAGCAATTGCTAAGCAAAGTACTTTTTATTATGTTTGGTATTTAGTTTTAAACGTGCCTTTTATGGTCTTTGGTTTTTGAAAGCTTGGTTTACGGTTTTCGATTATGACGATCGCTTATATGGTTTTACAAATTGGTTTTGACCAAATTATTAGTCACCTTCCTGTGATTAATCCTCGTGAATGACACATGATTATTGATTATCCTTTAGTGGCTAAGTTTGCTAACGGGTGAAATACCATTATCTGATTATTTATCTTTGCAATTATTGGTGGAGTGATTATTGGATTTGCCTATTCGTTGGTTTATCGCTCGAATGCTTCAACTGGGGGTACTGATTTTGTTACTTTCTTTTTTTCAATCAAAAAGAATAAAAATATTGGTTCTTTGAATCGTTATGTTAACTTTGCGGTTTTAGCACTAGTAATTGTTTTAAATACGATTTTTTTAAACATTCAAGATTTACCTTCACAAGCAAAGGTTTCAGTGATTAACGATGCTTCAAATAAAGACTTTCAATTTTTTTTAGATTGGTATGAAGCAAATAAAGCAAATTTAAGTTGGTCTAATCAGCTAGAAAATATTTTAAAAACCCAACAGAGTGCTTTGAATCTTTCTGATAGTCTTAGTGATGCGATTTTAAATCACCGGGATAAATTTGACAAAACCTACCATTATTTTATTAATCAATTAGCCCAAGAAAAACTTTTTACCAGTTATCCTAGTCATTTGGTTGCTAAGATTCGTTTCTATTATATTTTTGGTTCATCACTTTTTTCATCAATTGTTTATATCATTGTGTGTTCTAATGTGATTAACTTTAACTATCCTAAATATAAAGTTCGTACTTATGTGATTAGTACAACAAGATCAGATGAGCTGATTCAAACCTTACAAAACCAGGGTTATCGTAACGAAATTAATGTTAGTAAACCAGAGCAAATACTAGTTAATGGTCAACCAGATCCTGACCGAAAAATCATTACTTTAGCAATGACAGTAATTAATTGAAAAGCAATTTATAATTTGTTATTAAAAACCGACCCCAATATGATGGTCAAAGTGGTAACAACTAAAAAAATTGAAGGTAAATTTGACTATGAATTTAGTAATGACCACGTCCAGAATTACTTTACTAACGAGATTCTTAATAATAAAAAAAGTATGAAAAAAATTGATAAACTTGCTTATCAAAAAACTAAAAAAGAACTCTTAGCGTTAAAACAAAAAGAAAATCAGAAAAACTCAGAAAAAAAACAAGAAAACCAGTAAAACTTCTGCTTTTTTCTTGTTTTGATTTTAGGCATTATCAAAGTAAGATATACCAATGAAATAATGATTATTATATAATAAAGGAGTTATGGTTTTAGAACCAGAATTTTTTATCTTTCCAGGGAAAAGTTAGAAAGAGAGCGAGAATGAAAAACAAGTTTAATTATAAAAAATTAGTTCGTCTTTTAAGTTTGCTCCTATTAACGCTTGGGTTAGTATTGGGAATTATTTTGTCTAGTATTAAAGTTGATACTAACCTAGTTTATGGTCCTGAATATAAAGGAACATATCGGGTTAGTGTTAAAGTTAGTCGTGATGATAACAAGACAGTTAATCTTAATGATGCTTCTAGCTCTTTACAAGATAAACTTTCACCGTTTAACGATATCCCTTTAACTGTCAATAAGAAAGGGAAAAACCATCTTGAATTAATTGTTTCTCGTACTGCTTTTAACAATAATACTTTCAACTTACGACAACAAATTGAATCTGGTGGAGGAATGTTTGTGCTTAGCCGCGACCCTTCAATTACTGATAATACGAGTATGAGTAACTATGCTGACTTTTACACTAACAGCAAAGCTTTAGAAGCAGCAGGGCAGGATAGTAGTGTTCAACGTTTGAGAACAAACATGATTTTTAACCAAAAGATTAAATCAACAAGTTTATCAAATGGTACTGGTCGTTCACCTTATATTGACATGTCGTTACAAAAGGTAGCTGATAGCAGTGATTATGTTTTTCAAAAAATCATTCAAAGTGCTTTAACTGCCAGTCAAGGAACGACTGTTCCTCAGTTATTTTTTGTCACTGACTTGGAAGCTTTAATTAACGAGTTGCGTTATTTTTACACTCTTGATGAAACTAATGATAAATTCTTACGAGCATACTACAATTTAATTATTCGTCCTGCTCAAGATTTATACAACACTAGTAAAGATGACAATCTAAAAGCAATTTTAAGAAATTTGTTTGGGGGAACGATTACGTATCGAAATCCAGGGACAGAGCTGTTTTTAACCCGTTCAATTTCTTTGATTGATACAACTTATGATCTTTCCAATGCCCGACCAGTTATTAATGGTTCAACAATTAGTGGGACTAAGAGTTATGATGATTTAAAGAATATTTTAACGATTTTTACTCCTTTTGAGGATAGTGCTTCTGCAACAAGTAATTTTATTTATGCTAGTGATTTAACCACAGGATTAAGTAATGAGATTGAAACTTTACGTTTAGGAACTAATACTAACAGTGGTACTGCCCCAACAATTCATAAACAAGATGCATTTAACGATACGATTAACTTCTTTATGAATAAGGTTTTGTTCACTGATAAGGATGAAACTTCTCAACCTGTTTTAAACGAGAAGTTAACTAGTCTTTATGCGCTGATTAAAAATAACTTTGTTTATCATAACTATGATCAAACTCTTGGTGGGGTGATTGCTGGATCTGATAGTTACACTACAGGTAATTTAGTGTCGTCAGGAATGGCGTTTTTTACCCCAGGTTCAAATGGAAATGGATCGAGTACAAATAAGATTGATGCTGGATTTTATATTCCTACTACCACTTTAACTGTTGCTAAAAGAGCGGTTGCTTCAATTAAGCAAAATACTGCAGGAATTAATTATGGAGTAGAATCGATTATTAGCGAGAACGCTGTGATTAGTACTCTAGCATGAATCGTTTCAGTAATTATTCTAAGTTTGATTGCTTTGGCTTTAATGATTTTCTTGTTGTTCGTTTACCGTTTGATGGGTTTATTTACAATTATCATTGCAGCAACAACTGCATCACTCTTACTTTTGATTGGTGGACTTGGGTTCCATATTGTCATGGGTCCCCAGTTTATTTGTGCTTTGTTCTTAATTATTGGTTTTGTTATTGATATTAATCTCATCCTTTTTGATTCATTTGGTGAGAATTTCTATGAGAAAAAACACGGTGCTTTAACTTCGTTTAAAATCAGTAACAAGGAAACTTGATCAATTGCAATCGATGCTTTAATTGTCACAATCATTCCCAGTGTTGTTCTGTTTTGGGTTGGTAATGGGGAAGTGAAGAACTTTGCCACTTTGATAACAATTGGTGTCTTTTTAGCAATTTTATTAGCACTTGGCTTAGCACGAATTATTTACTGGTTATTAATGAAAAATAAACTGGTTTTAGACAACCTTTGACTACTACCAATTAATACCAACATCAGGATTTTTAAAACTGCTAAGGAACAATATTTAATTACTTACTACGAACAATATTTAGAAAAGATGGATAAGAAGAGTAGGTATACTAGCAAAGAGTTAATTGCAATTAAAAAAGCTACCGATCGGTTGGTAAAATTGCACGCAAGTGTTGATGCCAAGAATGCTGAAGTTGTTCAAAAAACTGTTCGACACGAAGAAAAGTTATTAAAAAAACTTAAAAAACGTTTAATGCGTTTATATGGATGAAAAAATAGAATTAAGCAACTTTTTAAAAACAAACACTGACAAAGTTTTGTTTCCACAAAGTTTGACCACCAGATTGATGATCTTGATCATGTGATTGAATTAACTCAAGCAGAAATTGAAACTGATAGTCAAACTCTTGAGAAGGTTGATACCCAAGTTGCAAAAGTTTATAAAAAAACCCGATGAGTTAGTCATATTGGTCTGGTTTTAGGGGTTGCAATCCTTCTGATTGGCGTACTTAGTGCAGTAATTGGTGGAAGTATCGGACCAAACTATTCTTCAAGTTATGGTAAGGGACAAAACTTCATTGTTTATGGAAATGGAATCACTGAAGCTTATGACCGGGTGATTAGCTCTGATGACTGAGACAGCCAAGATATTAGTGAACTTGTTGACCAATTCAAGATTGAAGATGACCAATGACGAAATAATCACCCTAATGCTGATGATGATACTTTAAATACTCACCAAGCTGAAATGGTGCAGGACTTTTTACGCTATGTGATTGATCATGAACTTTACAGTGAAATCACCAGTCAGGCAGGAGGTATTGATTTAAAGAAAAATACGATTGTCATGATTCCAAACTATGTGATCGTTGAAACTTCTACCACTACGGTTGCTGTAGAGGTTAATAGTAATGCCACTAATGAACGTTCTCGTTCTCAATTCAAAAAGTTGCTTCGTTTTATCGCTTATGGGGAATGAGTTAATAATAATGATGGTACTAGTGATGAGCAAATTGCTTCTTATACTCTTGAACCATATAGTGGTAAAGAACAGTTGCGTGATTTAGGAATTGTTTTAGGAATTATGCTTTTAGCCTTATTGGTTTATATGATTATTCGCTTTAAGTGAACTTATTATGTGGCAATGGCTTTGGGCTTGGTTTTAACAATTGGAAGTGTTTTTGCTCTGGTAATCTTGTTCCGCATTCCGGTTTCTATTGAGTTATTAAGTGGAATTGCTTTCTTGATTACTTGTTCATTAATTACGATGATGCTCGTGTTAGGGAAGGGAAAGAATATTCTTAATGCAGAAGCTAAGGATAAAATTTATCACCATTTTGATCAGGAAGTCGATGATGCAATTAAATTACGTCAGTACCGTTATGATCAAAAACAAACTTTAAAACAAGCAAAAAAAGCATTGTGTGATTTAAAAAAACAAGTGAAGCTAAGTCAAAAAAAAGTTGATCAAGACGAATCTCAAGATTTACTTAACCAGTTAGAAGTAGCAAAAGATAACTATGCTTTAATGAAAAAAACTTATCGTGATGACTATCAAGGGTTCAAAACTAAAACTAAAGAACAAATTGATTATCACGCTCGCAGAAACCTCTTCTTCAAGAATTTATATGCTCGTTTAATTGATTTTTCTCTTTGACGTTATGTTACGGTTGGTGGATTCTTTGTTTTAACCGCACTAGCATTAACTGTTACGATGCCTTCAATTTTTAATTTTGGATTAATTATTTTGATTGGACTATTGATGGGAGGAATGGTATCATTATTCATTGTGATACCAACTTGAATATTTTTTGAAAAGAAACGAATTAGAAACGCTTATGCTTCTAAACAATTTGTAAGGTCTTTAAAAGTATCAGGTGAAGAACAGATTGTTGAAGGTATAAACGACTAATTAAGGAGACAGAAATTAGAGATGGATTTAAAAAAATATATTACTGATGTTCCTGACTTTCCTAGTCCAGGAGTAGTTTTTAAAGACATTACTCCGCTATTGAATCATCCCTCTGCTTTTAAAGCAGCAATTGATGAAATGGCTAAGTTTGTTCAAGAGCAACAAGCTACAGCAATTGTTGCTCCTGAAGCAAGGGGTTTTGTATTTGCTAGTGCAGTTGCTTATTTAACTAATACTAAGTTTGTTTTAGTGCGAAAACCAGGTAAATTACCTCGAGCAGTTGAGCAAATAGAATACACCTTAGAATATGGAACCAGTAAGGTGGAGATGCAAAAAGGTGATTTAACCACCTCTGATCGAGTGGTCATTATTGATGATATTCTTGCCACGGGAGGAACAATTGATGCAATTGTGGAGTTAGTTGAGAGTCAAGGATCAACAATTGTTGGAATTGAGTTTTTAGCTGATATTACTAAACTCCATGATCAAGAATTAAACAAAAAGTATAAAGTTAAGTCATTAATTACTTACTAAAATTTTGATAAGTTGTCAGTTTTAAATAATGGAAAACAGTGAAAAAGCAAAGGCGATTTCACTGTTTTTTTTGTCAAAATATACCAAAATCTTATTGTTGATTAATGGATTTACATGGCTAACTTCTATAAATTTCATCAAAAAAATCCTAAAAAAATTTTAAAAATAAAACTTGAAAAATCTAAGACTAAAATGATAAAATAATAGTAACAAAGTGAGATTGTTAAAGAGTTATCAAGCGTTTTTTTTACAACATAAATGCTAATGTTTAAATATAATAACAAGTTACGATGTTATGGATTTTACTATAAAAGGAAAGTAAGTTTATATGAAGAAATTATTAACTATTTTGGGATCAATTGGTTTAACTAGTACTGCTGCTATAAGTGTTGTCGCTTGTGGAACGAAAAATCGTTCTGAAGTGAAAATTGATTTAAACACGTTAACTTTAAATAAGGAACCAATCACTATTTCAGAAGGCATGACCAAAGAAGATGTATTCCAAGCCTTCTTAAACAACAACAAAGACGTTACTGATCTTGAAGCAAACGTTGACTTAACGTTTAACGAACCAAGTTATACTACACCTGGTTCTTTAATAATTAAGGCCAAAGTAAATACAGCATACACTGGATCAATTATAATTACAATTAATGCAATTGGTCAAACAAGTTTAAACGACTTGCATCTAAAAACTTTATTATCACTTCCAGTAACTAACCAACAAGCAGCGTTTGATTCATTTATTAAGTTAAACTCTGAAGTTAGTGATTTACGCGATAATCTTGAAATCGAGAGCTTTACTGCTCCAGATTACAACCAAACTGGATCATTAGAAGTTGAAGCAAAACCAAACGCGAAGTACAGTGGAACTTTAACCATCACGATTCCAGAACTAATCAAAACTAATATCGCTCACCTAGTAACAAACACAACCATTCAAGGTACTGAAAAGATGAATAAAGATGTCGCGTTTGCCGCTTTTTTAGAAGTTAATAACAGCTGAACTAACTTAAACGACTATGTTGAAGTTGATAGTTTTGCTGCTGCCACTTACACAAGTAATGGTTCTTTAACCATTAAGGCCAAAGCAAATACAGCATACACTGGATCAGTTATGGTTAGAATTAATGCAATTGGTCAAACAGCATTAACTGATCTTCACCTTAATTTAGAATTAAGTGAAGCGTACACGAATCAAGATGATGCGTTTAACGCTTTCTTAGAATTAAATAAAAATGTAGCTGATTTAAGAGGAAACGTTCAACCAGGTGAATTTGTTTCATCAAGTTACGGAACTCCTGGGTCACTAGTCATCAATGCTAACAGCGAAGATAAATACCAAGGCAGTGTCACAGTTAACTTCGCAGAAATCAAACAAACTAACTTAAACACTTTAAATAAAAGTGCAATCACTGGGTCAGAAAAGATGGATGAAGACGCTGCTTTTGAAGTGTTCTTAAAGAATAATAACAGCATTACTGAACTTAAAGATAGTGTCGTCACTTCAGAGTATTCAAAACCAACTTATACCACTCCTGGGTCCTTAACTATTACAGCTAAACTAGGTACTAAATATACTGGTTCAATTACCATTGTAGTTACTGCGATTGGTCAAACAGCATTAACTGATCTTCACCTTAATTTAGAAGTGGATAAAGTATATACAAAACAACAGGAAGCTTTTGATGCATTTATTAAGTTAAACCCTGAAGTTAGCGATTTACGCGATAATCTTGAAATCGAGAGTTTTACTGCCCCAAGTAAAAATTCATTTGGTGAATTAAGTGTTAAAGCTAAACCAGATAGTAAGTATAGTGGTAGTGTAAAAGTTAACCTTAATAATATAATTAATTTAGACGATTTAAGTCTTGAAACAAATATTGCAGTACCTTTAGAATCAACACAAGAAGAAGTTTTTGAAGTATTCTTAGAGAAAAATAGTGATATTTTTAAAGATAATCTTTTAAATCTTGATGAAGTTTTTCTAGAAACTTTCCAAGCACCCAAATATTCAGTAAACGGTCGTTTGAATATTGTTGCTAAACTTGGTAGTCAATATCGTGGTACTGTTGAACTTAGACTTAGATACATTTTAACAAAGGATAATTTTGCTGCTGCTATAAAAGATCTTTCAGATAATGATTTACTTCAACCTACAGTTTGGTCTGGTTATCTTACACAATTAGGAAATTTGGCAGTGCGATTTAAAGAATTCTTAAACTGAGAACTTAAAGAATTTTGTGATTATGCTAAAAACATTACAACACTTTACGTCAATAATTGAGCTTGAAACTTCCCTAATGGAGTAACGCCTTCTATAGAAGACTTAAATACTCCAGGATATGTTTTACATCTTCCTAATTTTTATTGCAATATTTATCTTGGTTTTTCTGACGGTCCATCGATTGCGATTCCTGGTTCTTGAAATATTTGATGAACAACACGTATTTGGCAAGAAACCTATTAGATATTGGTAAAATTTCTTCATCGTGTAATAATTTTGTAATTTATATGAAAAAACTAACTTTTATTAGTTAGTTTTTTTGTTTTAAGAACTTGTTGTTTGGTTGGTAATTTCTATGAAATTCAACCACAAAAGAACCTCAGTTTGCTTGTTTTTATTTCTTTAAAACTTAGCATATAATTAAAATAGGAGTTTAGAATGAGCAATCAGACAAATAAAAATTATGAATTAAAAGTTCAAGAAATTCATGATTTAAAAATATTAATCAACGAAGCCCGAACTTATATCACTGATGAAACTTGACTGACTAAAATTACTCAAGCTTATGAATTTGCTAAGCAAAAACATGGTAAGCAACTACGAGCTAATGGCGATCCTTACATCTATCATCCGCTAACAACAGCTTATTTTTTAGCACAATACAAAATGGGTCCAACCACGATTATTGCTGGATTGCTCCATGATATTTTTGAAGATACACCAGTTCAAGAACAAGAAATCATTGATAGATTTGGTCAAGAAGTTAATATGTTAGTTCGAGCAGTTACTAAGGTAAGTTATTTTGCCAAGGAAAATCGTGAACAGTTAAAAGCAACTTATTTGCGCAGACTTTATCTTTCAATGGCTCAAGATATTAGGGTGATGATTATCAAAATTTGTGATCGCTTACATAATATGTTCACAATTGGTAATTTACCTTTAGATAAACAGCAAGTAATTGCTCAAGAAACTTTAGATACGTATGCTACGATTGCTCATCGAATTGGAATGAATAGTGCTAAATCATGGTTAGAAGACATGAGTTTTAAGGTGCTTGACCCTGGTAGTTATGCCAAAGTAGCAGAATTAATTGCTCAAGATCGCAAAACTCGTGATGTTGAAATTAAAAAGATTATTATTGATTTGAACTACTTCTTAACTAAAGAAAAGCAGATTACTGTGGTACGAATTTTTGGTCGGGAAAAAACCGTTTATTCAATCTATCGTAAGATGACAATGTTTGGTAAAACTTTTGATGAAATTAATGACCTTTTAGCGGTGCGAATAATTGCGCAAAATGTTGATGATTGTTACAAGATTTTAGGTTTTATTCACCAAAAGTATTTGCCTATTCCAGGACGATTCAAAGACTATATTGCTACACCAAAAAATAACCTATACCAATCCTTACACACAACTGTTGCGAATAAAAATGGATTGCTTTTTGAAGTACAGATTCGTACTGATGAAATGGACGAGTATGCAGAATTTGGAGCGGCAGCTCATTGGCGCTACAAAGCAAATGATGAAGTTTCGGTAGCTGATAAACAAAAAGAAATTGATGATAAACTCGATATTTTTCGTCGGATTATTTCGTTAAATAACGAAGAGCAAAACCAAGAGTTAGAAAAAGAACTGAAAGAAGATATTTTTACCTCAACAATTTATGTTCTAACTCCTAATGGGCAAATGATTACCCTGCCTTATGGTTCAACAGTCTTAGATTTTGCCTTTCGAATTCACTCTGAGGTTGGTGAACATGCGATTGGAGCGAGAATTAATGGAGTCTTTTTACCTTTAAACACAGTTTTACACTCTGGAGAAATGGTTGAAATTAAAACTTCACCCACCCAAACTCCTAACCATAACTGGTTAAAAATTGTGAAAACTTCTAATGCGAAAAACCGGATTAAAAAATATCTTGCCCAAAGCCTAGTTAATGAGAGTGAAACCTTAACTAAAAAAGAAGAGCGTGAGCAAATGATTGCGCGTAGTAAAACTGCAATTAGTGCTTTTTTAAACGCTAACGACTTAAAAGGAAAACGCTGAAGTGAGAAAGAGACTATTGAGTTGCTTCGTAAAGATGGATTTCAAACTCTAGATGATGTTTACTGAGAAGTCGCCAATAACCGTTTAAAAATCGAAGCAGTGGTTAACAAATATTTAGTTAATCCAGAGTTTAATAAAGATAATGTTATTCTTGATCAACTAAGCAAAACACAAGCTTGAGCTCCAGAAATTAATAATGATTTAATTGTTGATGGAATTTCTAATATGCAAGTGGAAATTGCTAATTGTTGTTTACCGATTCCTTTTGAACCAGTGGTTGGTTATGTGACTAAGGGGAAGGGAATTAAAGTTCACTTGCCTTATTGTGTTAATGTTAGTGGCAAGGAAACTAAACCTCGTTTGGTTAATGTTCATTGAAATCGTGCTCAAATAGGTAATAAAAGTTATGTGACAAAAATCAAGTTTAGTGCTAACGACCGCCCCAATTTGTTATATGATATAACCAGAATGCTTTCTTCTTTGAAAGCAGCGATTATTTCTGCTTCTGCTAGTACTAATGAAAAAACTTATCTTTCAACAGGGGTAATTAAATTGAAGATAAATAACTCTGATCAACTTAACCAGATTATTTCGTCAATGAAAATTATCCCTGGATTATTAACTGTTGATCGGGTAGTGACTCGTGAAGAAGAAAACTTAACCTCAAGAAAGGATGCTAATAATGATTAATAAACCTCGGGGAACAAGTGATGTTTATGGAAGAAGAATGGAAGTACTTGATGGGGTGATCGGTAGAGTTAAAACAATTCTTCATCAAGCAAATTATCAAGAAATCATGACCCCAATATTTGAAAGTAAAGAACTTTTTGTTCGTGGGGTCGGAGAAACTAGTGATGTTGTTAGCAAAGAAATGTACGAGTTTAATGACAAAAAAAACCGCGTGTTTGTCTTACGTCCTGAAGGAACCGCAGGAGTGGTTCGGGCTGTAGTTGAAGACAAGATGTATGTTTTAAACAATTTACCCTTAAAGTTCTTTTATGTTGGCAGTATGTTTCGTTATGAGCGACCTCAGGCAGGAAGATACCGTCAGTTTAACCAGTTAGGAATTGAGACTTTTGGAGCTGATAATTTAAATCAAGATGTCGAAGTTATCAGTTTGGCTATGGAAATTCTTACATCTTTAACTCTTGAGCAAAACGCGGTGATTTATTTAAATTATTTAGTTAGTGGTGAAGAGAAAAAGCCTTATTTAGCTGCATTGGTTCAATATTTATCTACCTTTGATGATTTGTGTGATGATTGTCAAGTGCGGATTCAAAAAAACCCAATGCGGACTTTGGATTGTAAAATTGATGGCTATAAATTTACTAATCCACCCTCAATGGGTGATTATCTTAGTGTTCAAGATCAAATGCGAATGAAAGAACTTGTTGAATGTTTAACAGCTTTAAATTATCAAGTTAAACTTGATCCAAGTCTAGTACGAGGACTGGATTATTATACGGGAATGGTTTTTGAAATTAAGTATGCTGCAGATAAAAGTCAGGAGAGTTTAACTCTGATTGGTGGGGGTCGATACAATGACTTAGTGCAACAATTGGGAGGTCCGAGTGTCCCTGCTGCTGGATTTGGTTTAGGGATTGAACGTTTATTAAATTTGTTGGGTGAAGAAAAACCAGACCTTTTTACCCGTCGCGAACTTGATTTATATGTCATTGCCTTAGAGTTTAATGCACAAGTAATGCAATTAATTTCAACACTGCGGGCAAGTGGGTTAGTAGTTGATTTTTCTTTACTAAACAACACCTTAAAAACTGGTTTTAACCAAGCAAAAAAATTACAAGCAAAAGAAGTTTTAATTTTAGGAAACCAAGAGTTAACTTCAATGCAAGCAAAGTTAAAAAACCAAGCGACAGGAAAAGAACAGGTGATTGATTTAAACCAAATTGAAATTATTAAAACAATGATTAGGGAGCAAAACAATGATTAGAACAAATAATTGTGGTGAGTTAACTGCCAAAAATTTGGATCAGGTAGTGATTTTACAAGGATGAGTGAAAAAAGTTCGAAAATTAGGGGGATTGACCTTTCTTGATTTAAGAGACCGTTATGGCTATACCCAGGTCGTGGTTGAAGAAAGTCAAGAAGCACTGGTCAAAGGCATTAAACCTGAATACGTTTTAGAAGTTAAGGGAATGGTCAAAGCACGAAAAGCTAAGAATCCTGAAATTCCTACTGGTGAAATTGAAGTTGCTGCAGAAATAATTACAGTGATTAATCCATCAGCATTACCTCCTTTTGTGCTCGATGATGATGTTGAAGTATCAGAAGAAACCCGTCTAAAGTATCGTTATTTAGATTTACGTCGGCCAAAAATGCAACACAACTTAATCATGCGCGCCCAAGTTAATCACTTGATTCGTAATTTTTTAGTTGATGAGCAGTTTCTAGAAATTGAAACTCCCGTCTTTGGAAAATCAACTCCTGAAGGAGCGCGAGATTTTTTAGTACCAAGTAGACTAAATCGTGGTAAGTTTTATGCCCTTCCTCAATCGCCGCAACTTTTTAAACAGTTATTGATGATTGGTTGTTATGATCGCTATTTCCAAATTGTGAAGTGTTTTCGGGATGAAGATTTACGAATTGATCGACAACCAGAATTCAGTCAACTGGATTTAGAAATGAGTTTTGCTACTAGCGAAGATGTGATGAATTTAACTGAACGCTTGTTAAAAAAAATCTTACAAGTTACTAAAAACATCAAGATTAATGAACCGTTTTTACAGATTAGTTATCAAGAAGCAATTGACAAGTATGGTGTGGATAAACCAGATTTACGTTTTGATTTATCCTTAAAAACTTTAACCTCACTTTTTGTTAATTCAGAAAATAAGTTAATGCAAAAGTTTAACCAAGAAAAGGCTGAAATTCGAGGAATAGCTATTGAAAATCAATTGTTAAATAAGGGTCAGATTAAAATTTTTGATGAGATCAGTGCTCAGTTTAATTTACCCAGTTTAGGAATTTTAAAATTAGAAAACCAAACCTGAACAGGAGGTTTAGCATCAAGTTTAACCCCAGAAGAAAAAAATGGTCTATTACAAACTTTTAGTTTGGACCAAAATGCTAAGGCAACAATTTTAATTGGTGGAGGAAAGTATCACCACGTTTCGCATGCTTTAGGAGAAATTCGCAACCAAGCAGCAAAAATGTTTGACTTGTACCAAGAACCTTATAAGTTGTTATGAGTAGTTGATTTCCCCTTATTTGAGTTTAATGCTGAAGAAAACCGCTACGTTGCTGCTCACCACCCTTTCACGATGCCTCAAACTGATTTTCTTCCTACTTTTGATATTGATCAACAAAATGCGATTGCTGATGCTTATGATATTGTTATGAATGGATTTGAAATTGGCGGGGGAAGCCAAAGAATTACTGATTCTGAAATTCAAGCTCGCATGTTTAAAGCGATTGGATTAACTCCAGAACAAGTAAAAAATAATTTTGGTTGATTTATTGAAGCTTACCAGTATGGGGCCCCATATCACGCAGGTTTAGCTTTGGGAATGGACCGAATTATCATGTTACTCACTGGAGCAGATTCTATTCGTGATGTCATGGCTTTTCCTAAAAATGCCCATGGTATTGATGTGATGAGTAATGCTCCTGATAATGTTAGCGATCACCAGTTAGAAGAGGTTCATTTAAAATTAAAGTAAATTAAAACCTCTTGAAACTTCAAGAGGTTTTTTTAATACACACTATTAATAAAGTTTTCAACATAATACCGTAGCGTTGTAAAATAACTGTCAGCAAATAAACTATTGAAATAAACTTGATTAAAACTTTCAGTAGTAAGTTTTTTATTATTAGTACTTTTATTAGCAAATTTAAATAAGGTGCGAATGTTAAAACTTGGGTCAAATACTTGATCAACATAAAACCCATCAGTGTCAAAGACTTCTTTAACCATTTTTTGAAGTTCTGTTTGATCGTTGAAAATTGTTAACATTAACTTCTGATAAACTTGATAAAGTTGAGTAATTGTTTTGTTTGTTAACTTAATGACCAATAAACGTTTTTTGGCAACTTCGTGATTGTTAACTTCTTCAAAGTAATCATCAATAATGTGTAAGAGACTAACAAATCCTACTTCTTGTGCTGATAGAGTAATAAACCGACTAAATTTTTTTACTAACTTAGCACTTTGTTCAATCCCACTTTCTTTACTCACCAGTAAATCGAAGGTATTTTTAACATTGGTAATAAAAAGGTTATAGTCCAATGAGTGTTTATCCTTTAAATAAGGCTTAAGTTTTTCGCCCCAACCAAATCTGGTCAAATATTTACTTAATTGGTTTTGGTTTTTAATGATAGCCTTATCAAACCAAGGTTTAATATGACTAAAATTCTCTTCGTGAATTAAGCCAAAGTTCTTTTTACAAGTTTCAATCATCGTTTTTCACCACTTACTTAATTATACAAAAATAATGATTACTTTCACCACTTAAACCCAATTTAGTCTCTGGCATTCATCCAAATTAAAGTCGAGAATCGGTTATAATAAAAAGAAAAGGGGATTGACAAAATGAAACACGAAATTGCAGAGTTTGACTTTTTTGAGCGCGGATTGGCCTTGATGGTTGCTAGTTTAGATGATGGTACCCAGTTGTTAACTGAGCTAAGCCAAGAGCAAAGTGAAGCGTTAGATATCTTGATTGATCGGTTAGTGGATGTTGAAGACTCTGAAGGGTGAAGTGAGTTCAATCACGATTTGAAAGGATTTGATGAAGAACTATTTCAAGATGAAAAATACTTGAATGATAAAGAACTTTATCTTGCTTTAACTGAACCAGTTTATTTAGGTAAATACCTCGACTTGTTATTGATAGGTCACAACTATCAAGATCTTGATCTTTTAAGTGCACAGGAGGTAATTAAAGATAATTTTGCTAGTGTGATTCAAAAAATAATCACTTTTCCTCAACTTAATAATCACTTTTCAGATGAAGTAATTAAAGTTATCAAAATCTTGGCAACCACCACCAACCTTAATGATTTAAATGAAGGTTTTCTGATTGTTTTTGCTCAAGCATTGCAAGAATTTAAGATTTTAAAAGATGAAACTTTGGCACTCTTTGACTTATTAATCGAAACTGATGCTTTGCTATCTTATTGAAGCTTTTTAACAAGTGATATTGACGCAGAATAGGTGGGAGAATGGACGCTAAATATATTGCCTTAATTGTTATCATTACAGTTTGATTACTGTTGTTGATAATTTTTGGTTTTTTAAGTTGAATTTATCAAGTTAAACATAAAGAAGAAATTGCCAAGCGTAAACAATATTTTGCTGATTACCACACACTTCAACAAGATTTCTTGACTCTAACACCGCTTAATCTAGATTTAAAGTTAAATGATAACGAAGCGGTTTATGCTTATGAAGAGAGGGTCCAAGTTTATACTCATAACCTAAAAAAATCTAAAAAGGTTGGATGGTTATACAAAAAATATCAAAATCCTGCTGATGATCAGTGAGAAGAGAATGCCGAGCAAACCAGAACTGGTCTTTTAAGATGAACTTATTCACTACGAAAAGCAAATCAACATTCTAAGGATGCTGGTTTTATGACAACAATGATAGTTACTAATCATCGGATTGTTTTTTTTAATTCTCAGAAAAAAATAGTAATCACCTATGATCTTGTGAATGAAATTGCTCCGATTATGGTTTTAGTAGCAAAGAGTTTTCTTCCTGGATTTGTCTTAAGTACAAAACAAGGGGTTTATGAGATTGTTAATCACCACATCAAGACAGTAATTATTTTAGAAAACTTAAAAAAGGTCCAGAAAGGATAAGAAGATGAAGTTGAATGGTAGTTTAGTTATTTCTGGTTTTGTGCTTTCCTTACTAATTTTTGCAATCTTTGTAGTGGCATCAGTTAGTTTGACAAGAAAGTTACACCAGTTGAAAAAGTTTAAGTCTCAAACTGTTGTGGTCTTTGAAAATCACCATCGCAGAAAAATTTTAATGAGTTTAAGTGTTTTAATGTTAATCCTTTCTTGTGGAAGTTGAGGTTTGTTTATTGGCTATGAAATTGATCAAAGTTCAGGATTGTTAATTGCTTTTGAAATAGTTTTTCTCTTGCAAATGTTGAGTATGACTGTTTTAATGTATTTTGAACATCGGTGGGCTAATTGTTTACTCATTGTGGTGAAAAATAATCACTTAATTTCTACAAGTGATGTAATTGCCTTTTCAACAATTACATTAATCAAAACTTCACCGCACCATCATTTTTTCTATTTAAACTATCGTGATGACAAGATTAAAGGTAATATTAAACAAATGAAAGTTTGTTATTCTTGACAGTTAAAAGATTTTTTGATCGCACAAGGATTAATTAAAAAGGAGCAAACTAATGATTAAATGAGCAGAATTTGTAAAATCAGCAGCTAGTAAGGATGGTTGAATTGATGATGAAGTTCCTGAAGTGTTGTTTGTTGGTCGTTCTAATGTCGGAAAATCTTCAATCATTAACGCGCTAACGAATAATAAAAAAATGGCAAAAGTGTCTTCACACCCTGGAAAAACCCGTCTTTTAAACTTTTTTGATATTAACCATCACCAGTTTCGAATTGTTGATGCACCAGGGTATGGTTATGCTCAAGTTAGCAGTGATTTAAAAGCAAGTTTTGCCCCAATGATGGAAGAATATTTAACCAATCGAACTAACCTTGGATTAGTTTTAATGTTAGTTGATTTACGTCACTCTCCAAGTAAAGATGATTTAATAATGTATGATTATCTTAAACATTATCATGTTCCTGTGGTTTTAATTGGTACGAAGTTAGATAAGCTAAAGCAAAACGAGATTAAAAAAAATGTTGAGTTAATTCGTATTAGTTTAAATGTTGATTCCACCACTCCTTTAATTAAAACTTCAGTGACCAAAAACCAAAATATTGACCAGATTTATTTAACAATTTGTCAGTATTTAAATTTAACCCCCCTATCATAAAGAAAGGAAGCAGAATGAAACCTGATTGAGAAACCCTAACCACTCAAGAAGTAGCAACTGTGGTTGATACAAATTTTGAAACTGGTCTAAGTCAAGAAGAAGCTAGTCTTAGGTTAGAAAAAAACGGAAAAAACCAAATTCCTGAAGGAAAAACTCGACCTTGATATATCACTTTTTTGTTAGCCTTGGTTGAACCTTTGCAAATTATTTTAATGATTGCTGCGATAATTTCAGTCATTGCTCCCAAAATCGGGAATTGAGATATCCCCTTAGAAATTGGCGATTTTATTGATTTTATTGTCATTATTTTGATTGTGGTCATTGATGCGATTTTAGAAACTGTCCAAACAGTCAAAGCAAGGAAGTCAGTTGATAGCTTAAAGTCACTTTCTCGTCCCAAAGCAATTGTTATCCGTAATAACAAAACTTTTGAAATTGATGCTACCCAACTTGTGGTTGGAGATGTTGTTGTAATTGAAGCAGGAAGATATATCCCTGCAGAACTACGGGTTATTGAAAGTAGTGATTTCACTGTTGATGAAGCGATTTTAACTGGTGAATCATTTCCTGTTGATAAACACGCCAAAGCAATTAAAAAAACTGATATCTTGGCTGATCAAACCAATATTTGTTTTATGAATACCTTTGCAGTTAGTGGTCGGGGTGTTGGTGTAGTTATTAAGACAGGTTTGGATACTGAAATTGGGAAAATTGCTCAAACTATTAATGATAATAAAGTTAGTCAAACTCCCCTAGAAAAGAAATTAACAAAGTTCAGTTATTGAATTTCTATTGCTGCTGTTTTGATTGGAATTATTATTTTTATTGGTTTGTATTTAAGTGGTGAAAAAACTTCTTGGTCAAGCTATTTAATGGTTGCAATTACTTTAGCAATTGGAGTAATTCCCGAATCCTTGAGCGCTGTTGTTTCAATTACCTTATCATTTTCAACTAAACGTCTGGCTGAAGAAAACGTGATTGTTAAAAAACTTGCTAGTGTTGAAACCCTTGGTTCAGTTAATGTTATTTGTACAGATAAAACCGGAACCCTAACCCAAAATAGGATGACAGTACAAAAAGTAATTATCAATAGTGAGATTATTGCTGCTGCTGAATATTTAAAAACTCCTGATAACCATGAGAAAGATATTTTTAAGAAGTTGTTAGTCTTGCCAAATGATGCAATTACTCAAGGTGATGATCGGGTTGGTGATCCAACCGAGTTAGCTTTAATTGATTTTGCGGAGTTGATGAAAGTTGATGAAATTAAATATCGCAAGAAGTTTAAACGTTTGGATGAAATTCCTTTTGATAGTAAAAGAAAATTGATGACAACGATTAATAAAGATGGTGATCACCAATTAGTCGCTGTTAAAGGAGCGATTGATGAATTATTAAAAAGATGTACACGTATTCAAGTTAAAAACAAAGTGTTAACTTTATCTTCTAAAGATAAAGAGGCAATTTTAAAATTAAGCGAAGAACTTTCTGATCAAGCTTTAAGAGTCCTTGGTTTTGCTTATGGATTAGATCAAAAACCAGGTGCTTATGAAGAAAATTTAATCTTTGTAGGCGCTGTAGGAATGATTGATCCTGTTCGTGATTCGGCTGTTCAAGCAGTGAAAACAGCACATCAGGCTGGGATTAGAGTAGTAATGATTACTGGTGATCATCAGATAACTGCGTTGGCAATTGCTCGTGAATTGGGAATTGCTTATAGTGATTATGAAGTGATGACAAGTAAAACTTTACAAAGCCTTGATGATGAGCAGTTAAATCGAGTAGTCAATACGATCAATGTTTTTGCTCGGGTAAATCCTGAACATAAGGTTAGAATTGTTCAAGCGTTGCAAGCTAAAAATAACATCACTTCAATGACTGGGGATGGAGTTAATGATGCTCCGAGTTTAAGTATTGCTGATATTGGAGTAGCGATGGGAATTACTGGTACTGATGTAGCTAAACAAGCTTCAGATGTAATCTTGAGTGATGACAACTTTGCTACCATGATGAAAGGGGTTAACGAAGGTAGAAACGTCTGACAAAAGATTAGAAGAACGATTGTCTTCTTGTTAGGGGTTAACATTGCTAATGTTTTAGGAATTCTCATTGTTTCGTTAATTAATCATAATTCACCTTTAGAAGCCACTGATATTTTGTGAATTAACTTAGTGGTGGAATCATTGTTAGCAATTTCAATGGGAATGGGCCCAAATGATAATTCGCTCATGGGTCTACCACCAATTAAGAATAATAATAGTGGTTTACTAAAGGGTTTATTATTCCCAATTTTAAAGATTGGAATTATTCAGGGAGGGGTGATGATTGCTGCTTTTTATGTAGGAATGATTGTCACACCAAGTGATTTATATACAAACCTTCCTGCTGATGCTTTCAAAGACGGGATCAGTCATTCGTTTGATAATTGACAACAAGCGATTAAGGATTCTAATTTCATTAGTAATAGCACGACAAAAACTCAGATTTTAGTTTATGGCCGCACGGCAATGTTTATTGTTGCTACCTTTGCTCCAACAATCATTGCTCACATTATTCGTTTATCAAACTGAAAATCATATCGCAAACTGAAATACGAATGAAATAAACCTTTATTATTGTTTTCAGCAATTGCTCTGGGACTGGATTTGTTAATTATCTTTATTCCTGGATTAAATAATGAAGTATTTAGTTTGTTACCAACCCACGATTGAAGCATTCATAACTGCTGAATTATCTTTGTCTCAATTGCTTTTTCTCTTGCTTCACCACTACTAATTTTGATAACTGATGGAGTGGTTTTCTTTGGATATCACTACGCCTTGAACCCGTGAGAAAGAAACCGCGCGCTTGTCAGTGGAATGGTTAAACAAGACAATGAAAAGAAACGCGATCAAATGAAAAAAAATAAAAAAGACTAGGAACTTTCTCTTGGTCTTTTTTCTTGGTTTTTCTTAAAAAAATCGTTATAATTCTTTCAAGTATTTTTGTGATAAAAAGGGGAAAAATTTGACAGCAACTGTAACTAATAAAATTACTGCAATTGATACTGATAAAGATTTTTCTCAGAGTGCGAATCTTTTTACAAAACGAGAATGAATCATGCGTTATGCCACTCCTTTTAAGGCATTGATGTTCATGGCTGGGCCAATGGTAATTATCCAGTTGGTGAACTCGTTGTACGGGATTATTGATAAGCAATTAGCACTTAACTTTGCAATTGATAGTGTTTTGACAATGTATAAACATTCTGATCAAGATATGTTTCCTTATATCACCGGAATTTTACACCTAAATAATCCACTTTCTGAAGGAATTCCTGTTGTTGTTGGAAGTTCTGATAATTGAAGTCAAGATGGAATTGATTTTGCCAAACAACTAATTAATGTTTCAACCCAGTATTCAAATACCATCATTACCTTGTTATCTGCTTTAGCCTTGCTCCCTGCTGTAGGAACAGCGATTAACTGGGGACAAGCGATGGGTCGGAGAGATAAAGCCCGAATGGATGGGATTTTGATTAATGGGTTACTTCAAGCCTTTGTGATGGGGGGGGTTGGTATTTTAGTGCTCCACTTCGTGGCTCCCTATATTATTACTTCCCAAGCAAATATGAGTTATGGTGGCAAAGATTCTTCTTTAATCTTTTTGTTATCAAATAGTTATACACAAATGTTTATTTGAGGTTTTCCGATGTTGGCGTTGTCAATTTTCCTTTCAACCCTTTTAAGAACTGAAGGAAAAGTTTGGTGAGTGATTGGAATTAACATTGTAGCAATTTGTTTAAACATTCTGTTTGGTGAGTTGTTTATGGATATTGCTCCAGCATCAGAAAAGATGCAAGCTGCAGTTTATGGATCATTTTTTGCTTGAGGATTTAGTATCGTAGCGATTTTAATAGTGATTGCTTTTTCAAAAAATACCTTGTTAAAAATTAATTTAAAACAAATCAAATTTAAATGAACTGATGCCCGGTTAATTTGAATTAATGGTTTTTCTCCCTTTTTAGCTAACTTTATTTTTGCTGCTTCTAATTTTGTGACAACCCTTTTAATTACAGTTGCGCATCCAGGAGCCCAGGTCCATGATGCGATTGTGGTTAACTTTTTCACTTCAACAAGAACTGACACTACTTATATCTCTCCAACCCTGAGGGTTATGAGTTCGGTCTTTCCGTGACTAAATATTTTATATGCTCCGATCATTGGAATGATGGAGGGAGCTAATGCAAACTATTCTTATTGCAAAGGAGCGCAGAAACGTTACCGAATGGTGCAAATTTGAAGACTCCACCTTTTAATTAATATTGCTTGGGGAATCTTT